>Ga0265293_10011444_pt1 | contig 12064 bp, 16 predicted proteins | sample Munlanlewell138R_FD_192505 | JGI IMG/M metagenome (GOLD analysis project Ga0265293, IMG submission 192505) | Leachate microbial communities from a municipal landfill in Southern Ontario, Canada - Leachate well 138R | ecosystem: Engineered > Solid waste > Landfill > Unclassified | place: Canada... | reverse complement strand
ACCTTTTCGAAGGTTTTCCTGGCTGGACCAAGGAAAGCCGTCTGGAAGACCTTTACGAAGGAAGCCAGCGTCAGTACCGAAGTGACCAGGGCCGCCACGGCCAGTAAGGGGTAGACGGCGAAGGTCGTCTGGTATATCAGCAGTTTCGAGACAAAGCCGTTGAAGGGCGGAAGGCCGGCGATGGCTGCGGCTGCGATGGCGAACATAAAGGTCGTCTGGGGCATCTGCCTGGCCAGGCCGCCGAGTTCGTTGAGATCCCGGGTGCCGGCCGAGTAGAACACCGCGCCGGCGCTGAGGAAGAGCAGGCCCTTGTACATGGTGTAGTTGACGATGTGGAAGATGCCGCCCTTCATGGCGGTGAAGCCATAATCGGCCATGGCCTGGTGGTCCTTAAGCGAAAGAAGTCCAACACCCAGGGCCAGCAGTATGTAGCCTATCTGGGAGACCGAATGATAGGCCATTAGCCGTTTCATCTCTTTCTGAATGACGGCCATGGTGACCCCGATGAACATGGAGAGGACACCCATGATGATTATCGTCCAGGGTATCACTGCGCTTCCAAGGGTCACGCCGTAAAGGGTGAAGCAGACCCGGAAAAGTCCGTAGAGCGACGCCTGGCTGACGGCGACCAGCAGGCAGGTGACCCCTGCCGGAGCCTCGGCATAGGCGTCGGGGGTCCACATGTGCATGGGGACGGCACCACTTTTCATGGCCAGCGACACCACGAGGAAGACCAGGGCAATTTTTTCGGCGTAGCCCATGTGGAGCATCCTGGCGACGGCCGCAATGTTGACAGCATTGTACCGCCCATAAAGGAATCCGACGGCGATGAGCACGAACATGGCTGACACGGTGGAGACCACCATGTACTTGAAGGAAGCTTCTATCGCCTCGGGTCGGTCCCTCCAAAAGGCGATAAGCCCGAAGGATGCCACCGAGGCTATCTCGAGGAAGACGAAGAAGTTGAAAAGGTCACCGGTGAGCTGCATGCCCAGCATGCCCGCAACCAGCAGGAAGTAAAGGGCCGAGAACTTCTCCAGGCCGGTGAACTTGTCCATGAAGCGAAGGGAAAAGAAAGCACCGGCAAGGGCGGCTATGGAACTGGTCACGCCCATGAAGGCGCTGAAGGCGTCAACTTGGAGGATGATCCTTACAGGCCAGCTCAGGCCCGAGGGAAGGGTGACGTTCCAGGCCTCGGCACCCATTACGTAGACCATCGTCCCGCCCGCGAGAACCCTTTGCAGAAGCATGACGGAGATGGCGGTGGTGGCAATGGAGACAATAACCATCCAGGTGTTGCGTATGAAACGTCCGGCGTGACCGACTACCAGGGAAAGGAAGGCTCCCAGGAGGGGCACAGCCAGGGCCAGCGCCGGAAGGTGCGTCTGCCAGTTCATCCCCTCAGCCTCCTGATCTCGCGGACGTCGAGCGTCCCATAGTGTCTATAAAGTAATATTACCAGCGAAAGGAGCAGCGCCGAAGTGGCCAGGCCGATGACGATAGCCGTCAGGGTCAGCGCCTGGGGTGTGGGAAGGACCATGGTTTCGACCTGTCCCGCCAGGGTAAATATCGGGACGGTCCCACCGCTTCGATAACCGAGGACGATGAGGAGAAGGTTGGCCGAGGCCTCGAGAAGCGATATCCCTATGGCTATCTTGATGAGGTTTCTCTCGGTTAGTATGGCGTATAGTCCGAGCAGGAATATGACTCCCACGACGAGGAAGGGGGCGTTACCTATCATGGCCCATCTCACTCCTTCCATCATATCTTTCGAAGAGGCGGATACCCTTGAACATGTAGATCAGGATCAGGGAGAGTCCGCTGACGACCTCCAGGCCCACGGCCATGTTCATCAGGGAAATGGTGCCGGCGCTGTTAAGAATGCCACTGTTGGGTCCGAGGGGGACCACTGCCCCGAAGAGTCCGCCCTGTCCTGCCAGGAAGTTGTAAAAAAAGGTCGTTCCCATGCCAAGAAACCCGGCGGTTATGAAGACCAGCAGCCCCGTCGCCTCCATGCCCGTGTATATGCCGGGCTTAACGAAGGATAGGACCCTTTTCCCCCCGTAGGCAACGAGGAGAAAAGCCGCCATAGTGGCAACTACGGCTCCCCCCTGGAATCCTCCGCCGGGAGATATATGCCCGTGGATGATGACATAAGCGCCGAAGATGCCCATGAACCAGGCGAAAATATCACAGATGGTCCTTACGACTACGGAAAGGGGATTCATCGCTTCTCACTCCCCTCACGGAAAAGGGCTAGAACGGAGCATACCGCAGTGAACAATACCGCGGCCTCGCCCAAGGTGTCGAAACCCCTGTAATCGAAGACTATCGAGGTGACGACGTTGTTGACGGAACGCTCCTGCTGGGCGTTCTCAAGGTAGTAGTCGTCCATGGGAGCTCGCGCCGTATCCCCAAAGGGGTGTATCCTGCTCAGCCCGCCAAGGAAGACACCGGCGACGACAAGAACGGCCACAATGAAAAGGACTTGCCTTTTCACTGTCCTACACCTCCTTTTGGTCCCTTCAGCGCCTTGCAGGCCCCGAGGGTGATGATGTAAATAGCAGTGCTCAAACCCGCTCCGATGGCTGCTTCGGCAATGGCCACGTCCGGTGCCTGGAGGATAAAGTACTCCAGCGCCAGCAGCAGGCTGAAGACCGCCAACGAGATGACCGATGAAAGAAGGTCCCGGAACCAGACGGCGTAGAAAGCCGCAATGACGATGATGGTCAGGACCGCCATGTGGGCGTAATTATTCATACCGAGACACCGCCTTTTTTCCGATGGTCTTCGGCCAGCCTGTCCACCACGGCATGCTTGGGGAGTACACCACTCCTGTGGGCCGCCCTGGCTATGGCGTGTGCACCGGTGGGGTTCGATATGAGGAGTGCGAGGATAACCAGGACCACGTGGACCGAGAGCGTGGCGAAACGTCCCTCGCCGGTCCGCAGGTACATCTGAATGGCATAGACCACGACGGCCGCCGAGGTGAATATCGAACCGAAGGTGGTGCACTTCGTGGTCCCGTGAAGGCGGGTATAGACATCGGGGAAGCGATAGAGGGCCACCGTTCCGAGGAAGTTGAACACTACGCCGATGGAAAGAAGGATAAGGGCCGCTTTCTCCAAGGCTAGACACCCCCCTCGACGTGACGGGCGATGAACATGGTGCCCACGAAGGAGAGCGCTGCATAAACGATGGCCACATCGACCATGACCACCGAGTCGTACAAAAGCGAAAGGAGAATCATGAGGGCGATAACCATGGTGTTAATGGAGTCGAGGGCCACTACCCTGTCTGGAATGGTAGGGCCGGCAACAAGCCTCCCAACCATCGCGAGCGCGCAGAACCCGGTTATCGCCGCGGCCCACGCGAAGTAAGTGATAATCATCCGGCAACCCTCCTTGCCCACTTCGCAAAGGATCCATAGACGCTCTTCGCTGGTGGGTCCTCGTCGGTCACGTTGATACAGTGAATGTAGAAGACACCCGTCTCTCCCGAATCGTCCACGTCAACTGTGAGCGTGCCCGGCGTCAGCGTGATCGAATTCGCCAGCATCGCCTGGGCCAGGCTCCCCTTCAGTTCAGAGTCGATCTTTACGATGCCGGGGTGGATCTTCCCCGTTATCACCCTGAAAGCGACGTCCAGGTTGGCCTTGGTCATTCCCCAGAGGAAAGGAAATACGAGGAACAAGATAAAAGTGATCCAACGCAGCGGGTTCAACCCCGCCAGGGTCCAGGATCTTCCCGGGCTCCAAGCTCTTGCCAGGCCGGCCATTACGCCGCCTAGGGCCACCGATATTCCCACCTCGATGGGGTCGATGCCTCCACCACTCCACGCCAGCAGCAGGTACACGGCGACGGAGAGGACAAAAATAACCACACGCCTCACCCCCCTATTCCAGATCTTTCAAAATCGCCGAAGCGATACGCAACAGGATAGTCCCCGCTTTGATCACGACCTCCTCCATCTCCCCTCCAGGGTCGAAGAGGGCTACGGGAGAAATCCAATTATGCATTATACATAATAAATAGTCTGTGAGAACCTCCTTGTTTTTTCGCGCTTTCGGAATTAGTCATCGCGTGCTAGTCTTGACCCTAGAAGGAAGAGGCCGGGGACGCACGGATGTCCTGTATTGTAACCCCATACCGGAGGGAATGTGAATGAAAAATTTGTACATAAGGTGCCTGATCGTCATCAGCCTTTTGATTTTCCCGCCGGCCGCAGCCTTCGGGGCTGTCTCCCTCCAGCAATGGAACTCGGGGGAGGTGAGGCTTCTGGCGACCCGGTCGGAAGTGATGAGAAGCCTGGGCACCCCCGACGGGGTCGAAGATTCCGTCGAATGGTACGACATCTCCGGCGAAGAGGGGTTGCTGAGGGGCGCCCTGGACTATCTCGACGGAGAGCGGGTGCAGGCGGTCCACCTGGCTTTCAGGAAGGACTCGGTGGACCTTGAGACCCTGTCGAACATCATTAGAAACGCCTTCCCGGGTGTATTCGAGGTCCACCGTGACGGGCACATGGTGATTTTCCTGGGGAAAGCCGCCGACGGAGAAGAGTTGCTCTATTTCTTGGCCCTGGCCGGGGATCCCCTGGAGGACAGAGGGCCCGAACTTATCACCATGACAGAAGCGGCGAACCGGCATTACCAGGAAGAAGAAGCCCCGGAGTAGCCCGAAGGTCTTGTAAATATATTCCGGATAATGTATTCTTATAGTAATCTTTTTCAGGAGTATATTTTCCGGGAGTGTTGGCCATGTTTGCCCTCTGCGACTGCAACAACTTCTACGCCTCCTGCGAGAGGCTCTTCAGACCCGACCTTGACCACCGCCCCGTGGTGGTCCTCTCCAACAACGACGGTTGCGTCATAGCCCGCTCCGCCGAGGTGAAGGCCCTGGGCGTCTCCATGGGAGCGCCCTACTTCAAGGAAGAGGGCAGGTTAAGATATTTCGGCGTGGAGGTCTTCTCCTCCAACTACCCCCTCTACGAGGACGTATCCAGGAGGGTCTCTGACACCCTCCGAAGCCTGGCACCCGACGTGGAGACCTATTCCATCGACGAGGCCTTTCTCCGCGTCGAAGCCCTGCCGAGGTCCGCCGCGGACCCCGAGGGCTTTTGTCGCCGTCTCCGCGAGAGGGTCCTCCGATGGACGGGGATGACCGTATCGATAGGGCTGGGAGCCACCAAGACCCTCGCCAAGGCAGCCAACAGGATCGCCAAGCAGGACCCCTCCAGGGAAGGCGTCTTCGCCATGCCCGACGGCGAGGAAGCCGATCCTCACCTCGAAGGGATAGATATAGGCGATGTCTGGGGTGTCGGCTTCCGCAACGCGCCGAAGCTGCGCCGTTTCGGGATCAAGACCGCCGAAGGATTGAAGTACACCGACGAGGAGTGGCTCAAAAGACGATTCACCATCAGCGAGGCCAGGACCTCCAGGGAGCTCAACGGCCAGGTCTGCTACCCCTTCGCCGAGGCGGCGAAACCGCGCAAGACCATAAGGGTCTCCAGGAGCTTCGGCAACCCCGTCGAGGATCTTCATTCCCTGAGGGAGGCGGTTTCGCACTTCGCTTTTTCGGCGGCGGAGAGTCTCAGGAGGCAGGGTTCGGCCGCCGGGAAGATGCACCTTTTCTTGATGACCAACCCCTTTGGCAGCGGGCCGGGTTACGCCAATGGCATCACCGCCAGGTTCGACGTTCCCACGTCCAGCACGGTCGAGATCGTCGGCCGGGCAATGGAGTGCCTGGAGGGGACCTTCGTGGAAGGGCTCGCCTACAAGAAGGCCGGGGTTATACTGACAGACCTGGCTGACGCGGCTTATCTGCAAGGGCATCTTTTCGCCGGGGTGAGAGACCCCAGGGAGGCGAAGCTCATGAGGGTGATGGACCGGCTGAACCTGGAACTGGGTAAGGGAACCATCTTCGCTGCCTCGATGGGCATCCATGGCAGGAGATCTTGGGTTATGCGCCGGGGGCGCGTGTCGCCGCGCTATACGACCTGCTGGGAGGAAATTCCCGCCGTGATCCCCCCCGAGGAGGCACCGTGATGGCCGATCCCAGGTCCACCACGGGTTTCCCCTCCCCCGCCGATCCCTTCAGGGAGAACCCCCTGGATATAAATGCACTACTGGTACGAAACAAGGCATCCACCTTCCTGATGCGCTCGGCGGGGAGGATCCCCGCCTGGTCCATCGAAGAGGGCGATATCCTCGTCGTGGATCGTTCCTGCGGGGCAGAAGAGGGCGACTTGGCCGTCATAACCAGGGACGGTAAGCTCGCGCTCCGGGAGGTTCCTTCAGGCAACGCATCCGCCTGGGGTGTGGTCAGGGGGATTGTAAGGGTCCTGAGGCGCCGGGAATGACGGACCCTTCGCGCTATAAAAAAGCCGCCCCTTCGAAGGGGCGGCTTCGGATTTTGCGATGACGGGGACAAGCGGACACTAGAAGTTGGAGGCGGTCTTGATCCTCCCCGGGTAGGCCTCGAGACCTTCCTTGAGGATGTCCATGGCCTTGACCAGGTCCTCCTTCTTGAGAACGTAGGCCAGGCGGACTTCATCCCTGCCGAGGTTGGGCGTGGCGTAGAAGCCTTCGGCCGGAGCCATCATGACGGTCTCGTTATCAACATGGAAATCCTTCAGCATCCAGATGACGAACTTCTCGGCATTGTCGACGGGCAGCTTGGCCACCACGTAGAAGGCGCCCTTGGGCTCCTCGCAGATCACTCCGGGCATCTCCTTGATCTTGGAATAGAGTATGTCCCTGCGGGCCTGGTACTCCTTGTTGACCTCCTCCAGGTAGGACCTGGGCGTCTTGTAGAGGGCCACGGCCCCCACCTGCTCCAGGGTGGGCACGCAGAGCCTTCCCTGGGCCAGTTTCATGGTCTGTGCCATGAGTTCGTTGTTCTTGGAGAGCATGCAGCCTATCCTGGCACCGCAGGCGCTGTACCGCTTGGAGATGGAGTCGACGAGGATTACCCTGTCCTCGATCCTCTTCATGTTGCCGAAACTAGTGTACTTCAGGCCATCGTAAACAAATTCCCGGTAGACCTCGTCGGAAATGATATAGAGATCCTTCTCCAAGGCTATGTCGGCAATCATCTCCATCTCTTCCTTCGAGTAGATGACGCCCGTCGGGTTGCCGGGATTTGAGAAGAGGATGCCCCTCGTCAGAGGGGTGATCTTTTTCAGGATATCGGCCTTGGGAGGCAGATGGAAGCCTTCCCTGGCCTTGGTGGTGATGGGCACTAGTTTAACGTTGACAGAAGAGGCGAAGGCGTTGTAGTTTGCGTAGAAAGGTTCGGGGACGAGCACTTCGTCGCCGGGGTCGCCGATGGCCATCAACGCAAAGGAAAGGGCCTCGCTGCCGCCGTTGGTGACGATGAGGTTCTGCCTCTCGAGGTGAATGTCGTAACCCTTGTAGTAACCTATCATGGCGTCGATAAGTTCATAACTTCCGTGGGACGCTGAGTAGGCGATAACGTCTTCAGTGAAATCCTTGATGGACTCCAGAAAACTCGGAGGGGTTACTATGTCGGGTTGTCCAATATTGAGATGATATACCTTCCGCCCTTCCGCCTTGGCGGCGTCGGCATAGGGAACCAGTTTACGAATGGGCGAAGATTGCATCGAGGTTACTCTCTTGGAGAATTTCATCTAAGAACTACCTCCTTGGGATCATAATATTTATCACTTTTTATTTTAGCACAATATTTCACATACATAATACATTTTTCTCCCCCTTCCGAAAGGAACCGCGGAATAAAATTTGGATTCTTTTAAGGAGGTCCTCCAATGCCGGTCATGAACCTGAAGCTGTTCAGGCGAGCCGTCCTCGAAGCCGTCAAAACTTTGCCTGCGGAGCTCCTGGAGCGCCTCAACGGTGGGATCATCGTGGAACCCTCAATCAAGGAAGAGGGCGACTACATCACCATGGGAGAGTATATCGAAGATCCAGGCCTGGGGAGTATGATAATCCTTTACTATGGGTCCTTCCGGGATGCGATGAGTAACGCACCCTTCGAAAAATGGAACGAGGAGATCAGGGAGACGGTGATCCACGAACTCAGGCACCATATCGAATCCCTCGCCGGGGTGGACGACCTCTCCGCCGAGGAGGACCGCTTGCTTCAGGAAGACACTTCCCCGTAGCGGAAGCAGCTACTCAGATGGTCGTTGACTAGCCCGACGGCCTGCATATGGGAGTAGACGACGATGGGCCCCATGAAGGTAAAACCCCTAAACTTGAGTTCCCTGCTAACCAGGCGCGATAGGGGAGTCTCGGCCGGGATCTGGCCCGGGGCGTCCCAGCCTCCAACGATGGTTTCCCCATCAACGAAACTCCACAACCACCTGGAAAAGGAGCCCTCTTTTTCTGCCAGCTCCAGGAATGCCCAGGCGTTCGATAGTGTGGCCTTGATCTTTTGCCTATTTCTTATGATGCCTTCATCAGAGAGGAGCCTTTCCATGTCCTTTTTCCCGTAGGATGCCACCTTGACGGGGTCGAAACCATCGAAGGCCGTCCGGAAACGCTCCCTCTTCTTCAATATGGTCAGCCAACTCAGGCCTGCCTGGAAAGATTCCAGGACCAGGAATTCGAACTGGAGCCGGTCATCGTGGACGGGCAGACCCCACTCCTTGTCGTGGTAATCCATCAACAGCGGGTGCGACAGGGACCAGGGGCAGCGGATCAAACAGGGGGAGGTCCCTCCCGGGTCGTGGCCTCCCCCTGTTACCGGAAACCCCGGCTTGCTTTCCAAATTTATTTTCGATTCAGCGATAGTACAGCGCCTCCCGCTTCTCCTTTTCGAAATCAGCCCGGACCCTCCGGCGCAGGTCGTCATCAAGGAACATCGCCAGGGCTGTCCTCGCCATTAGCCTGGCCCCTGTCACCAGCGCTTCATGGGCTCTTTCGGTGAGTGTCGCCTCGGCGAATTCGTGGGTGTGAAGGGTCATCTCCTCATCGATGATGGACAATTTAGGCTGAAGCGCCGGGCATCGATAGGAGACATTTCCCACATCGGAAGAACCCATGGTCCCCGGCGGAGGACCAAAGGACACTTGGTACTCCTCAAGGAGATCCTCCACGAATTTTTCTGCCGCGTCGTTTTTAAGCATGTCGTCGAAGCTGTATTCATAGTTTCTCCAGGTAACTTCCGTCTCGGTGGCCTGGGCCGCTCCCAGGGCACATTTATATATTCTTGAGACGATCCGGTCGAGGAGCGGCCTCTTCGGTGCCCGGAAGTAGAATCTGGCCGCGGCATGCTCCGGCACTATGTTCGGGGCAAGTCCTCCTTCGGGGATTATGCCGTGGATACGGGCCTCGGGGATGATGTGCTGCCGGAGCATGTCAACGGCGTGGAAGAATAGTTGCACTCCGTTAAGGGCGTTTCTCCCAGCCCAGGGTTCTGCGGCGGCATGGGCGGGCTTCCCACTGAAACGGAATTCTATGGCATCCATCGCGAGGCTACGGTAACCGGCATGGGTCGAGATGTCGCTGCTATGGATCATCATGGCCAGGTCCAAGGAGTCGAAAACTCCTTTTTCCGCCAGAACCACCTTGGATCCGTTGGTCTCCTCGGCGGGCGTGCCCACCAGCGCCAGTTCCCCCCTGATCTTTTCCATGACGGGGGGAGACGAACTTCAACCTGATTATATCTAAGGCTGCGAAGAGGCCTTTCTCCTCTCCTCACAGGAGGGCCTGGATTATCAGTTTCGTGAAAAGGACCATGCAGAATATCGCCGTCGGGTAGGTTGCGCCATAACCAGCGGAACATTCATCGGAGCCCGTCGATTCTATGGCGGCGCCCAACCCCGGCGTGCTGGTCATGGCCCCGGGTATAGCACCTAGGAATATCACCCAGTTGAGCTTGAAAAAGCATCTTCCCACGATGAGACCCACGAGAAGGCTCACAATCGCAGAGGCAGCGCCTATGGACACCAGGGCAAACCCGTGCTCAACCAGTATCCTGGGTATATCGGGGCCGGCCTGTATGCCCATGACGGCGAGAAAGTAGGCCAGCGAAAAGGTGCGGAGTGCCGAGAGGACTAAGCCGTCAAGGCGCATGGGGAAGGGGCCGATGTTGCCCAGCGCCCCGGCGAAGAGCGCGAAGATCAGCGCGCCTCCGGTACTACCAAGGGAGAAATCGCCCACCATCGGGATGGGGATGGTAATGGTCCCGAAGAGTACCCCACCGATCATGCAGAGAATGAAGGAGGCCAGAGTGAAGGGCACGGAGCCTTTTCCAGGGGTTGAAACCGGATTTGAATCATGGATGATCTTTACCAGTATTTCTCGTTCACCCACAAGATCCAACTTGAGAAACAGGGGGATCAGTTGTACGAAGAGCACCACCGCGACGACTCCGAAGGGATAAGCGATCGTATAGCCGATGGTGATGAGCGGATCCCCGCCGGATACCTCGAGGGCCGCGCCAAGTCCGGGGGAACTGGTAAGGGCTCCCGTGTAAGTGCCCCCCACGAGCAGAGGTTCCACCGATCCCGAGAAAACCAGGGCCATGAAGTAGGTTGCCAGGGCTCCTGCGCCCGTGACGGCGACGGAGAGGACGACGAACCTGTACCCATACCTTTTGATAACGCCGACGATATCCTTCGATGAAAGGAGTCCCACCGCGGTGACGAAGATCAGGAGGTTCCACATGAAAAAAACGGAGGGGACCTTCACGCCGAGCCATCCCATGATTATGCCCGTGAAGAGGGCGCCGGAAGTCCCCAAACCCACTCCCTTGATCTTCAAGTTGCCCAGAACAAGACCCGTGAAGACGGCTACGCTGAGAAGAAAGATCGGGTTCGAAAGCAAAGATGATAGATATTGATGCATGACCACCGCGCACGTCCTTTCATTGCTGACCTTCTGCGTTTATCTTCTACGTGCCCCGGAATCCCAGGCGGCGGGATATCTCGTCGGCACCGTTCCTGAGGAGGGAGAGCCACTCGTCGACCACATAGGAAGTGAAGGTTTCCCTGGGTCCGACCAAGCTGAGGCAGGCCCATACCTTGCCGTGCCGGTCCCTTATGGGGGCGGCCATGCCGAAGGCTCCGACTCGGTTCTCCTCCACGCTGACGGCGTAACCCTGCTTTTTGATCTTTCGGTATTCTTCCATCAGTTTTTCCGGGTCTGTCTCCGTATAGGGGGTTTTTTTCTCGATGTTCCTGTTCTTGAGTATCCTTTGAATACGGGCTTCGGGCAGGTAGGCGGTCAGCAGTTTTCCCAGGGCGCCGGCGTTGAAGGGGAAACGGCTCCCAGTCTGGCCCTGGTAGATGTACTTGTCGCCGATACCCAACTTGTAGGCCAGGATCGGTTCATCGCCTTCACGAATGCCGATAAGCACGGAAGTGCCGGTCTGTTTCGCCAGGGAATCCATTATGGTATGGGAGACATCCCAGATGCCCTTCGAATCGCTGTAGACATTGCCCAGCCGAAAGATAAGGGGACCGAGGGAGTACTTCCTGGTGGAGGGGTTTTGTACCAGCAGGTTCTCCTCTGCGAGAGACCTGATGATTTTATGGATACCGCTCTTGGACACGCCGATCTCCCTTGAGAGTTCCGTAACTCCCATCTCGTAGGGAGGCTCACCAAGCCTTTTCAGGATCCAGATGAGCTTTTTATGGCTGTTCATTTCTCATCTCCGTTAGCTAGTAGAGAACTTATTTCTCCCCTATAGAACTTCAAAACCATTTTTCCCGACTTATTCCTTTTTGTCAAGGTTACGCATCGGTAATTTGATTCACGCCAAAAGGCATAAAAAAGGCGGGACTAAAGTCCCGCCAGGTGAAATCCGGGAAGTGCCCTATTGGCCCGATTTTTTTATCAGTTCATTCAGGGCCGAAACCAGTGGTTGAATCCCCGCCGCCGAAGCCTTCTTCTGGAGGATCTCCTTCGAGTTGAGCGAAGATCCCCAGTAAGAGGCGTTGGTGTCATGGTCGGTGGTGACCAGGGCCCCGCTGAGTGAGAGTCCCGCGAAGAGTCCCTTGCTGACTGAATAACTGTAGATCGAGGCCTGGAGGTTCACATCCGTGGCCGCTCCGGCGCTCCGTCCGACGGGGCCCGCCG
>Ga0265293_10011443_pt1 | contig 12065 bp, 12 predicted proteins | sample Munlanlewell138R_FD_192505 | JGI IMG/M metagenome (GOLD analysis project Ga0265293, IMG submission 192505) | Leachate microbial communities from a municipal landfill in Southern Ontario, Canada - Leachate well 138R | ecosystem: Engineered > Solid waste > Landfill > Unclassified | place: Canada... | reverse complement strand
GCCGTCGCCTATGCGCGCGCGCTGCACGGACTGGTGGTGTGGCTGGGCATATGCGACGGCAACATGCAGGAGGGCTCGTTTCGCGTCGACGCCAACGTATCGGTGCGCCCCAAGGGCGAAACCCGATTCGGCACGCGCTGTGAAATCAAGAACGTGAACTCGTTCCGCTTCCTGGAGCGCGCCATTCTATATGAAGCGCGCCGGCAGATCGAACTCATCGAAGACGGCGGCGCCGTCGTCCAGGAAACCCGCCTGTACGATGCCGTGCGCGACGAAACGCGCAGCATGCGCAGCAAGGAAGACGCCAACGATTACCGCTACTTCCCCGACCCCGACCTGCCGCCGCTGGTCATCTCGCCGGAGTGGATCGAGCAGGTTCGCCGCGACATGCCCGAGCTGCCCGCGCAAATGCGTGCGCGCTTCGAATCATCCCTGGGCCTGAGCGCCTACGACGCGGCGCAATTGACCATGGACCGCGACATGGCGGCCTATTTCGAGCAGGCCGGCGCCGCGTTGCCCGCGGACCAGGCCAAGCTGGCGGCCAATTGGGTATTGGGCGAGCTGTCCGCCGCCTTGAACCGGGAAGACCTGGACATCGCGGCCAGTCCGGTCGGTCCGGTCGCCCTGGCGGGCCTGATCAACCGCATCATCGACGGCACGATCTCGAACAAAATCGCCCGGGACGTCTTCGCCGCCATGTGGACCGGCGAAGAAAACGGCAATGCCGACGCCATCATCGAGGCTCGAGGCCTGAAGCAAATCAGCGACGACGGCGCCATCGGCGCCATGATCGACGAGGTGCTGGCGGCCAACCCGGCCATCGTGCAGGAATACCGCGCGGGCAAGCAGAAAGCGTTCAACTCGCTGGTCGGCCAGGTAATGAAGGCGGCCAAAGGCAAGGCCAATCCTCAGCAGGTCAACGATTTGCTCAAACAGAAACTGGGATGAGCGGCCCGGCGGGCGGCGCGATACCGAGCCCCTCGACCCTCGGGACGGACGCCCCCGGACGCGTTCAGACCCCGTAGCGAGCCCGATACGCGCCCACGGCATCGCGATGCGACTCCAGCGTCTCGTCGTCCTGCAGCAGGGCCATGATATCGGTCAAGGATGCAATGCTGACCACGGGCATGCCGTAAGCCTGCTCCACGTCCTGCACGGCGGAATGCGCGGACAGGGCCTGGTCCGGGCCGGCGCGCTCCATGCGATCCAGGGCGATCAGCACGGCGGCGGGTTCGGCGCCCGCGGCACGGATGATGTCCACGGATTCCCGCACCGAGGTTCCCGCGGTGATGACGTCGTCGATAATCACGACCTTGCCTTGCAGCGGCGCCCCGACCAGGGTGCCGCCTTCGCCATGATCCTTGGCTTCCTTGCGGTTGTAGGCGAAAGGCACGTCGCACCCCGCCATGGCCGGATGATTCGCCAGGGCGATCGCCGTCGCCGTGGACAGGGGGATGCCTTTGTATGCGGGCCCGAACAGCATGTCGAACCGGACGCCCGAATCCAGCAAGGCCTGGGCGTAGAACACGGCCAGCCGTCCCACCGAAGCGCCGGTATTGAACAGCCCCGCATTGAAGAAATACGGACTCAGCCGGCCCGACTTGACCTTGAACTCGCCGAAGCGCAATACGCCCTGCTCCAGAGAAAACCGTACAAAATCCGTTCGATTGGAGGAATCCGACATGATCAGCACCAGGAAGAAAAAAACGCCATTATCCGCCATATCACGTCCCGCGACTCGCCGCGGAGCCGCTTTGACGGCTTACCGTATCTTTCTTGGCGCGATTTCATTAAACTCTGCAGTCGTAGCACATCCATGTTCAGCCTGATCGGCTTACCTACCTCAAGGACATCACCATGACGACAAACGCTTGCGCCACTTGGACTCCCCGGGTATTGAGCATACTGCGCATTGTGAGCGCTTATCTTTTCATCCTGCATGGCACGGCCAAGCACCTGGGCTTTCCTCACGTCGCCTACTTCGACAACCTGCAAGTATTTTCCTTGGTCGGCGTTGCCGGCATCATCGAGATCGTTTTCGGGCTGCTGCTGTTGATCGGGCTGTTCTCGCGGCCTTCCGCCTTCCTGCTGTCGGGCTTGTCGGCCTTCGCTTATTTTCTCGGCCACGTCGCGCCTCAGGGCAACTTCCTGTTCCCGATGCTGAACGGCGGCGAATCCGCCGTGCTGTTCTGCTTCGTATTCCTGTACCTTGCGGCGGCGGGCCCCGGCCCATGGAGCGTCGATGCCGCGCGCGCCAAGACCTGATCAAGGAAATCCGCCCGGCCGCCGCGCTTCACCCTCGCCTCGCGGCCGGTGGTGCTCGGCGCGACCTATGCGGACGATAGCAAATTGACCTTACCCACCTATTTCATTTCACACGGCGGCGGCCCGTGGCCCTACGTTCCCGAGATGCGGGAAGGCCATGAACGCCTGGCGGCCAGCCTACGGGCCATCCCCTACCAGCTGGGAAGACGGCCGGCAGCGATCCTGATGGTGTCCGCCCACTGGGAAACGGAAGGCAGCTTCGGCGTCATGTCGCATCCCGCGCCCGCCATGCTGTATGACTATCGCGGTTTTCCACCCCATACCTATCGCATCCAGTATCCCGCGCCGGGCTCGCCCGCGCTGGCCGATCGAGTGGCGCAGCTGCTGGCCAGCGCAGGTCTGCCGGCGCATCTCGATCCCGATCGCGGCTTCGACCATGGGACCTTCGTCCCCGCCTACGTCATGTACCCCCACGCGGACGTGCCCATCGTCCAGTTATCGATCGACAAGAACCACGACCCGGTCCTGCACGTGGCCATGGGGCGCGCCCTGGCCCCGCTACGCGACGAAAACGTACTCATCATGGGCAGCGGACTGAGCTATCACAACCTGCGCATGCTGGGCCCCCAAGGCGCGGAGCCGTCCGCGCTGTTCGATGCATGGCTGCAGGATGCGCTGCGCCAGCCCGCCGCCGAGCGGCTGGCGCTCATCGAACAGTGGGAACACGCCCCTGCCGCACGGATCGCGCACGCCCGCGAAGACCACCTGATTCCGCTGATGACGGCGCTGGGCGCGGCCGAAAACGAACCCTCGACCTGTGTGTATCACGAGAACACGGCCTTCGGATTCATTACGGCCTCGAGCTTTCGTTTCGGCCGGTAGCGGGCGCCGGCCCGCGCGGCCGGGCTTCGCCTACAATTGACGATTCACCGCGCCATGCGCCATTCATCCGCATCCGAAACATCCACATCCTTATGCTACGAGTCATCTCAGCCAATCTCAACGGCATCCGCTCCGCCTTCAACAAAGGCATGCTGCCCTGGATCGCCACGCAAAAAGCCGACTTCATCTGCTTGCAGGAACTGAAGGCGCAGGCGGACAATCTGACGCCCGACATGCGCGAGCCGGACGGCATGCAAGGCTATTTTCATTATGCAGAGAAAAAAGGCTACAGCGGCGTGGGCATCTATACGCGCCACGAACCCTTGCGCGTGATCGAGGGCCTGGGCGTGCCCGAGATCGATGCGGAAGGCCGCTACATCGAGCTGGTATACGACAAGCTGTCGATGATTTCCGTGTATCTGCCCTCGGGCTCGAGCGGCGACCATCGGCAGGCGGCAAAATTCGTCTTCATGGAGCATTTCTTTTCGCACCTGGACGAACTGGCGCGCTGCGGCCGTGAAGTCATCCTGTGCGGCGACTGGAATATCGCGCACCAGGAAATCGACCTGAAGAACTGGAAGGGCAATCTGAAGAACAGCGGCTTCCTGCCCGAGGAGCGCGCATGGCTGACGCGGGTGTTCGATGAACTGGGCTGGAAAGACGTCTATCGCCGCCTGCACCCGGACGCGACGGGCGAAGCCTATACGTGGTGGAGCAACCGCGGGCAAGCCTGGGCCAAGAACGTAGGGTGGCGCATCGACTACCAGATCGCCACGCCGGCCATCGCCGACGCCGCCGCGCGGACGTCGATCTATAAAGAACAGCGCTTCAGCGACCACGCTCCCTTGACGGTGGACTACGGCATCGATCTGCGACCTTGAGGCCGGCTACCGCCAGTCGTCGCTGTAGACGAACTTGGGCATTTGCCAGTTGAAGCGCACGGCCAGCATCCGCAAGGCCAGGCCAAGCGTCATGGCCAATACGACCGACATATTGTCATGCAAGCCCCAGTACCGGGCGCCGATGTAGACGGCCCCGGTGACGAGGGACACGCTGGCATACAGCTCCGCCCGCAACAGCAGGGGGATGTCGTTGCACAGGACGTCGCGCAGCACGCCGCCCGCGCAGCCGGTAATCATGCCGCTGATGATGACGATGGTCAGGGGCAGCTGCATCTCCAGCGCGATATTGCAGCCGATGATCGTAAACACGACCAGGCCCACCGCATCCAGCCACAAGAACAGCCGGCGCAAATGCCGCATGACGGGCGCCATGACGGCGGTCAGCAAGGCCGCCCCCGCCGTAATCCACAAGTATTCGGGGTGCAGCACCCAGGTCAAGGGATAGTGGCCCAGCAGGATATCGCGCATGGTGCCTCCGCCCAGTGCCGTCACGCTGGCAATGACGCACACCCCGAACCAGTCCATTTCACGCCGTCCCGCCATCAACGCGGCGGTCATGGCTTCGGCCGTAATGGCCACGATGTACAGGAATAGAAACATGGTCAGGGCTCCGCGTCCAATCTCTCTATTTCGGCGCGATGCCGCGCCAGCAGCCATATGCCCGGCAACGCGATGAAGACAGTCACGACAAAGAAGCCCGGCCAGCCCATCCACGCCACCAGGACGGGCGTCAGAGGGCCGGCCAGATACGTCCGACCCACTGCCGACAAGGCCGACAGCAGAGCGAACTGCGTGGCGGAAAAAGACCGGTTGCACAAGGCCATGAGCAGCGCCACGAACGCCGCCGTGCCCAGGCCGCCGCACAGATTCTCCACCGCGACGACCAGCCCCATGGAATAAAGGTGCGCGGGGGTCACCGCCAGCACCCAATACCCGAAATTCGACACGGCCTGCAGCAAGCCGAACCACAACAGGGAGCGGTACAGCCCCAGGCGCGTCATCAATGCGCCACCGGCCAGCGCGCCCACGATGGTCGCGGCCAGCCCGAAAATCTTGTTCACGGCACCGACCTCGGCGCTACTGAAGCCCGCACCGCGTATCAGAAAGGTGGTCGACAACGCGCCCGCGAAGGCGTCGCCCAGTTTGTACAGCACAATCAGCAGAAGCAAAGCCCATGCGCCCGGTCGGTTGAAGAACTCGACCAGCGGCTCGACCACGGCCTGCGCCAGCGTGCGCGGCGCGGCCACGGAAACCTCCGGCTCGGGCGCAATCAGGGTGGCCACCGCGCACAACGCCATGAAGCCGCCCATCAGCATGTAGGTGTTGCCCCAGCCCAGGACGGTGTCGGCCAGCACCAGCGCCAAGCCTCCCGACACAATCATGGCCAGGCGATAGCCCAGGACTTTGACGGCGGCGCCCGCCGCGCGCTCTTCATTGCGCAGGACGTCGGTGCTGTAGGCATCGAACGCTATGTCCTGCGTGGCGGACAGGAAAGCGACCAGGATCGCCAGCACGGCCAGCACGCCCAAATTGGCGGCGGGGGTATACAAGCCCATCAGAGCGATGCACAGCGCCAGCAGCAATTGGCAAATGAACACCCAACCGCGGCGGCGCCCCAGGATCGGCGGCGCATAGCGGTCCACCAGCGGCGCCCACAGGAACTTCAGGGTATAGGCCGTGCCCGCCAGGGTCAGGAAACCGATGTTCTGGAGCGACACGCCATCGACCGTGGCCCAGGCTTGCAAGGTTCCGCTCGTCAGGGCCAGCGGCAGGCCGCTGGCGAAACCGAGCACCAGCAAGGACAATACGCGCGGACTCGCGTAGACGTTACTCAAAGAAGCAATAATGGACTCCGGATCAATTGGCGTTGGGAGACTCGAAGCGGTAGACGGCCAAGGTGCTGCGCCAGCCTCGCAGCAGTTTAACTTCTTTGCTGTCCTTGAAAGCGGCCAGATGCGTAATGCGCAGCCCCAGCGAACGGGCCAGATCCTGGAAGTCCTTGAGCGTGCACAAATGAATGTTGGGCGTGTCGTACCACTGGAAGGGCATTTCCCCCGTCACCGGCATGCGTCCCATCAGGATCGACCACCCGTGCGGCCAATAGCCGAAGTTGGGAAAGGACACCACCCCATACCGCGCCACGCGCGCCATTTCGCGCAGGATGTGCTCGGTGCGATGCATGGATTGCAAAGTCTGGGACAGCACGACGGTATCGAATTGCTGATCGTCGAACAGCGCCAGGCCTTCTTCAAGGTTCTGCTGTATGACCCGCACGCCACGGCGCACACAACCGATGACCTGTTCGTCGCTGATCTCCACGCCCGCGCCCACCACCCTCCGGGTCTCTTGCAGATAGGCAAGCAGCTCGCCATCCCCGCAGCCCAGGTCCAGCACGCGGCTGCCGGGCGCGATCCAACTTGCGATGCGGGCCAGATCGGGCCGTATCGATTCGGCCAAGCCTGTTTCCTTGACTGCGAAAGCTGACACACTCACGCCAATACCCCCGTCGTACTTTTACGCTGCGGCAAGCCCAGCTCCCGCGCAATCCTGTCGTAATAGCCCTGGACGACCGCATGATACCGGCGGTCGTCCAGCAGGAACGCGTCGTGGCCATGGGGCGCGTCGATCTGCGCGTACGTCACCGGGCGCTTGTTGTTCAATAGGGCGCGCACGATTTCACGCGAGCGCTCCGGCGGAAAGCGCCAATCCGTGGTGAAGGACACCAGCAGAAAATCCGCGTTCGCCGCTTTCATGGCGGCGGCCAGGTCACCACCATGATGGCGCGCGGGATCGAAGTAATCCAGCGCGCGCGTCGTCAACAAATAGGTATTGGCGTCGAAGTACGTGGAGAACTTTTCGCCTTGGTAGCGCAGATAGGATTCGACTTCGAACTCGACATCGTAGCCATAGCGGAATGCGCCATTCGCGGCGGGCGCCCGCTGGGCCCGGCCGAACTTTTCCGCCATGTCGTCATCGGACAAATAGGTGATGTGCCCCACCATGCGCGCCACCGCCAGCCCGCGGCGCGGCACGGTGCCGTGCGCATAGTAATTGCCGCCGTGGAAATCGGGATCCGTGATGATGGCGCGCCGGGCAACCTCGTTAAAACCGATGTTCTGCGCGGACAGGCGCGGCGTGCTGGCGATCACCACGCAATGGGCGACGCGGTCCGGGCAGGTGATCGCCCAGCTCAAGGCCTGCATGCCTCCCAGCGACCCGCCCATCACGGCGGCGAACCGCTTGATGCCGAAATAATCCGCCACCCTGGCCTGCGCCTTGACCCAATCCTCGACGGTCAGCATCGGGAATGCCGCCCCCCAGGGCTCGCCGGTGGCCGGATTGACGCTGGCCGGTCCCGTCGATCCGAAACACGAACCCAGGTTATTGATGCCGATCACGAAAAATCGTTCCGTGTCCACCGCCTTGCCAGGACCGACCATGTTGTCCCACCAGCCGAGGTCCTGCGGATCCTCTTGCGCACGACCGGCAACGTGATGCGATGCATTCAGGGCATGACAGATCAGGACGGCGTTGCTGTGGTCCGCATTGAGCTCGCCATAGGTCTCGATGGCGAGCTCATAGGCGGGCAGCACCTGGCCGCTGGCCAGATGCAAAGGTTCGTCGAAGGAGAGATACTGAGGACTGACGATCCCTACGGAGCCGGTAGGTGCGTTGAAGACGTTTACCTGGGATTCAGGTACGGATAGATCGGCCATTTGGACCTCTTTAGCTGGATTTATGAGGCGCCCGCAAGCAGATCAAGCAAATCGGCGCTCTGGAAAGGTCAACATTCTACCACCAACGCTTGTTTCATCGACGCCGCGCTAGTGGCTAGCAACCGTGACAAACATGTCATTATCACACTTTTCCTAAATGAAAATAATTGATACATTTAAAACTAAATTGAAATAATTGCCTTTTCCGCGGAGACGATATGAAGAGACTTAGCAAAAGGGAAATCACCTGCCTGGGCTGGGCCGCATCGGGCAAAACGAGCTGGGAGGTGGGCGTCATTCTGCAGCTCAGTGAACGAACCATCAACTTCCACATCCACAACGCATGCAGAAAGCTGGGCGTGTACGGCCGCCAGGCAGCGATCACGCTGGCCATGCAAGCCGGCGAGCTGCAAAACTATCTCAACGGCCTACCTGCAAGCCCTGAAAAAATTGACGAGCCTGCTCCTCGGGATACGACGCCGCATCAGCCACCACGGCCCCTTCGACCAAAACGCCGGACGTCAGCCAAACCGCGCCTTGAAGACGAATAGGCTTTCCCGCCGGACTGCCACGTATGTCGAACCGCTCTCCAAACAGAGGCAAGTTCTCAGGCAGCGACGCGCCGAGATTCTGATACAGCGACCCCTGCACGCTTTGGCCGAGCCTCGCGGCGGCTTGCGCATCCTGCGCCAACGGCGGCGGCAGGACGGCGTAGGACACGGTGAAAAGCGCGCCGGCGACCGAGGCCGCACTCATGCTGAACACGATGTCGTGCCCGTCGTAGCTCACCGTCCGCTCCTGGACGCGAGGACGATCGGGAAAAAAGCCGGTCGCGATCCCATCGCCCACTGTCACAGCGCGCCAGTTGTAATCAGGGGAGCAGCCGGCCAACGCCAGCGCCGCGCTTGCCACGGCCGCGGCGCGCATCAGCATATACCCTTGACGCATCAACCTTTTGATCATGAAGAACTCTCTTACCTATGAAAGACGCCTACTTTACCGCCCTACGGGCTCGCATGAATCCAGGGTTATGATCGCAGCATACACCCACTCGGTTAAAATCCGTGCGACAAACCAACACCGTTGAAAAGACCCTCCTCAATGACCGTCCCTGCCTCCCGCCACACCCTGCTGGAAAACGATCCGACGCTGCTCCAGGACATCAAGCGGGGAATAGAAAAAGAAGGCCTGCGCGTAACCGAAACGGGCAAGCTGGCCGACACAGGCCACCCGCCGCCATTGGGCGCAGCCCTGACGCACGAGCGGATCACGACGGATTATTCCGAAGCCTTGCTGGAGCTGATCACCCCGCCGCACGATACACCCGATGCGATGCTCCGTGAACTGGAGGACACGCACCGGTTCGTCAGCCAACACCTGGATCGCGAACTGATCTGGAACCACTCCATGCCCGCCCACCTTCCGCCGGAAAGCGACATTCCCATCGCCCGATACGGAAAATCCAACAGCGGCATGCTCAAGCACGTCTACCGTGCCGGCCTGGCGGAGCGCTACGGCAAGGCCATGCAATGCATCGCGGGCGTGCATTACAACTTTTCCCTGCCCGATGCGCTCTGGAACGTCATCGGCATTCGCGGCTCGTCTCCCGAAGACCAGCGCTCCAAGGGCTATCTGGCCCTGATCCGCAATTTCACCCGATTCTCCTGGCTGCTGATGTACTTGTTCGGCGCATCGCCCGCCGTGTCGCGACAGTTCCTGCAAGGCCTGCCGCATGACCTGGAAGCCTTCGACGACGATACCCTGTACCTGCCACATGCCACCAGTCTGCGCATGAGCGATCTGGGCTATAAGAACAAGGCGCAATCGGATCTGGAGCTCTGTTACAACGACCTGGAAACATTCCTGCGCCGCATGCATGCAGCGGTCACCACGCCGTGGCCACCTTACGAAGCCATCGGCACCCATCGCGATGGCCGATGGGTACAACTGAACACCAACGTCCTCCAGATCGAGAACGAGTACTATTCCAGCATACGCCCCAAACGCACGACCGCCCGAGGCGAGCGCCCGATTAGCGCGCTGGCCTTGCGCGGCGTGCAGTACGTCGAAGTACGCTGCCTGGACATCGACCCCTTCTCGCCGATCGGCATCTCCAAGGATACGGCTCACTTCCTGGACGTATTTCTGCTGTATTGCGCCATGGAGGAAAGCGCTTTCTTCCCGAACAACGGCTTTTGCCGGGACAGCAACGACAATTTCTCCACGGTGGTAAAGGAAGGCCGCAAGCCGGGCCTGGTCCTGATCAAAAGCAATCGGCCCATCGGACTCCAGGAATGGGGCCGGGAACTCGTCGGGAATATGGCGCCCTACGCGCGGCTGCTTGACCACGTTCACGACACCCAGGCCTACGGCGCCGCTCTGGCGGTTCAGGCCGAAAGAGTCGAAGACCCGGAAAAAACGCTGTCGGCGCAATGGCTGCAGGCCATGCGAGACCAGAAGCAAGGGCAGCACGAGCATGCGCTGGCCCTGAGCCTGCGCCATCGGGACGCCTTACGCAGCCCGCCGCTGCCGGCCGATCTCGAAAAATACTACCAGGACATGGCGACGACGTCGTTCGCCGCTCAAAAAAACCTGGAAGACAGCGACACGGAAAGCTTCGATAGCTACGTGGCACGCTATCAAGAAGTCCTGAAGCCGGGCAGCGGCGCTTTTTGGTAATCGCGGGGCGCCGGTGCTACCATAGCGCCCATTTGGCCCCCAAGCGGGTTCCCACCGATAAATAACGACAGGCGACAAGCCGGCCGGGCGCTGCCCGCCGCAGGCGCCGGACCCCGCTGCCAAACCACGTCTATCAATCCATAAAGAGACAACCATATGAATAAGCATTCCATCCAAATCGCCCTGGCCTACATGTCCGTGGTCATCGGCGGCGGCTTTGCCTCAGGCCAGGAAGTCCTTCAATTCTTTACCGGCTATGGCGCCATCGGCGTGGTCGGCACACTGGTCAGCGGCGTGCTTTTCGCCTTCCTTGGCATGCAAATCGCCCAGATCAGCTCCAACATGCAGGCCGGCTCCCACAAAGATGTGCTCTACAACCTGTTCGGCAAGCAGGCCGGATTCGTGGTGGACGTGATCTTGTCGTTCTTCCTGTTCGGCGTGGGAGTCGTGATGCTGGCCGGCAGCGGCTCGACCTTTGCCGAGCAATATGGCGTCGCCCCCCTGTTCGGTGGCATTGTGATGACCGTGCTGGTGATCGTCACGCTTTGCATGAATGTCGATCGCATCGTCAACCTGATCAGCGCGGTCATGCCGTTTCTGCTGGCCATGGTGCTCATCATCACCGTCTACTCCATCGTGACCAGCGACGGGACGATGGCCGTGTTGAACGAATCGGCCCAGGCAAACCCGACCATCAGCTCGGACTGGCCGGTTTCCAACTGGGCCTTCGGCGCGCTACTTTATGCGTCGTTCAATATCGCCGTCGGCTTTCCCATGCTGGCGGTCATCGGCGGCATGACGCGATCGTCGAAACAGGCGGGCCTGGGCGGCATCATGGGGGGACTGGGGCTGGGACTGCTGCTATTCTTGCTCAATGCGGGGCTTTTCGCCAACATCAACCATCTGCAAGGCATAGAAATACCGACCTTGGCCCTGGCTGACCGCATTCATCCCGCGCTGGCGGTACTCATGTCGATATCCCTGGTCTGCATGATCTACAGCACGGCCGTCGGCGCGCGTTTCGCCACGCCGGCGTCGGCCCGGTTCAAATGGCTCAGTGCTATATTTACCGTGGTCGGCCTGGGCTTGAGCCAGCTCGGCTTCAGCAAGCTGATCGGTACCGTCTACCCGATGCTGGGCGTGGTCGGTCTGATACTGATCGCCGCCATCGTCATCAACTGGTTTCGAGTCCGCAGATAGGTGAGTACCCTCGGTGGACACGCCGGCTCGCCTCGGGGACCGCACGTGGACCCCTCGCTTATCGAATACTGGACCTTGTTGCGCCCATGAGCGCCCCATAAACTTGTTTTCATTCCAAGAGCTTCGGCTTCAACACACTTATGAGCACTCCCCAAGCGCGACCTCTCGTTCAAAGCCTGCGATCTTCCCTGATTCGCGACGTTGCCAATGCCGGCATGGAACGGACCGACCTGATGCCCTTCTGGTTCGGCGAGCCGGACCAGCCCACCGCCGACTACATACGCGCCGCCGCGGTGGACGCGCTGAACAAGGGCCAGACGTTCTACGCCCAGACGCTCGGCATGCCCGTGCTCAGGGCCGCCTTGTCCGCGTATCTATGCCGCCTACACGATAAAACGCTGGCCGAAGACCGCATCGCCGT
>Ga0265293_10011442_pt1 | contig 12066 bp, 11 predicted proteins | sample Munlanlewell138R_FD_192505 | JGI IMG/M metagenome (GOLD analysis project Ga0265293, IMG submission 192505) | Leachate microbial communities from a municipal landfill in Southern Ontario, Canada - Leachate well 138R | ecosystem: Engineered > Solid waste > Landfill > Unclassified | place: Canada... | reverse complement strand
TCTTCAGGAGCGGGGGTCTCTTCATGCGCGGGGGCCTCTTCGGCGGGCTCGGCGCCCGCAGGGTCGTTCAATTCGGCCAAGCGCCGCGCTTCCGCAGCGAAGAACTCGTACTCGTCGTTACCGGGCTCCAGTTCCAGCGCCCGGCCGTACGCCGCCGCGGCGGCAGCGAAGTTACCGACCTGGAACTCGACGCGACCGAGCTGGCTCCAGGCGGCCGCGAACGTCGGGGCGGCTTCCACGGCGGCGGTGAAGCCGCTGCGGGCACCCTCCACGTCGCCGACCTGGTAGGCGTCCATGCCGCGCACGAAGGCGTTACCAGCCTCGGGCCCGAACGCCAGTTGCTGCCGCGCGACCTGCAGGAAGTAACGCGCCCGGTCGTCGCCGGGGTCAAGGCGCAGGACCTCCTGCCAGAGGTTGATGGCCTGTTCGGCGCGCCCGGCCTCCTGGCTGCTGCGCGCGGCCCACACCCAGGCGTCCACGTACTGGGGGTTGCGCTCGGCGGCGCTGAGGAAGAGCTCCTCGGCTTGCTCCAGGTCGCCGGTGGCGTAAGCGCTCTGGCCGGCGTAGAAGTCGTTAGCGGCGGCCACGCCCCAGCGGATCTGGGCGCGGGTCACCTCCAGGAACCAGGCGGAGCGCGCATCGTCTGGGTCGGCCGCCAGGGCGGCCTGCCAGTACGGTTCCGCCACTGCGGGGCGGCCGAGCTCGAAGGCGCTGCGGGCGGCCCATACGGCCGCGTCGGTGAAGTCGGGGTTAGCGGCGTAGGCGCTCTCGAAGTGCGCCAATGCGTCTACAAGTAGCCCGCTCTCGTAAGCCCTGATGCCGGCGCGGTACGCCTCGCTGACGGCCACCCCGAACTCCTCGCGTTCGCGGCTCAGTTCCAGGAAGAAGCGGGCGCCTTCGTCGTCAGGCGCAACCTGCACGAGGCGGCCCCAGATCTCTATGGCGGTGGCGGTATCGCCCTCCTCGAACGCCATGCGCCCCAGCCAGCGGAGCGCCTCGGGGTCAGCGGGGTCGATATCCAGCAGCGTGAAGTAGTAGGCGCGCGCGCCCTGGTTGTCGCCGGCCTCGTAACGCGCGAACGCCAGCTGGTTCAGCGCCGTCGTGGCGAAGTCAAGATCGGTCGGGAAACCCGCCACTAGTCCGGGCGCCAGCCCGCGGGGCGGGGAGGCAACGGCTAGGATCTCGCCGCCTTCCGCCACGAACCTGTCCCAGTGCGCGAACGCCCGGCTGTGCCAGTGCACGGAGCCATAGACGCGCGCCGTCAGAGCCAATGCGTCGCGCAGCCCCACTTCAGCGCTCAGAACCTGGTCGCTCGTCGGTCCGCTGGCCGCTCGTGCGCTCTCCACGGCGGTTTCGGCGTGTTGAGTAGCTAGCTCGGCGGCGTCTATGGCCGCCCGCCAAACTGCGTCGTCTGGGGTCGGCGTCCGGCCCAGGTCGGCCGCCAGCGCCTGCGCGTAGGCCGCTTCGGCGGCGCTGTACGTCTGAGCTGGGTCGGGCTCTTGCGCGAACGCATTGGCTGTGATCGCGGCTAGGAGTAGAGCGAGCAGCCACTTGACCGCTGCGCTGACCGCTCGGTGCTTAGGCAGCTGGGCCTTACGAGTACTACGCTGCTCCGTGCCCCCCCGCACGGCTCTCAGCGCGAACGCGCCGTGAGCCACACGACCTCCTGGCCGGCTCGCACGAAGTACAGCAGGCGCTGCCCGCCTTCTGAACCAACGTAGACGATGCGGGTATGGGTTTCGGGGCCGGTCGGGCCCTGCACGGTGGTTTGGCTGCGGCTCTGCTCGAAGTAGCCCGCCACGGCGTACGCGGTGGTGACCTGATGATCTATGGCGCCCGCCAAACCGGTAGCTACGCCACCGAGGGTGTAAGCCTCCCACTCGGTCCAGGCGGAGGAGCCCTCGATGCGCCTGACTATGGCGTCGACCCCGGCCCCCGTTGCCCGTAACGTGCCCCGCGGGAACGAAACGGCGGAGTTGAACTGCGCCTGGATAGCGGTGACCGTCATGACCTCGGCCAGCAGTTGAGCGTGCGCAACGGCGCCCATGGGCAAAGCTAGCGCTACGGTGGCCAGCGCGGCCGGCCAGCGGCGCACGAAAGCGCGGTGAAGGCTAACGTTCTGGGTCTGGAAGCTTGCCAGTCGTTCGGCGCGTTCGTCCCGGTTCGACATGGCGCAAGTCTAGCACCGCCCTCCGGCGGCTTTCGTCCCGCACGGCAGCGCCCTGCCGGCGTCTAACTCTCGCCCATCTATAAGGCCGTCCTCAGCTTGACCCTCCTAGCGGCCAGCCGCTAGGCTTGAGAACGGTCCGCGTAACACGCAACCCAACGCGGTACCCCGCGCGCACGGACCTGCCGGGCACGCTCCGTGTAGCCTTGCTTGACACGGTTACGCGGGTAACCTGAAGCGATCCCGGTGCGGCGCCGCCGCCCTGAAAGTACGGAGTGACCATGTTCCAAAGTCTGGGTGATCGACTCCAATCGGTCTTCGACGGTCTGCGCGGCCGCGGCCGCCTCACGGAAGCCGACGTCAAGGCCGCCCTGCGCGAGGTGCGCGTAGCGCTACTGGAAGCCGACGTCAACTTAGAGGTCGCGCGCGACTTCACGAAGCGCGTGCAGGAGAAGGCCATCGGCTCCGAAGTGCTCATGTCCCTCAACCCGGAGCAGCGGGTCGTGGCCATCGTGCACGACGAACTCATCGAGGTGCTCGGCGGCAAGGCGGTGCAGCCCACCCTGCGCTCCGAGGGCAACATCTGGCTCCTCATGGGCCTGCAGGGCGCCGGTAAGACCACCACCGCCGGCAAACTCGCTTACCGCTACAAGTCGCAGGGGCGCCGCGTGCTGCTGGTGGCCGCTGACACGCAGCGGCCGGCCGCCCGTGAACAGCTGAAGACCCTCGGCAACCAGATCGGCGTGCCGGTCTTCGAGGTGCACGACAACGAGGCGCCCGCAGCGGTGGCCAACAGGCTCAAGGAGCATCTGCGCAAAGACTTCCGCGACCTGGTCATCGTGGACACCGCCGGTCGCTTACAGATCGACGATTCGCTCATGACCGAGCTCTCCGAGCTCAGCACTAGGTTGGAGCCCAGCGAGAAGGTGCTCGTGGTGGACGCCATGACGGGTCAGCAGTCCCTGCCCGTCGCTACCGCCTTCGACGAGCAGATCGGCGTCTCGGGCCTGATCATGACCAAGCTGGACGGCGACGCCCGCGGCGGCGCGGCGCTGTCCGCCAAGCACGTGACCGGCAAGCCCATCTACTACGCCGGTATGAGCGAGAAGATCGACGGGCTGGAGCCGTTCCACCCGGACCGCGTGGCGGGCCGCATCCTCGGCATGGGCGACATGCTCACGCTCATCGAGAAGGCGCGCCAGCTGGAAGCGGATGACGACGAGCAGGAGATGCGCAACCTGGGCGACTTCACGCTTCAGGACATGCTCACGCAGATGCGCAAGATCAAGCAGATGGGCTCGTTCTCGGACGTTCTGAAGATGATTCCTGGCGCCAGCAAGATGCTGCCGGCCGGTGCCGAGATCGACGAGCGCGAGATCGGCCGCGTGGAGGCCATCATCTCGTCCATGACGGAAAAGGAACGCGCCGCGCCGCGCATACTTAACGCCAGCCGGCGCAAACGCATCGCGCGCGGCTCCGGCACCACCGTGCAGGACGTGAACCGCCTGATCAAGAACTACGAAGAGATGCGCAAGATGATGAAGCGCATGGGCCGGCGCCCGCCGGGCCGTGGCCGCAGGGGCATGCGGGCCTGACCCCCACGCGCTTGCGCCCCCTGCTTAGGCCGCCAACGCACACCGGTTCGTGCACGGCTACCGGCGTTTGTGCTCAGGGCCGTCTACGTGTACACTGGGTGGCTTGACGTGGGCTCCCAACCGGTGAGCCCGCGCCTAACGTTCAGTAAAGCTAGCGACCTTATAAGGTAGAGAGTCACGGAGGAAGTCAAGAACTATGGTCAAGATCCGCCTGATGCGCATGGGCTCGATGAAGAACCCGCATTACCGCCTCGTAGTCGTGGACGGCCGCACCAAGCGTAGCGGCGATTACATCGAGCAGATCGGCTACTACGATCCGCGCGAAACCACCGAAGACAACTTGCGTGTCGACGTTGAACGCGCCAGCCACTGGCTCGCCAACGGCGCCCAGCCCACCGACACCGCGCTGCGCCTCATGGAGAGCAAGGGCGTGGAACTCCCGGATTTTCTGCTCGCCAAGCGCCGCGCTAACTACGTCAAGCGCCAGGAAGCTCGAGCCTGATCCGAACCGAGTAACTTCGGGCCTGGCTCGGCGCGACCCCGGTCTCGTGGGTCCCGCCAGCCTGGCGCCTGACTCGTAGAACCTGTAAGCTCGGTCCGAGCGTCACCACTTAAGCGGAGGCCCGAATGCCAGCCGAACTGGTCACTTTCATCCTGCAGAACCTCGTAGCCGAGCCGGATCAGCTCGACGTACAGGTGAGCGGCGACGGTCGTAACGTCCGCATTGAGGTGACCTGCGCCGAGGACGACGTCGGCCGCATCATCGGCCGCGGCGGTCGGCTCATCAACGCGGTCCGCACCCTCGCACGCGCGGCCGCCGACGGGCGCCAACGCGTCGAGATCCAGCTGCTCGAGTGAGCAGCTGAGCCGGAGCGGTCCTCGCTCGCGGCGGAACTAACATGGCGCTCGACCCCACCGCATCTCAAGCACCGGACCGTTACCTGAAGATCGGCCGTTTGGGCCGCACCTTCCAGCTTGACGGCGCGCTGCGCATGCTCCTGGACGAAGCCGTCTCGTACGACTACGAGGACGGCACCGCCTCCGTAGGGGAACGCGCCATGGAAGCCGCCGGTCAGCTGTTCGTGGTGGGCGTAGGCAACGCCCGCGTGCGGCAGCTCTACGTGAGCGGCGGCAGCCTGTTGATCAAGCTCGAAGGCGTACGCGACCGTAACGCCGCGCAGGCGCTAGTGAACGCCACCATCTGGGTCGACCCTGAACGGTTACCCGAGGAGCTGGCGTCGGAACTCGCCGAGGAACTCGCGGCGGGCTCGAACGAGGAGCGGCTGGTGGGCCAGCCCGTTCTACTGAACGGTCAGAGGGTGGGCGCGGTCAGCGCAGCCCAGCTGGACGGACCCAACCCGGTGCTCGAGGTCACGCTAGAGACCAGCGCAGTAGGCGCCGATCCCGGCACGCCGGGCGCTCGCCCCAACCGGTCGCTGGTACCGCTGCAGGCCCCCTACGTGGCGCTGACCGAGTCGGGCGTGGAGCTCACCGACCCGCCCGAGGGCCTGCTTGACCTACCCTGAGCAGAACAGGAGTACCGCCCGCCGTGCGCTTCACCATCTACACGCTCTTCCCTGACCTGATCGCCCCTTACTTGCAGGAGGCGCTGCTCGCCCGCGCCGTTCAGCACGGCCACGTTGAGGTGGAACTGCGCGACCTGCGCCGCTTCGCTGGTAACCGCACAGGCCGCGTGGACGACACCCCTTACGGCGGTGGCGCCGGCATGGTCATGCGCGTCGACGTGGCCGGCCAGGCCGTAGCGGAGCTAGCGCAGGACCAACCCCCGCCGGACGAGATCATCCTCCTCTCCCCCGCCGGTGAGCCTCTCAGCCAGGAGCTGGTGCAAGAACTGGCGGGCAAGCAACACGTGGCGCTCATAGCTGGCCGCTACGAGGGTTTCGACGCGCGCACCGAGCAGCTGGTTACGCGCGAGGTGTCTATCGGCGACTACGTGCTGATGGGCGGGGAACTGCCCGCGCTGGTGCTGCTGGAGGCGGTGGCGCGGCTCCTGCCCGGGGTGCTCGGCGACGCCGAAAGCCACGTGCACGAGTCGTTCAGCACGGGCATCCTCGACTACCCGGAATACACGCGGCCCGCCGAGTACCAGGGCGTGCAGGTGCCCGACGTGCTGCTATCCGGTCACCATGGCAACGTGGCCAAGTGGCGGCGCGCGCAGGCGTTGAGGCGCACGTTCGAGCGCCGGCCGGACCTACTCGAGCGCGCGCCCCTCTCTGAGGAGGAGCGCGCGCTGGTACGTGCCTGGATGGCGGAAGTGGGCGACTGAGCCCTACCGGTTAGCTGCTGAGACTCACATCCCGCTTACGCGGTCGATAACCAACTGAGTGATGTCGAGCGACGGATCGGCGTAAACCACGATGCGCGCCTCGGCGGCGGCGACGGCGTCGAGCACCATGGTGTAGTTCAGCTCCACCGACAGTTCGGCCAGGACCTGGTCTACAGCGGCGCGCGCGGGCTCGGCCACGGCTTCGATCTCGGTGCGGTAACGGGAGTCGACCGCCACCAGCGAGGTCTGGAGGGCGGAGTAACGGTCGGCTTCGTCCGGGGTGAGCTGCTGGCCGCTGGCGGCCTTCTGCTCGAGGGCGGAGATGGAGCTGACCAGCCCTTCGATCTCCGTGCGGGCCTGGTTGGTCAGCGCTTCGATCTGAGCACCGGCGGGGTGGGCGGCGATGGCGGCCTGCGAGTTTATGTAAACGACGCGGGAGGGGCGCTCTTGCGCCGTGAGGGTCGAGGCGGCGAACGCCAGTAGGGCAGCGGCGGCTATACCGATCAGGGTGAGTCTTCTCATAGCGGATGGAGTTTACCACCGCCATGATGAGAACCGCCTTCGAAAGGGCGCGCCTGGTGCTTACTATTTCCGAATCGTTCTGCTACAGCCAGCCCGGTGGACCTCGCGCATGACGTCCTTCCTCCTCGTCATCGCGGGCGTCCTCGGCTCACTCATAGGCTCCTTCGGCAACGTGGTCATCTGGCGCCTGCCGCGCCGCGAGTCCGTGGTTCACCCTGGCAGCCACTGCCCTAAGTGCAATCACCGCCTGGGGCCGCTGGAGCTGGTTCCCGTGCTCTCCTGGTTAGCGTTGCGGGGCCGCTGCCGTAACTGCAAGGAGCCCATCTCGGCGCGTTACCCGGCGGTCGAGGCGCTCATGGCGGCGCTCTTCGTGCTGCTGGTGTGGCGCTGGTCGCCGCTCGACTACGGTTGGGCCGTGCTGCCGCTCCTGATCGTGGTGGCCATGCTGACCATGGCGGCCATCATCGACATCGATCACTTCATACTGCCCGACGTGCTCACGTTCGGCGCGCTGGCCACTGCGCTGGCCGGCTCGTTCCTTACGGGCGAGGCCGCCGACCTGCCGGGCCCGGCAGCAGCGCTGGCAGGTGCGCTTACCGGCGCCGGGGTGCTGGTGCTCATCAACCGCCTGGGCGCGCTCGTGCTGCGGCGCTTCGCAGACACGAAGGAGCGCCTCTTCCCCTTCAGCCTCGATCAGGCCAACGTGGCCGCCGTGGCTGGCGCGGTCGGCGGGGTGTGGGTGGGGGTCGCAGCAGGCGCCGTGAGCCTCTTAGCCAACCTCGTTTCGCGCCGCATATTGCGCGTACCCGAACCGCTGATATTCGGACTGTGGTTGGTGGCGTTGGTCTTCAGCACCACCACCTTCACGGTGCCTACCGTCACCGCGGTGGCCGGCAGCGTCATGGCGGCCGGCGCCTGGGCACTACTCGGTGCGCTCTACTGGTGGATCCACGACATGGTGCGGCCCGAGCCGCAGGCGGCCGAGGCGGCCGGGGCCGCTTCCGTAGCCGCAGTGGGTACAGCCGAAGGGGCCCCGTTGGCGTCTGCAGCCTCCTCTGCCTCCACTGCCTCCGCTACCGAAGCGGACGCCGAGCCCGTGGCTATGGGCTTCGGCGACGTGAAGCTGGCCGCCGTGCTGGGTGCGTTCCTGGGCTGGGAGAAGTTCCTGGTAGGCCTCTTCCTGGCTGTTAGTTTGGGTGCGCTCTTCGGCATAGTGCAGCGTATAGCGGGTGGCGGCAGGCTCATTCCGTTCGGTCCGTACCTGCTGGCCGGGGCGCTGCTCGCGCTCTTCTTCGGTGGGGCCGTCATCAACTGGTACTTCGGGCTGCTGCTAGGCCAGTAACGTAGCGGCGCCCGGCCGCGAGATGCGGCTCCCAGACCGCTCCATCACACCGTTCGTTATGCACTCTTGTGCATACTCATGCATTTGGTGATAGAGTGTTCCGCATTCGTCGCCGACCTGAGCGTGGGCGACGCTCTGTTTGGGCGTGGTCACGGCGCCGCAACGCCGACCGCGCACGGCCCCCGCCGAAGCGCAGTGGGGCCGCGCCCGAACCCCGATTGGAGCACGATGGAGCCGCTTCGCGTTGAAGGCTTGGAGGGCCGCGACCTGTTGTCGTTGGCCGACCTATCGGAAGTAGAGTTCGCGGGTCTGCTGACCAGCGCTGTGCAACTGAAGCAGGACTGGGCCGCCGGCATCAGACCCGCTTACTTGCAGCATAAGAGCCTGGCGCTGGTGTTCGAGAAGCCGTCCTTGCGCACCCGCACAACGTTCGACCTGGCCATGTTCCAGTTGGGCGGTCACGCCGTGCTACTCGACCAGCAGCAGATCGGGCTGGGGGTGCGCGAGACCGTGCGGGACATCGCCAGCAACCTGCAGAGGTGGGTGGACGGCATCATGGCCCGCACCCACGAGCACGCCACGGTCACGGCACTGGCTGAGCACGCGGCCGTGCCGGTCATCAACGGCCTCTCGGACTACCTGCACCCCACTCAGGTGGTGGCCGACTACATAACCTTGCATGAACGCTTCGGCGCGCTCGAGGGCCTGAAGCTCACGTACGTGGGCGATGGTAACAACGTCTGCAACTCGCACGTGAACGCAGCCGCCCTGACGGGCGTGCAGCTCACGGTGGCTTGCCCCGTGGGGTACGAGCCCGACACGCAGGTGCTGGCGGCCGCCCGGGCTAAGGGTGGCGACGTCCGCGTGGTGCACGACCCCCGCGCCGCAGTTGAGGGCGCCGACGCGCTCTACACGGACGTGTGGGTCTCCATGGGCATGGAGGAGGACACGGAGCGGCGCCGTCAGGACTTCGCCGGCTACACCATCACCCCGGAGTGGTTCGGCGCCCTGAGCCCCCGCGGTGTATTCATGCACGACCTGCCCGCCCATTACGGCGAGGAGTGCACGGAAGAAGCCGTGCATCACGAGCGCAGCGTGGTGTTCGACCAAGCCGAGAACCGCTTGCACGCGCATAAGGCCATCCTCTACCAGCTCCTCGGGAGCGAGGGGCAAAGCCTGTGAGCGCGCTGACCGCCGGCATCTTAGGCGCCAGCGGTTACGGCGGCGCGGGCCTTATCCAGCGCTTGTCGCACCACCCTGAAGTGGGCCAACTGGTGCTCGGCTCGCGCCAGTACCTGGGTAAGGAGCTCGGCGTCTGCTGGCCGCAGTTCCAGGGCCTGTTGCCTGGTACTCGTTTCGAGGAGACCGCGAGCGTCATCGAGAAGAGCGACGTGCTCTTCTTCGCCACCCCGCACGGCGCCACCGCCCCTCTAGTGGCGCAGGCGTTGGCCGCCGGCAAGCGGGTGGTGGACCTCTCGGCGGACTTTCGGTTAGCTCCCGACACTTACGCGCGTTGGTACGGCGCGCCTCACCCGCACCCGGAGCTGTACGAGCGAGCTCGTTACGGGCTGGTGGAGCTGCACCGCAACGAGCTGCCGGGCGCTCAGCTGGTAGCCAGCCCGGGCTGCAACGCCACGGCTGGCTCGTTGGCGCTGGCGCCGCTGGCCGCCCACGGCTTGCTGGGCGCTAGCGTGGTGGTGACCGTGCTGACTGGCGTTTCTGGCGCGGGTCGCACCCCGGGCGAGAGCTTCACTTACGCGGAGCTGAACGAGAACGCCAAAGCCTACAAGCCTGGCGGCACGCACCGGCACACGGCTGAGATGGAGGCCACCGCGGGACGCGCCGCGGCCGCAGCGGCGCGGGGCGACGGCAAGCGCTTGCGCACTCACAGCCCGTTCGAGCCAGCGCGGGTGAGCTTCACGCCGCACCTGGTGCCCATGTCGCGCGGGATCCTAGCGACCTGTTCGGTGAAGCTGCCGGAGGGCGCCAGCTCGAGCACAGCAGAGCTGCTCGGCTTGCTGCGCGACTATTACTCGGGCGACCCACTGGTGGTGGTGCAGGACGACCTGCCGCAGACGAAAGCCGTGGCGGGTAGCGACCGGGCGGTGCTCAGCGCGCATTACGACGAGCGCAGCGATCACGCGCTGGTCTTCTGCGTGATAGATAACCTCGGTAAGGGGGCCGCGGGGCAGGCGGTGCAAGGTTTCAACGTCGCGTTCGGGTTCCCCGAGTGGTCGGGGCTAACGCAGTCAGGGATGTGGCCATGAAGTTACCCGTTGGTTTTCAGGCTGCCGGCATCAGCGCCGGCCTCAAGCGTTCGGGGCGGCCGGACCTAGCGCTCCTCTACTCTGAAGCGCCGCTGGTGTGGGCTTTCACGGGCACCACGAACGTGGTGCAGGCGCCGTGCGTTACGCGTAACCGCCAGCTTTACGCTGGTGGGACGCCCGTGCACGCCGTTGTTGTTAACAGCGGTAACGCTAACTGCGCGAACGGCGCGGCTGGCGCGCGCGATAACGATGCTTACGCGGCGGCCATGGCCGAGGCGCTGGGCGTGAGCCCGGCGGAGGTCCTCACTGCCAGCACCGGCATCATCGGCCGGCCCATGCCGATGGAGGGGCTGCTGACGGGCTTGCCGCGCGCGCAGGCTGAGCTCGGGTTTGAGGCTAACGCTTTCGCCCGCGCGATCCTCACCACGGACCTGGTGCCTAAGACGGCGGAAGCGGAGTTGCCGGGCGGCGCGCGGGTGGTGGGCGTGACGAAGGGCTCGGGCATGATCCACCCGAACATGGCCACCATGCTGGCGTTCGTCATGACGGACGCCACAGTGGATCAGGCCGCGCTTCGGGCGTTGTGGCCTGAGGTCGTTGGCGCGTCCTTCAACCAGTTGACGGTAGACGGCGACACCAGCACGAACGACATGGCCATCGTTTTCTCCACGGGCAGGGTGGCGTGCGAAGTGAGCGACCTGCAGCGCGCGCTGACTGAGGTGTGCGTGAGCTTAGCGAAGCAGATAGCTAGGGACGGGGAGGGCGCCACTAAGCTCATGACCGTGCGCGTGACGGGCGCAGCCTCGCCTGAGGAGGCGCGCGCCGCCGCTAAGACGGTGGCGGGCAGCTCGCTGGTCAAGACGGCGGTGCACGGCGCCGACCCGAACTGGGGCCGCATCTTAGCGGCGGCGGGTCGCTCGGGCGTGGCTAGTGACCCTGCGCGGGTGCGGGTGGCGGCGCAAGGTTTCGACCTTTACGTGGGCGAGCCGCTGCCGTTCGATGAGGCGGAGGTCTCAGCAGCTTTGAAGGCCGACGACGTGATCCTGGAAGTCGACCTGGCGGTGGGTTCCGCTACCGGCGAGGCGTGGGGTTGCGACCTGTCGGCGGAGTACGTGCGCATAAACGCCGATTACACGACCTAAGCACCCGCTCGGCATTTAGGATCGGCCGCTGCGGCCCGGCTGCTAATCTCAGGTCACCAACATTTGGTCGTTAAAGTTCAGCCGCTCAGCCGGCGCCCTAAGGGCAGCCCGCGCTGAGCGGCTGTTTTGTGTGGTGCGCGCCTAGCGGTGCGCGCCTAGCGGCGGCGCCGGTTGGCGATGTGGATGGCGCGGCCGTGAGCGTGCTCGGCGGCTTCCATGACGCCTTCAGAGATGGTGGGGTGCGGGTGCTGCGTGAGGGCGATGTCTTCGAGGGTGGCGCCCATCTCGATGGCCAGCGCGGCTTCCGAAACGATGTCGCCAGCGTTCGGCCCCACCATGTGGAAGCCGAGCAGCAGGTCGGTCTCGGCGTCGCCGATGAGCTTGATCATGCCGGTGTCGACGCCGAGGGTGGAGGCGCGGCCGGATGCGATGAGCGGGAACTTACCGATGCGCAGTTCGAAGCCGGCCTCTTTGGCTTCGGCTTCGGTCATGCCGACGCTGGCCAGTTCCGGGGTGGTGTAGATAACGGAGGGCACAACCGTGTCGTACGCGGTGGGCTTGCCGGCGGCGTGCTCGGCGGCCACTAGCCCTTCCTTCATGGCCTTGTGGGCGAGGAGCGGCGCGCGCGCCACGTCGCCGATGGCGTAGATGTTGGGCACGGTGGTCTGCATGTGGTCGTTGACGACCTTCACGAAGCCGCGCTCGTCGACGTCGACCCCTGCCTTGTCCAGCCCGAGGTTCTTG
>Ga0265293_10011441_pt1 | contig 12066 bp, 12 predicted proteins | sample Munlanlewell138R_FD_192505 | JGI IMG/M metagenome (GOLD analysis project Ga0265293, IMG submission 192505) | Leachate microbial communities from a municipal landfill in Southern Ontario, Canada - Leachate well 138R | ecosystem: Engineered > Solid waste > Landfill > Unclassified | place: Canada... | reverse complement strand
ATTATGAATTCGAAAGGTTGAAACTCGCCTATTTGCCGCTTACCCATTAAGCGTATACCCAAAATCAAAATGGCATAAATTATTACAGCCCTTAAAGCATTAACTAACATAGCCATAGTATAAGACTAAACATTTTTTTAATACAAGGAATGCTTAATTAATACTTATTGCTTTTAAGAATGCCGAATTGAAGTAATTATTGGCGCAAATCTTTTATAAACTTGCCTGTAACAGTTTGAATATCCAGCAGTTCCGCATTGTCTAAGAAGTGCAAGTCCCCTTGAGTTTTATAAGTTTCAATGCCTTTTAGTACAGAATTGAACCGCTTGTTATTAAGTTTATATTTGGTTGCGGCAAGCAAAGTAATGGTAAGCAGTATAATAGGTATCAGTACAAACATCCATTTTATACCATTTACTATAGAGGATTGCGCATAGCTGGCAGGGTCAAACTCTGCCGCATCGCTTCTAAGGATACTATACTCATTTTGGTCAAAACCTAGCGCGCCAAGCCCTATACCTAAGATTAAGACAGCTATACCGCTCGCAAATTTCCGCAAAAAGGTGGTAAAGCCGCTATAAATCCCTTCCCTGCGTTCTCCAGTCATTATTTCGTCCACATCATAAATATCAGTAAGCATAGACCAAGTAGACAAATTGCCTGCGGCAGAGCCTATAGCAATAAGTGCGGCAAGAGCGCATAAAACAAACAGAGGTGTGCCGGTATCCACAAAAATAAAAGCTAAAGAAGAGAGTATCCAAACAGGCATCCCTATAAAGAGCGGAGCGGCTTTGCCCCATTTTTTAGCTACAGCGCTATGCATTAGCAAAAAGATAAGAGAGCAAGCCAAGAGCACACCAATTACAGTTTCGTAATCTTGATATCTCAGCACCACAATATCAATATAAAAAATAAATAAAGCAAGCATAAGGTCTACTGCTATTTGGAAACTAAGAAAAATAATTATAAAAACTCTGTATGACCTATTTTTAAAGACAGAAAGCCATTTCTTTAAGGTCATACCCGCAGGCTCCATTAGCTCTGCCCTTTCCCAAGTGCCCAAAAAGGTTACCAGCCAACATAACCCAAAAAGCGTAGCCATAGCTACAGCCATTATCAAATATCCTTGTCTTTGGTCGGGACCGTTTACCTCGCCGCCAATGCCTTTTATAATCATACTGGGCACTACCGCCGCTACTAAAGATGCCGCTCCTGACATTAACATTCTGCCGGTGGTAAAGCTGGTCCTTTCGTTATAATCGGAGGTCATTTCGGAAAGGATGGCATTATAGGGCACCATAACAATGGTAAAAGCAGTACCAAAAAACATATAGGCAAAAGTATGGTAAGCTATTTTGGCATTGATACTAGCTATACCAAAGGAATAAAACAGCATTACAAAAGACAAAAACACAGGGATAATCCCAATTAAAAAATAAAACCTGCGCCTGCCGAATCTGGTGCGTGTTTTGTCAGAAATATTGCCCATAATAGGGTCGGTTACTGCATCCCAAAGTTTGCCGATAAAAATAACTGCAGAAGCGGCAACTACTGGCAGCCCTTCTACCAAGACTAAGAAATTCAAATAAAGCAGGCTAAATATCAAAAATGCAGCGCCGCCGTAAATATCACCAAAAGCATACGCTAATTTAGCTTTAAAGTTTTTCATACCAAAACCCCCAAATGCTTAGTAATTTGATAGTAACATTAAAAATGAGCTATTTCAAGAGCAAAAGCAAATGCCGGTTGCACAGTATGCAACGAAAGCAACTTGCCGCTAAAAAAAGCAAAGCTAAATCCTGTTTTATAAAGCCTTAGCTTAGGGCCTTGCTTAACTTTTTGGCTTAATAAAATTTGCTTTTAGCCTAATTTTCAAAAATAAAAAAAACCGCTTTTTTGCGGTTCTTTCTTTTAACGCTTACTAAATTGCGGAGCTTTTCGGGCTTTATGCAGTCCGTACTTCTTCCTTTCTTTCATACGGGGGTCTCTAGTTAAAAAACCTGCATCTTTAAGTTGAGCTCTCAAAGTAGGCTCTGCAACTTCAAGGGCACGGGCTATACCGTGTCTGATTGCGCCTGCTTGTCCTGTTGTGCCGCCGCCCGAAACATTGACCAGCACATCATATTTGGCGGCAGTATTGGTAAGATTAAGAGGTTGGCGTACAATATATTTAAGGTTGTCCAGGTCAAAATACTCATCGATACTCTTTTTGTTGATAATAATTTCGCCTGCGCCTTCAGGGATAAGCCTAACTCTGGCAATAGCCATCTTTCTGCGGCCTGTTCCCCAATATTGAATCTTTTTCTTAGTTTTAGTCTTCTTAACCATTCTTCACCTCTTGGCTAAACTGAATAAGCTCAGGCTGCTGTGCCTGCTGCTTATGTTGTCCGTCTTTATAAATATGCAGTTTTTTAATCATTGCTCTGCCCAGCGTGTTTTTAGGGAGCATCCCTTTAACAGCATGGCGCAAAACAAAATCAGACTTTTCCGCCATCATTTTTTCGTATTTAATTTGCTTTAAGCCCCCTACATAACCGGTATGGTAAGTATACATCTTTTGTTCCAGCTTTTTGCCGCTAAGCACTATTTCATTTGTATTAATTACAATAACATAATCGCCGGTATCCACATTTGGTGTAAAAATCGGCTTATTTTTGCCTCTTAAAATGCTGGCAACTTCACTTGCAAGCCTTCCCAAAACCATACCTTTAGCGTCTATTAGATACCATTTTCTATCTATATCGCCAGTTTTAGGCATATAAGTTTTCAATTACAGTTCCTCCATAAATTAAGGTTGTCCTATTGTGCGCGCTTACAAGGGGCTAGTTTGTACTGCTTGCCTTTTGGACAGCTTTTATATAATATTATATTATACCCTCAAAGTCAAATAAAAACTTCATTTTTTTCATATTCTTTCTTATTTAACCTTAATAATATACCCATTTTTGGCCAGCTAGTAACGCACACTTGCTAAATATAACCCTTGCGGCGGCGCAGTATCCCCTCTTTTGGCAGCAGTATCCCCTTGCAAAAGCAAGGCAATGTCCTTAGGCGCTATTTTGCCTTTGCCTATTTGAGCCAGCGTACCTGCAATTATCCTCACCATATTGTATAAAAATCCGTCGGCAGTTATAGTAAAGATTAGCTCGTCGCCGTTTTGTGCTATTTCGGCATTATATACTGTTCTAACGCTAGTTTTTACACTGCTTCCCGTTGCGCTAAAACGCTTAAAATCGTGTGTTCCAATCAATTGCTTGCAAGCGGATTGCATTTTGGCAATATCTATTGGCGGAGCAAGCCAGCCATGAGTGTTCGCTCTTATGGGGCTGGCTATTTTAGAAAGGTAAAACTTATAAATATAAGTCTTTTCTACCGTATCATAGCGTGCATGAAAATCCCCTGACACTTTTTTGGCTTCCTTTATCCTAATATCGGCAGGGAGTAGCCTATTAAGAGCCAAATGTAGCCGCTGTGCGGGAATTGTATCGGGGGCGTCAAAGTGCGCAGTTTGCGCTAGTGCATGCACTCCGCTATCTGTGCGACCTGAACCGTATAGCTTGATTTTTTGACTGTAAAGGGCGGCAAGTGCACCTTCAAGCGTTTCTTGTACGCTGACTTTATTGGCTTGTCTTTGCCAGCCGCAGTAATTTTTGCCGAAATATTCGATTGTAATCAAGTATCTCATAACAGTCCCAATGATTTTACAATTGCAACGCCGGCAATTAATGCGCCGCAAGCAACAACGCCTACCGCATCCCGATAAGACAAGGTCAACTTTTTATACTTGGTGCGGTTGGGGGTAGCGCTGTAACAGCGGGCTTCCAATGCAAGGGCAAGCTCATCAGCTAGTGAAAAACTGGATACAAATAAAGGTATCAACACCGGCAGCAAAGCCTTTGCCCTTTTTACCAGTCCGCCTTGGTCAAAGCTGGCTCCCCTTGCTTTTTGCGCCATCATTATTCTGTCAATTTCGCCCATTAAAGAGGGGATAAAGCGCAAAGTTATACTCATTATTATAGCTATATCGTGTACTGGCAGAATTTTCTTAAAAGGGGAAAGGATACTTTCCAGCCCGTCTGTAAGCGCCATAGGCGTAGTGGTAAGAGTAAGCAGGGTAGTGCCCATAACCAAAGTAATTAGCCTGATTGCCATAGTAAGAGAAAAGATTGCGCCTTCATAAGTGAGTCTAAGCGGTCCTAACTCAAAGATAATTCGGCCCTCTTTATAGAAGAATAAGTTTAGCACAGCAGTAAAAGTCACCAAAAACATAATGCCTTTAATACTTTTCAGCACACTTTTGAGCGGTACTTTGCTAAATAAAATTACTAATAAAATAAAAGAGCCGATTAACAAAAAATGTTCGGGCTTGTCGCATATAAAAACTGCGGTAATAAACATAACCACGCAAGCAAGTTTGCTGCGGGGGTCCATATTGTGGACAAAGGACTTGGCAGGATAGTATTGGCCAAAACTAATATCTCTAACCATTGTCCCCTCCTAGCGCCCTAATAATACTCTTAGTAAGAGTCTCTACATTTAACGGAACGGTATCAAGAGGTATGCCTTTTTCCTTTAACAAATTGGCGATATTTACACTATGAGGTATATCCAGCCCAATTTCTCTTAACTTATCCGAATACGCAAAGACTTTTGTAGGCGTGGTATCATATAGTATGCTCCCCTCGTTCATAACTACAATTCTATTGGCAAACTCAGCGATTTCGTCGATATTATGGCTTATCATTATCACGGTCTTAACCCATTTTCGCCGCAAATTATCAATAAGGGCGAGTATTTCTCTTTTTCCGCTGGGGTCCAGTCCGGAGGTAGGCTCGTCAAGCACAAGTATACGGGGTTTTGCGGCAAGCACGCCGGCAATTGCCACCCGCCTTTTTTGCCCGCCGGAAAGGTCAAAAGGCGAACGGTCTTTAATTTGCTCAAAATCCAAACCCACCAACTCCAAACTTTGGCGGGCATTAGCTAGTATTTCCTCTTTGCTGTACCCAAAGTTTTTAGGGGCAAAAGATACATCTTTTAGTACTGTTTCGTCAAAAAGCTGATACTCGGGGTATTGAAATACCATACCTATGTAAGAGCGTAGGCGTAATAAATCTGCCTTTCTGCTGGTCAGGTCTATATCATAAACTTTTATGTTGCCTAACCCTTTTCTTAACTTAATCAAACCGTTAATATGCTGTATCAAAGTGCTTTTGCCCGAGCCGGTAGGTCCGATAATGCCTAAAAAATCTCCTTCATTTATGGTAAGGTCAATATCTTTTAAGGCATGCCTTTGAAAAGGCGAGCCCGTCATATATGTGAAGTTTAAGCCCTTGATTTCAATTGACATATATTCTCTGCCAACTCCTCGTCTGTTAATGCTCTGCCCACAGGATAACCTGCTTGCTTTAAGTTAAGGCTGACTTGCCCTGCAACAGGCAACCTAAGGTCTACGCCCTCAAGCATACTTTCGGATTCAAATACCTCTCGGGGCGGTGCAACTTTAACTATCTTACCGTCATACATTACAGCCACTCTGTCGCTGGCTATAGCCTCATCCATATAATGGGTAATCAGTACAATAGTCATACCTTTTTCTTTGTTGAGATACTGTATAGTGCCCAGCACTTCCGCCCTGCCTCTGGGGTCTAGCATAGAAGTAGCTTCATCCAGTATCAGCACTTTTGGCAGCATTGCAAGTATGCCCGCAATGGCTATCCTTTGCTTTTGACCGCCGGAGAGCTTAAAAGGAGTATGCTTGCGAAATTCTGTCATCTTTACCGCCTCAAGTGCCCAATCTACCCTTCTTGCTATTTCTTCTCTTTCTATCCCCAGATTTTCAGGCCCAAAAGCCAGATCATCTTCTATTATAGACGCCACCATTTGGCTATCGGGATTTTGAAAAACCATACCTACATTTTTTCTTATCTCAAAGATATGCTCTTCGCTTGTCGTATCGTAGCCGCAAGAAATAACGCTGCCCGTATCCGGCTGCAAAAACCCGTTAAGCAGCTTTGCAAGCGTACTTTTGCCCGAACCGTTATGCCCAAGTAAGGTTAAAAACTCACCTTCATAAATATCTAAAGTGATGTCCTCAACCCCTTTTTGCACGGTTTCTTGCAGTTTGTAGCTGTAGCTTACGCCTTTAAGTTTTATGATTTTTTTCATATAATGAAAGTATAACACAAAATGTTTTTATTACATAATGAATGGCAGTAAAAATGCATTTTTTGTAAATGCAAACATTCTATAATTATACTGCCTAGCGCAGTATCATAAGAAGCATTTCCATAATCGGCAAGAATATGATATAATATTTATATAATTAAATAAAGGTGTGGTATATGAAAAAGTTGACCTATACAATGGAAAATTATCTTGAAGCTATCTACGAGTTAAGCAAAGAAAAAAACTTTGCACGTATTTCGGATATTGCCGAGAGACTAAGCGTTTCTAAGGCCAGCGCTAGTAACGCTATGCGGACGCTAATGGCAAAAGGACTTGTAATAAGCGAGAAATACAGAGAGATATATCTTACCGAAGAAGGCAAGAAGATTGCTGAGTTAACTTCATTCAAACACCAAACTATAAAAAATTTTTTTATAGATATTCTTAATATTGATTTTGACATAGCCGATTCGGACGCCTGCGCAATAGAGCATGTTATCAGTCAAGAATCTGTTATCGCTATGGAAAACTATCTCAAAATACACAAAAAATAAACCTCTGTTACAAGCAAGGTTAATTCTTTTGCAAAATAAAAATCATTAAGAAAAAGGAGTAGCTCAAGTCCACTCCTTTTACGGTTAAATTTATCTGGCCATCACTTATTATCTTTTTTATCGGCCTTATAAGCATTGAATGGGCAATCGTTGCAGCATTCGTAGCAGGAGCTACAGAAGCCGCTGCCTTTGCCTTTTACCTTTCGCCTTATTGCGGCTCCGACAACGCCTACTACTATCAATGTACAAACAACAATTAATGCAATTTCAAAAAGCCCCATATTGCGCCTTCTTTTTCTTAAAAGTGTATTCCTTTTTGTTTAAGAATATTATTGTCAAAACTGCCAGAACTGTAATGGCAATGATTATAAACAGAGACCACCACCATGTGCCTATAACATACACTATAGTGCCTACTATATAAGAAGATAATAACCAAAACATTAAAGTTGCGTTGAATCTCTTTTGGTCTTTAAGCTCAGCTTTGGCAGTAGCGACAGCGGCAAAGCAGGGTATTGTGGTCATATTGAACGCAATAAATGATATCAACGCAGGTACTGTTATTCCAGTTGCGGCGATCATTTCGACAACAGAGTCGATGCCTTCTAGAGCCTCGTTGGGAGCAAAGCCTGCCGTAATGCAGGCAGCAAGCGTGCCGAAGGTTGCTATTACGTTTTCCTTTGCGATAAGTCCGGTTACGGCAGCTACAACGAATACCCAGCCCCAGCTGTTAAGCTGACTGCCAAAGCCGAGAGGCGTAAACAAAGGACGAAGCAGTTGTCCGATGCCGGCAAGAATGCTTTGATCTATTAATTCGTTAGGCAAGAATTCCCAACCCCAGCTGAAGTGACTTATGACCCAAATTACAATTGTGGAAGCAAGTATAATGGTAAAGGCTTTTTTTACGAAGTGTTTGGCTTTATCCCACAGGTGGAGCATAAGGCTTTTGAATTGAGGAGAATGGTATGACGGAAGTTCCATAATAAAGGGAGGAACCTCACCTTTAAGTGTTGTGTTCCGCAAGAAGAGCACCGAAACTATTGCTGTGGCGATACCGAGAAGGTACATTGAATAGGTTATAATTTCGGCGCTACCGATTTTGAAGACCATTACTATACCGCCTGCTATTGCAGTAAGAATAGGCAGCTTTGCGCCGCAGCTGAAGAAAGGAATAACTCTTATGGTTGCAGAACGCTCGTTGTCGTCTGCCAAAGTACGGGTATTAATCATAGCGGGAATGGAGCAGCCAAAGCCCATAATCATAGGCATAAATGCGCGCCCTGAGAGTCCGAATTTACGAAAGATGCGATCGAGTATAAATGCTATACGGGCCATATAACCGCTGTCTTCAAGTATGGAGAAAAAAAGGAACAGAACAAGAATTTGAGGCAGGAACGAAAGCACTGCAAACAAGCCGCCCAAGATACCGTCTACAATAAATCCTGCTGCCCAATCTGCGACTGCGCCTTCCATTGCACTTGCTACAAGGTCGCTGAGCCCTGTCATGCTTATATCTAAAAAATTGAACAGAATAACACCCGGTGAGAAAATCGATCCTTCGCCGAACATTCCTTCGTAGAAGCTGCCCTCTAGCGTTATAAAGTCCTCAGAAAGCACGCCCATTGCACCGAGATACAGAAAGTCCTCGCTAAAGGTAAGGTGGAATATCGCAAAAAGTATGACAAGGAATATGGGAATACCCCAAATTCTGTGAGTGAGCACTCTGTCCACCTTGTCCGATTTTGTAAGGTTTTCGATTTTGTGGCTTGCGGGCCTTGTAAGAACAGGCGAAAAGTTTTTGGATATGTACTTATATCGACTGTCAGCAACAAAGGCTTCGAAATCTGAACCGAACGTGCTGTCGGAGAATGTCGTTTTGAATTTGTCTATTATTTTGACCAGATCGCCATGGTCAGCCACTTCAAGCGGATCCATTTCGATAAGCTTGATTGCGTGAAAGAGAACATTTGATACTTTAGAAGTTTCCGTTAAGGCAATTTTGACATCGTTTATTAGGTGTCCGAGTGAAGAAGACTTGAAAATGGTGCTTCCCTTACGATCGGACTTGGATGCCTGATAAGCTCTTTTCATTAATAAATCTATTCCCTTGCTCTTTAAAGCGGAGATTTCGATAACGGGGATTCCCAGCTTTTCTTCTAGCTTCTGCGAGTTTATTTTTTCATCATTTTTTTTGACTTGGTCCATCATGTTGAGGGCGACAACTACAGGCACATCTATTTCCATAAGCTGGGTGGTGAGATAAAGGTTACGCTCCAAATTCGTTGCATCCACTATATTAATGACGCAGTTAGGCTTCTCGTTAAGAATAAAATTGCGAGATATTACCTCTTCTGGGGTATAAGGCGATAAGCTGTAAATGCCCGGAAGATCTACTATCGATACGGGCTTGGCGCATTTTTTATATACGCCTTCCCTTTTGTCAACGGTTACTCCCGGCCAATTACCTACATGCGTCGTTGATCCGGTAAGAGTGTTAAACAACGTTGTTTTGCCGCTGTTGGGGTTGCCTGCCAGTGCAAACTTAAGCATTTTCCACCTCCATAATTACATATGCGGCCTCGGTTTTGCGCAGAGTAAGCTCGTATCCTCTTATGGTTACCTCCAGCGGGTCGCCAAGCGGTGCCTTTTTTCGCAGAATTACCTCTGCCCCCGGCGTTACACCCATGTCGAACAAACGACGACGGATTTTACCTTCTCCATCGACGGTTTTAATGGTGCCTTTTTCACCAAGGTTGAATTGTTCCAAATTTTTTAACATAGTGCCTCCTTTATTATTACCAGTATTTTTCCGGTAATCTGATTATCTAGAGCCAGCCTGCCGTCCTTTACGATACAGATGCTGTTGCCTCTCGAGCGTAAAACAACTATAATATCCGAATCTATTGTAATCCCTAGGCTTTCGAGGTGCTTTTTAGTCTTTTCTTCAGCGAGAATTTTGACAATTTTTAGCTTTATGTTTGTTGGCGCAATTGTTAGCGGCATTTCGAAAAAACTCCTAGAATGTTAGATTACGCTAACATGTTATCACAGCTCTAACATTATGTCAACAAATTATCATAATCTTTTTTAAATTTTTTTAAAAACAAAGCCTAAAGCGACACAGTAACTTTTTTGTTTAATGTTTGTTAAGAAATATTTATTCTGAAAGGTGTGCATTTTTAAAAATTTTGTTCAGAAGCTATCATTCGATACATGCGACAAGTAAGTTTAAAATCTACACAAAGAGTTAAATTGATACCTTATTGATTAAATCAATTGACAAAACCGCATATATGCTATAAACTATTTCACGTAGGCGCTGGGTAAACTTGTGGCGCCTTTTTTTGAAAAGCAAGCGAGGAGGTAACAATGTTAAAGGTAACAGAATTGTTTGGCAGTATGGTTTTTAACGATAAGGAAATGAAATCCCGCCTACCTCAAGATGTTTACAATGCTTTTATTAAGACCAGTAAAGGCGGCGAGCCGCTGGATTCTAACTTGGCTAATCATATAGCTTTGGCAATGAAAGAGTGGGCGCTGGAAAAGGGTGCTACGCATTATACTCATTGGTTTCAGCCTATGACGGGTATGACTGCCGAAAAGCACGATAGTTTTATTAGCCCTAAGAGCGACGGAACTGCGTTAATGGAGTTTTCGGGCAAGGAATTGATTCAAGGTGAGCCTGACGCATCCAGCTTTCCTTCCGGAGGGCTAAGGGCTACTTTTGAAGCCCGGGGCTATACAGCTTGGGACCCTACCAGCAATGCATTTATCAAAGACGGTACGCTTTGCATACCCACCGCATTTTGCTCTTACGGAGGGCATGCGCTTGATAAAAAAACGCCGTTACTGCGCTCTATGGAAGTGCTGAATAAGCAAGCGCTCCGTATTTTGCGCCTTTTTGGCAATGATAGCATAAAAAAGGTAACCAGCACGGTAGGGCCTGAACAAGAATATTTTCTAATAGATAAAAAAGTATACGAGCAACGAGCGGACCTTATATATACGGGCAGGACTTTATTTGGCGCAAAGCCGCCTAAAGGACAAGAGTTAGAAGACCATTATTTTGGCGCAATACGCACCAGAGTGCTTAACTATATGCAAGACTTGGATGTAGCGCTATGGGAATTGGGTGTCAATGCAAAGACCCGACATAATGAAGTTGCGCCCGGACAACACGAGCTTGCGCCTATTTATACCACTGCCAATGTAGCCACAGACCACAATCAGCTTACTATGGAAATTATGAAAAAGGTAGCCATAAAGCATGATTTGGTATGCCTGCTGCACGAAAAGCCATTTGACGGAGTCAATGGCAGCGGCAAGCATAACAATTGGTCTATGATTACGGATACAGGCATTAACTTATTAGAGCCGGGCACTACTCCGGAGGATAATGCACAATTTCTGCTATTTTTAACCGCAATGATAGTAGCGGTGGACACTCATCAAGATTTGCTGCGTATCTCCTCTGCCAGCGCAAATAATGACCTAAGATTAGGTGCAAACGAAGCCCCGCCCGCTATTGTATCCATTTATTTGGGCGAGGAGCTGACAGATATTATAGATGCGCTGATAAAGGGCATTAAATGCAATGGCAAAAGCAAAAAGAATTTGGAAATAGGCGTAGATGTAATACCAAAAATCCCTAAGGACACCACCGACCGCAACCGCACTTCGCCTTTTGCCTTTACAGGCAATAAGTTTGAATTCCGTATGGTGGGCTCTTCCTTTTCCATAGCAAAGCCCAATACTATTATTAACACTATTGCGGCGGAAGCCCTTGATAAGTTTGCCTCCGAATTAGAAAGCGTGTCGGCGGAAAGGTTTGTAGATGCGCTGGATAATCTTATTCGCACCAATCTAAATGCGCATAAGCGGATTATTTTCAATGGCAACAATTATTGTGATGATTGGGTAGCGGAAGCGCATAAGAGAGGCTTGCTTAATTTGCGCAGCACTCCTGAAGCAATTTCGCATCTTATTGACGAAAAGAATCTTAATCTTTTTGCCAAGTACAATGTATATTCGCATGAAGAGCTGCTTTCACGCTATGATATTTTGCTGGAAAACTATTCTACAACCATTCGCATAGAAGCACTTGCCACTTTGGAAATTGCCCGCCGCCAAATTTTGCAAGCGGTAGAGGATTACACCTTAAATCTTACGGAAATAGCAAAAAATAAAAAAATCCTTGCCATAGATAATAATTTGGAGTTGATATTGCTTGATAATATTAGCAAGCTGAGCAGCCAATTCTACAATAAGATTCTTATACTGGAAGAAAAATTAGAAGATGCTAAGCACAGGAGCAATATTTTGGCTTCCGCTATGAATTACCGCAAAG
>Ga0265293_10011440_pt1 | contig 12067 bp, 26 predicted proteins | sample Munlanlewell138R_FD_192505 | JGI IMG/M metagenome (GOLD analysis project Ga0265293, IMG submission 192505) | Leachate microbial communities from a municipal landfill in Southern Ontario, Canada - Leachate well 138R | ecosystem: Engineered > Solid waste > Landfill > Unclassified | place: Canada... | reverse complement strand
GACAATTTTGAACGATTCCTTATAGAAGTATTTTTCGGCAACATTGGCCTCTAGGATGTCTCCTAGGGTCTGCTCATTACTCCCGAGTCTTTGTATGGGGATGTTTGTCCAATACAGCCTAGGCCTATCCTGGGCTGAAAAAAGCCTAGAATTGATAGCTATTGGATGAACCCCTAGATGTTTTGTAATAACCCCTCTCCATTCAGCCTTCATTTCTACATTTTCAAGCAAAAACCAGGTTGGTTTTACTTCCTTTAACAATCTTACAAATTCAAAGAACAGTTTCGACTTTCCGTCAAATCCTGTATTGCTTGAAATTGCTGGACTGAAGCTTTGGCAAGGGCTCCCTCCGATAAGAAGGTCTATTTTGCCAACTTGTTCTTTTGAGACTTTCGTTACATCTCCGAGTTGAATGGTTTCGGGGAAATTCTTTTGGGCTATAAATATGGAACTTTTTTCTATTTCAGAAGCAAAGTATTTGGAAACAGGAATACCCGCTTTTTTAAGTGCTAATTGTCCGCAGCTTAAACCATCAAAAAGACTTAATACATTCAAAATTATACAGGTACTATTGAACCGAAATTTTCAATATGTCTTCTGGCTTAAAATCGCGAAAGTCTTGAGACCCTTGGATTGAAATAATCAAATTCCCATTCGCAATAAGAATGTCTTTTACTTTTTCTCCATTTTTCATAACGGCATCGCAGATTTGATATCCCATTCCACTTTCGGCTTGAGATTTAAGTTGTTGAAAGATTCTATCAGGTAAATTCATACTATTTTCCTCTATGATGGTCTATTGGTCTCAAAGTCTTTGTAGACATATGGGCATCAATTTGTTCTACTGAAAAGGGAAAAAGGTTGTTACAATCCATTCCACAATCCATTGACAGGCTATCTTGGAGATCATCAAGACTTCCATGCGAATGTCCATAAAGATGATATGAACCCCAGTGGCTTTTGTTCCAAACCCTCATGGCATAGTGGCAAAGAACAACCAAACGGTTCCCGCTTGGGAAATTTACCTTAACTTCCATCAAAGGAGAATGAGAAGCAAATTTGTGATGAACAGCCCAAGCTGCCTTGTCATGATTTCCATGAATCCAATGGATTCTGCCATTAAGTCTCTTTAGGTAAACATTTGCATCTTCGCAAAAAGCAAAGTCCCCCAAAAGAAATACATCATCATCGGGCCGGCGAACAATTGAGTTCCAATTCGTGATAATGGTTTCATCCATTTCATTGGCTCTCTGTCTTGCGATTTTTCTTGAAATCCACCGACCCCTTTCGTCTAAATCTCTATTCCTATCAACAAACGGCCTGTTTGCATAAAGGATTATGTTTGCATGACCCAGATGTGGATCTGCTGTAAAATATGTACTCATCTTCTTATATCTTCGCCAACCCAGGCTTTACAGTCAAGCCTGTTTTTTCAACCCATCGCCTTGCTTGTTTCTCAGTCCCGAAAAATGCTACGACATAGGAACAAAAAACTTCGTCATCGTCCGTTGGAATCTCAAGCTGAAAAGGCGTCCTTCTTGGGGTTTGAGGCCAACCCCTTGCATCCCTTATCTCAAGCTCTATTTTTTCATCTGCTGCCTTCGCCAAAAGGAATGGAAGCCAACCTTTGTCCTCTTCGCATTTGTCAAAATCTCCATCTGGCCTGAAAGATTTGGCAGTTTCGTCTATGAATTTCCTACTCATCGTTTTTTGCGTTTTGCGTTGCAAACATATCAGAGCTAAGACGGTCAATGATTATCTTCATTACCTTTAAATCTTCCCAGTCTATTTGGATTGGATTATTTTCTCCGACTGTTAAGTCAAAACCCTCCATATTTGGCCATTCAACTGCAGAAGAAGACCTTTCAACTCCTCCTACATTCGCTGTACATTCCCATAAATTCGCCTTGTATCTTCTCAAGACTGGCATTTCTTCACTCATTTCGTTACCTCAAACGTTATTGGGAAATCAGGAGTCTTTTTTGCCCATTCAATTATCTCAAACAATGTGCAAAATATCTTCTCTTCTTTTACTTTCATCCCATAAGGGAATCCAGCAACCCATCTGGTTCCGTGAAATTTGGAACCAGTCTCTTTGATTGTTATTCCCTGTTTCATTGGGGTTCAACCGATTCGGCATTAAGAGAGGCACAAGTTGAAGACCTCTCCGTAATCCGAGTAAAGACTTCATTGCGAAGGTCTTCTATAGCTTGGTTTAATTCGTCAATAAGGACTTCTGTAACAGCCTTTAATTGCTCGCTGCGAATCTCTGGTTTGAACTCTGGTGGTGAATAACTAGGGTTAAAATACCCTTGCTTAACTTTCGCATCTACATACTTCTCATTGGCCTTTTTTAAGACATCTTCTAGTTTAATCAATTCCATAACTCCTCCTTCTATACAATCATAGCAGAGGAATTATACAACTAATTTCAACGCCTGAATGAAAGTCCATCTTCTGGAGTTGAAACTATGTCCGCCCCGACAAGGCTTTCAAAATATCCGCACCAAGTCCCTGTGCTTATAGAAACTCTATCGCCCTCGTCATTTTCAAGCAAGATATTATAATCTGAATAGGCGTCACCAGTATGCCAAGGTTATTTCCTTGCTGATTTTCTTGCCTTTTCTTTATCGATATTATCAACATTCCACTCCTTGTGAAGGAGCATATAGAGATGATAATGTGCCTGAATGTCTTTTAAAACCTTCTTTGCTTTTTCAATGCTAGACCAAGACAAAGAAATGGTATGTTGAACCTCCCCACGAATGAATTCGGGGGATTCCGGACTAATGGCGGTTCTACCGCCATTACCTCGTGGCTCGTTCCGAGCCCGCCTTCTGTAGGTTTGGATTGCGTCCCACAAGACACCCTACAGGGACTTACCGCAAGCCTATATCTCCTTTGGGTCATATTTCTATGCCTACTTGGGAATACAGGTCATGGTGAAAAGAGTCGAACTCTTTCGACTGGATTATGTACTGCCTGTACGGCACTGTATTTATCCCAGTCTGATCCATTAAGATTTTATGCGACGGTGGAAACCCCAGTTTCCCGTCGCAACCTCTATATCTTGTCAAAGAACTAGTCATATTATACAACAAAAGTTTTCTGATTTCCTTGATTTCGACTCACCCCATAAATAAATTTAGGGGATTGCGTCGAAACGGTGTTCAACGCCTTCATAATGGTTAAAAGAATCACCAGTATCGTATATGACTTTAATTGAATACATCTAATCCGTCCCAATATATTTTCTCAAAATATCAGAAACAACCACATTGATTGAAACATCCCTTTCACAACTTTCGGCGATAAGCATCTCAATTACTTCCCTGCTCAAATCGCCTAATTCGATACCTACTTTTCCATATTTCTCAAGGACGATTGATCCGTCTTCAAGGTGTTTGATGTCAAATTTGTCGCCTATTTCAAGTCCCAATTGTTTTAGTTCTGGTTCTGTGAACTGAAGAAAAGTCTCACCAGTCAACGGGTCTTCAACGACAGTCTTTATGATTGGCTTCATTTCTTTCTCCTTTTAGACTTCGTTGCTGCTTTTTGGGATTCTCTTTCCTGAATCTCCAAAAGTTTTCCGCCAACAGCATCCTGCTCTTTTTCAGAAAGTTCTCTAAACCACATATCTGGCTCTGCCGACCTAGGGCATCCAAGTTCCGCCAGATTTTCGCAGAAGGTTAAAATTGTGGTCGCAACCAGAGACTCTATGGAAACAACAATCGGTTCTTTGAATAACGGTTTAGGGAAATTGTTTTTTTTCATATGGCCTTTTTTGGTATTATACATAAAATGGTGAGACGGGCGGGGCTCGAACCCGCGACAACAAGCTTAAAAGGCTCGTGCTCTACCAACTGAGCTACCGTCCCAAATCTACTATCAACATCGAAAAATGGTACTCCCGTAGGGACTTGAACCCTCTTCACAAGGTTAAAAGCCTCGTGCTTCACCATCAAAGCTTCGGGAGCATAGTCTGCAAACAGACCTTGCGCCCTCCGCCTGACAAGCAAAGGACGCTAACTCCGTTTTCGTTTCAACCTTGAATCTCTCATTTATTTTCTCTTCCTAAATTCTTCTTTTCCATCAGGATGATGAATTACTTCCATCCCAAGCATTTCCGTTACCATATCAACTGACGGGACTTTGTCAAGTCCTATCTGTTTAAAATCCGATAGGATATGTAATTCTGCTGCTTTAGCGGCCTCATCTCCCCATTTGTGACGAACTTCTTCTACTCCAGCCTGATGATGCCTATGGATTCGATGAAAATCACTAGGGAAAGTTCTACCTGCAAAAGCGTCTAGCCATTTATGGACAACATCCCACCGCCGGCCAAGTTTTTCTTCGCATTCTCTACAATGTGATTTAAAGTCCATTATTCTCTTACGACTTCTATATTCATTAGTTTCTGCTCGGCAACATCCCAAAAGTCCTCATTTACCACCAAGAGATAGCCATCATCAACCTTGTCAACATGGAGGCAAAGTTTCCCTTTCTCTATAGGAATTTTCAAGGAAGTAACCTTTTTCAATTCGACATCTTTTGACGAACCATCAGAAAAATTAAACCTTAAAATGCGTTTTACCATAAATCCTCTGTAACAACTTGCAACATTCTTGTTATATATTGTTACTCTACTTCGCTATTTGACTTTGGTGGGCGGTGCAAGATTTGAACTTGCGACCTTATCCGTGTGAAAGATACGCTACTACCAACTGAGCTAACCGCCCTTGTTTTATATCTCATACTTTCCTGGTTTTTCATATAAGATAGTGAACGGAAGTCCGTCTTTAGTATCAGCCTCTCTATAGACCGTCCAAATTTCTCCTGGAATATCCTTCAATGCTGATTTAACGGCAGATTCATCATCCTTCTCATTGAAACTTCCGTATGCTGTTTTTGATTCCCAATAATACCTATTCATTCTAGTCCCTTTCAGACAAATCTCTTTCTATTCTCATATCTTCCATATATTCGTCCCAAGACTCATCGCAATGTCTGAACCCAGTCTCATACATTGTTCTTAATTCAGACAAAATCGCAGTCTTTACTACAGGGTCAATATGTTCAAGACCAACAGTCTTACCGAAGTCATAAATTCTTTTTTCAGAAGCCCTGACAAATTCTTCTTGCTTTGCTTTGTCAATGTCCATTTTTCGACTCCTTATCTTCCTTTGTTACTATGCATACATTCATCGTTGACCCGCATTCTGGACATATCGGTCTAGTGATAGTCCCGACATCAAACTGAAAAAAGCATCTAGGACAACCAAGGAACTTGTCACCTTGGTTCATATTTTCGATGTTGAAATTACGCTTTATAGGCGGAAGAATTCTTCTTTGAATGCCATCGCCATCTAGCAATGATATTACTTTCTTGCTCTGCTCTATGCAAATCTTTCTCATTGCACCCGTATCGTATTTTAATTCTCCTGAAACGACATTCTTAATTTTAAACATAGTCAACTCCTAAAATGGACGAACAGGAAGGATTCGAACCTTCAACCCTTTGAGGACTTCACCCTCTCCAGTTTGTTAGGCCTCCTCTTTGGCATCAGCACCGTTTTTGGCTACTCGGGTGAGTCCTTTCGCCAACCGGTTGCGATGTTGCAGGCCACTGTCCGGAAAATGGTGGGCGGTACAGGGGTTGAACCTGTGACCTACAGAATGTAAATCTGCCGCTCGTTCCAACTGAGCTAACCGCCCGGTATTTTTAAAAATCTACATATTTGATTTCAATCTTATATGAAAGATATCTTTCAGAACCTTCAATAATTCCGTCTGGCTCGATATGAACACGATACCCATGTCCAAAATGGTCAGAAGTCTGCTTCAAGCCTTTTCCTAACTTTTTTAAGACATCAGGTTCTGGAACCTTCTCAATCAAGATTGTATGCCAAACTTCGTCCATTACAACTGTTCCTTTTTTTCTTCTTTTCGGAACTTCTCGTCTTGCTCGCAAATAGCAATCATCAAATCAATGTTTGCTTTGTCAAGGCACTTCTTGCAATATGGATGAGACTGAATGTCTGGATCAATGCAAGGCCAAAAGGCAACGGCCTGAGCCTTCTTGCATTTGCAACACTTCAAATCTTTAGCATGAACAACTTTGCTCATTTCTCTTCCTCTAAAGTTCTATCTAAGTAAGCTCTATCCAAGCAAGCATTGAAGAAACCAGAATCCATTCCTCCAGCCTGTCCTCCTGTTGCTATCGCTTCAACTAAGGCACTTGCAATATCTTTTCGAATCTCTGGATCTGTAACGCTATTATTCAAGTCCCAAGAATCCATGATTTTTGCTGCTTGAGACTCAAGAAAATTTTCAATATTTCTCATTATTATCCTTCGTGACAAAGGTCTCCAATCTCTTTAATCTCTTCTTCCAGCATTTTTCCGCACCAGGGGCAATGAGTAAAATATTTCCCGGTATACCCTCTTTTGTCCCCGCAAACTCTATTTGCTGCCATATCTATATAGCCATTTATGATTTTGATATTTGGCTCCCAATCTTCGCAAGTACAAATCTTCATTTTTTCTCCTTATGGCAAGCCTTGTCATGTTCGCATCTTGTACAATTCTCATTTCTATCGCCCTGATATTCTTCGCAAACAGGTGGAAGTTTGTCCATATTACGGTAATCCCATGTTCCAATATTGCAGACGCATCCCTCGGGTTGCTCAATCCATTCTGGAGTATGGTGTTCCTCTTCTGTCATAAAACAAATCTTGCAAATCTTTTTCATAGTTCTCCCTTCTGCATTTTTCGGACATCTCGAATACATTGTAGTAAGGTTCTTATAGCCTGTTCGTGGGCTTCCTTATTAGAGATTGAAAAGACAATTTTACCTTCTCTAACTTTTTTCAATTCATCTAAAATATCATTTACCTGTTTTTCCCATTTAGAAATAAGGGCTCCAATTTTCGGAAGGTTTTTCGTCTTCGCCTTCTGGCTGACATTCAACTCGATAACCTTCATTTTTCCATCTGGAATCGGAACATCATGATGTTCAAAATCTTCTACAGTTAGAGGGACTTGAGAATCAAGCATCATGATTAACTCTCCGTTCAACTTTAATCCCCACCAACGTTTTTTACTCATTTTGACAACCTCACCACTATTCACTCTGATATTTATTAGGCAGACGATATACATTAGGATACGCCTTGCAATCTGCATAATTTCGAGTCCTATCGTGTAGCCAATCGCAATCTGCTTGTAAGTCACATTGGTCGCAGTGAGACTCGTTTGGGTATTCTACTACAACAATAGAGGATTTATAACGAAGCCAATATGCCTTAATTTTACACCACCACGAGCCATGAAATTCAATTTCAATAGTTATAAAAGGTAATTCATATTTCATTTTGACAACCTCGCCCAAGCAGTCCTTCTCTTTGCTTCTCCGATAGTTACTCCTTTGGCCTTGAGAGCTTCTAGAACCTTCTTGCGGAAGACTCGGATACCTTGGCTCTCCTTACCCTCCCTCTTTGCCCTGTCGCAGTTTATGAACTCGTCTAGCAAAGCTAGAACTTCAACATCTGGTTCTTTTTCAGGTATATCAAATAATCCCATAATAAACCTTTCTTGTCATAATAAACTACCGAGGTTTATTAAGCATTTTTTGTTTAGCGTTCTGCACTATAACACTTTAGACGTTATAGTGCAGAATTGCGTTATGGTTACTTCCTCTGAAGAAGCTTTTCAATACGCCCCTTGATGTCATCGAATTCGGAAGGATTAGTCTTTCGAATTCTTTTTTCGATTTCATCCAAATGATCCTTTACGGAGTTTGATAGTTCCCTCTTCGCTTCCGCAAGCGTCTTCTTGAGGGCAATATAAGAAGGGGCGATTTCAAAGTCTGCCAGGTCTTCAATTGCCTTGCGAGCAATCTTGGAAGCTGGTTGGCTAATCTGCTCGACTTTAATGGCTCCATCTTCAAGACTTTTTAAAGACTTCATCAACCTACTACCAGGCTTTGCTTGCTCTGTAATAGATTGAGCAAGGCTCAAGAGGCCTTTGGAAACTGGAGAGCGGAGCTTGACCTTAACCTTTTCGGTTTTCAAGGATCCCCTAATCTCATCTGCGACCTTATCCTTTTTCGCCTTCGGTTCTTTTCCGATTTTTCCAGCCTTATCTTTTTTTACAGCCGTTTCTCTCTTAATCGTCTTCGCCTTCTTTACCTTTGTCATATGTTTACTCCATTTAGTACTTGTGAGATATCTCAACTTTCAATGAATCATTATACATAGACGGAATGCAGAAGCAAGGAAAAGATGTTCCCTATCCGAACGTAACCTCGGACACCGACTTCTCCAATCTTCATCATTGGAGTTATGTCTCGGGCGGACTTCCGTTATCTTTCTCCGTAGGGAACAAAATGTGATGGAGCCAACGGGGATCAAACCCGTACAAAACCTCCCTTCCAGGGCTAGGTTTTGCCGTCTCAATGAATATCGTCCGGAATGATTGCCGGCAAAATTCCTACCGATACTCAAGTAACCCCAAAAAAATGGTAGGTCGTCCCGGGCTCGAACCGGGGACATTCTGTTTAAGAGACAGAAGCTCTAACCAACTGAGCTAACGACCCATAAGACCATCTCGTTGAGGTGAACGAGATGGTGGGAACTGGTGGAGGTCACTACATCTAAAATTCTGTAAATGATTCCCCAAATATCATCTTTTCAAGTTCTGGAATGCACTCCCTAGGAGTTAAACAACTGTTGCTCCGCTTCCAGCCTTTTATGGTTTTCTTCATATGTCTTATTGCATGGCAAAGTGGACAAACGACCTCTAAATTGTTAATGGTATTCATATTTCGATTCTCGTTTTTATGATGGATTTGTAACAGACCTCCAAAAGAAAATCCGCAAATACATTTTTTATCATATTCTTTCCATGCCATTTCTCTATAATTAGATTTTCCATTCCCATAATGAGGCGGCCTGGCAGCGTTAACTCCGCTATTTAGTCTTTGTGCCTGATCTTTATGCTGACGACAACAATACTTTAGTTTTCCCGCCATTAATTTCACTCGCCCTGCTGGCATATGGAATTTTACTCCGCACAACCCGCATTCGGCATTTAAAACCCTATTCTTAATTCGTTGTTCTCCATTATATTTGGAAGAACATTTCAATGAACAAAATCGCCCCTCATTTTTACATCTAATTTTCTTTCTTACTGATTTATATTTTGGTTTAAATAGTTTATGACAATATAAACATTTATTACTCATAGTAGAACTCCTTATGCAATATAATGTAGTTCCACTAGAAATTTGCAAAACCCTTTATTAATATGGTGGACTCGGCGGGATTTGAACCCATCTTTCAACTTGCGAAGCTGATGTGCTACCAATTACACCAACGGCCCATTTAAAATGTGGAGCGTGACAGATTCGAACTGACGACCCCTTCCCTGCCAGAGAAGTGCTCTACCAACTGAGCTAATGCCCCAAGAAATATTATATTTTAGATAATCGCGACATTATGTCGCGATAAGTGTCGTAATAGCCATGTTTATAGCCTTAACAATCAAAATTACGACATCTCGCCATTTTGGCGTGATAAATGGCGAAATAAAGCAATTGTAAGCCAGGTCTAACTATGATAGTTGTAAGTTATTGCCTAGTAATAAGATATGGTGGAGGTAACAGGATTCGAACCTGCGACGGCCTGCTTGCAAAGCAGGAGCTCTACCGGGCTGAGCTATACCCCCAGAAAACGTTTTGAGAACACCGGCTGCGTTTCACCAGCCGAACCCCGTCGAGCGGCAACCAGCAGACCATGCTACTGGACACAGGAACGATTCCGTCGAATCTTTTCAGATGTAGTTAAAACCTCTGCCTCGTAATTAATGCCCGGACCCTGTCCGTCATGCTCTCAAAATCAAATTGTCAAGTAGTCCTCGTCCTTGACTGGTACTAAAGTTTTATTGTCGGGTCTGTACCTTCACTCAACGAGAATTCCCGTCTGAACCTAATGAGGATTTAAAGACAATACGAATAATTAACATATCTGTCAACTGAAAGTTTTATCTAAATGGAATGGGAGTCTGGATTCGAACCATCAAGCGTTCGCCCACGTTGGCGACTTCGGACCAAACCGTCTTTACAGTTGCAACAATTCGTGTATTTGCTTTTTTCTCCCATATTAAATTGTGCAGTCTCTCCTGCTGTCACTAGTTTTGCTGTTTAGACGCCTCTTCCGTACAAGTCTAGTCGTACCGGTTTTTAAAATTGAACGCAAGCAGTTATTGAGATTTAGCCGATTGTTATTGTTTTAGGTTTCTCTTCTTCGGCCAGAGGAAGTTCAACCTTCAGCATCCCGTCTGCCATAGTCGCATTAATCTTTTCTCGATCGATGCCATGAAGTCCGTAACGCAACCTCATAGACCTTTGGCTAATGCCTTTTCGAAGATAGCTGCGATTAGCAGTCTCTTCTTTCTCTACTTTATCAACGGAAATTGTCAAGGCATCTTTTTCAATGTCTATCTTAACATTTTCCTTTGGTATTCCGGCTAATGTAACATCAACTTCATAGCCTGTTACATTCCCGTCATCGTCTTTTACCTCAATGATATCCGAAGGATACCCTTGCTGTGTTTCGAACAATTGTCCTTCGGGAATCCCGTTAAACAATTTCTCAAATGCATCCATCCCAAAAATAGATGGAAACATATCATTTTGTCTTCTTATCAGTGTATTCATCTTTTTATTTCTCCTTATTTAAGCAAGAAACAATAACTGCTTGCGTCCTAAATTTATATTCAAAAGCAACCAAAAATTTCCCTTCAGAATATTACTAAAATGGTGGTCGTTACTCCTGTCCCCTAAACTCAAATCAAAGAATATTGTTTAGCCCATTTTTTTATTGCGTTATTTGAAACTCCATATTTTTCCCCAATCTTAACAAAAGACATTGAATTTATATCATTTTTTAAGGTTTCCAAACTGGGACGTTCGGCCTTTCTAAGGGCTATTTCTGAACATTTTCTTGAACAAAACTTCTTTTTATTTGAGAATTTTGAGTAAAAAATATTTCCACATAATGAGCATTTTCTTTCAAAATCTCCAAGCCGCCTCTTTATGAAGAAATCATATTTGGTTGGCATGGAGGGGTTTGAACCCCCGACTTCAACCATGTCAAGGTTGCACTCTACCGCTGAGTTACATGCCAGTTTTTCCCAAATCGTTTTATATTTTTTTTCAACATCTTCTTTCTGCAATATTTCAGAATGAATTTCTCGATGACATCTACAACAGACAAGCATACATTTTTTCGCCTCTCTCAAGACTTCATCCCATGAATATTGTCCTATATTCCTTTTTGTTAATGGAAATTTCTTTTCCTCAATGTGATGAAAGTCTAAAACATAGCGTCCTTTTTCACCTTTATTGTAACCACAAATCCAACAGGAATCTCCAACGATTCCATAAAGCCATTCGCACTTTCTATTCTCTCTTCTCTTATTCGTACAGACATAGCATACTAACGAACCAGACGCCATCTTATTGCGTTTGCCACAAATTCTGCAATTGATATTTTTATTCCGATTAATCCTAGATATTGTTTCTTTCTCAAGGTTTTTCGTATTGTGTTCTTTGTAGGACGAACAAATCAAACAATATTTTCGATGATTTAAGAACTTCCTTTTCCCTTCAAAAATAAAACTATTAGGGAAGTGACTGTTACATTTGGCGCATAATGGTATAATCTCGGTCTCCTTACCAAAATTATTCTTGAACCATTAGCAGTTACCCTGTCTCAATCTCCGATTTATTTTAAGCCAAACTCTATCTCCTATTCCAGCCTTTAAAGAAGAAAAGTTGACATTGTAACGAAGATGCCCAATTTTCAAGTTCTGGATTATAAGCAGCCATCTCCTTATAGAACTTATCGAACTTCTTTCTAGCCTTCGGAGATGAATTCTTTAGAATCTTCCGAAACTCCATTATCTGCTTCTTTGTTTTCTTTTTCAAAATTTACTTTCCCTTTGAGCCCCTGGGCTTAATCGGACAAATTCACAATTCTCTTTAAATTCGATTAAATCTTTTGCCC
>Ga0265293_10011438_pt1 | contig 12073 bp, 9 predicted proteins | sample Munlanlewell138R_FD_192505 | JGI IMG/M metagenome (GOLD analysis project Ga0265293, IMG submission 192505) | Leachate microbial communities from a municipal landfill in Southern Ontario, Canada - Leachate well 138R | ecosystem: Engineered > Solid waste > Landfill > Unclassified | place: Canada... | reverse complement strand
TAAAGGGGTACTATGCAAGAGACCGGCACTATCGCTTGTGGCCGCGCACGGTCAGGAGACCGGCGCGATCAATGACAAGCGCGATCCCTGTTCCCTGTTCTCGCTGGTGTCCTCACCAGCGAGTTGATCTTGACCGAAGATCTCCATTACCACCTGTTTATTTGAACATCAGCGAACCGCAGATGACTACAGCGCACGGTCAGCCCACTAAACGGTTTTTACGCAAGATCCGTTCTCGCCGGTCTCCAGACCGTGCGAGGCATTTGACCTTCGTTCTCGCCGGTCTCTGGCGGAGCAGTTATTGACCAGCGTGATCGCAAGTTTCCTGTTCTCGCTAGTGTCCTCACCAGCGACTAATCTTGACCGCAGGTCTCCATTATCACTTGTTTTTTTGAAAACCAGCGCGATCGCAGAGAGGAAAATTTGGATAACCTTCGAAAAGTGTGAGAGATAAAAAAACCATAGGGCGGGTGGGGGTCGAACCCACATAGTGTCACCACCGACGGATTTTAAGTCCGTTGCGTCTGCCTATTCCGCCACCGCCCCGAAACATGTAAGGGTTATTTTACCATTACACCAAATTTTATGCATCAGTTAAGTTCTTTCCATTACGAAGTTGATCGCCTAAACCAATCTTTAGTTTTTGAGACTTATGAAACATCACAGCCAAAGTATTCGGGCAGCCACCTCTGATCAAAACATTTATCTCTATTTATTCGAGGGCAGGGTAAAATTGGAAATAATTATGTTTCTAATATATTTTGACTCTCAGGTACTAATGCCATGAAACCAAAACAACCGCTCACATTAATCTTTTTAGCCATGGTGCTCTTATTCATGGGAGTTGCCTTCATGAGCAAACGAGCGCTTTCCATCCCTGTCGCCAACCAAGCACAAACCCTCAGTGATTGGGCTCATGGCAGCGGTGGAACTTTGAAAGTCATGCTAACCTACCCGACAGAATTGCTCAGCAACCAGAAAAACACCGTCACGCTCACCTATGAACCCGATGCGATCCTGGAGCAAAACCTTGCCAGCGGCTACATTTTTGATGCCGAATTCAACGCAGCCGGAAGCGTGATCAGCCCTCAAAGGAGAATGCTGTTTCCTCTCGAAAAAGGTCGCCAGAGCATCTCCTGGGAGATCGTGCCCTTCACCACCTTCGAAAATGAAGGTGTGATCCAAATATCACTGGGGGATGCCAATCTCAACGGTGCCTACGCCATCTCGCCACAGGTCACTTTCAACCTCGCCTTTGAAGTAAGGCAGTCCAACGGGCTCAGTCCAAAAAGTTCCTTTTATGTAGGTCTGGCAATGGTTGGGGTGGCCTTGCTTTTACCACTGATATTTTTTATCATGAAGAAATACTCGTTTGGAGCCAAAGGTTAAATTTATGCGAAGACCGCGTTCAAAATCCCTCGTAAATTTGCTGGCTAAAATACCCATGATCACCACAGGTGAAATCCCTGCGGTGAAGATTCGTTCTGTGACCAGTGATTCCCGCCAGGTTCAATCTGGGGATGCCTTTTTTGCCATCAAGGGAGAAAGCTTTGACGGCTTCGAATATATTCACTCAGCAATTGAGCGGGGCGCGGCGCTTATCGTTGGCAATCGTCCCGCCCCACAGCAGCTGGATGTGCACTATCTTGAGGTTGACGACGAGCCGCACAAAGCTCTGGCCTGGCTGGCGGCTGCTACCCATAACTTCCCGGCACGCAAGCTGCGTATGATCGGCGTCACCGGCACTGACGGCAAAACCACGACCGCGAGCATGATCCACCACATCCTGACTCAGTCTGGGGTCCAGACCGGCATGATTTCAACGGTGAACGCCCTGATCGGTGACCAGCAGGTCGACACTGGCTTCCATGTAACCACTCCGGATTCGCCCGCTATCCAAGCATACCTGGCCGAGATGGTCAGGGCAGGCATGACCCATTGCGTTTTGGAAAGCACTTCGCACGGTCTCGCGCAGGGTCGCACCATCGCCAGCGAATTTGATATCGCGGTTGTCACTAACGTAACCCACGAACATCTCGATTACCACGGCGACTGGCAGCATTACCTCGAAGCCAAGGGGCTCTTGTTTGAAAGCTTATGGTCAACTGCCCCGAAGAAGATTGGCAACCTGAGGCTGGCTGTTCTAAACAAAGATGACCGTTCTTATGGTTACCTCAAGCGCATTTCTCCTCCCGGTCACCTGAGTTACTCCCGTCTTAACCAGGCCGATCTTTGGGCTGAGAATATCCAAAACACTCCCAGCGAGTTAAGTTTTGACTGCCACATTGACGATTCGGTCTACCCAGTAAAAACGCCATTAACCGGCATTTATAACGTCTCCAATTGCCTGGCAGCCCTGGCCGTATGCGTAAACGGTCTGGGCATTCCTGCCAAAGAAGCAATCGCAGCCCTGGCTACCCAGGGAATCATTTCCGGGAGAATGGAACATATCGATCTGGGCCAGGATTTCATCGCTATTGTCGATTTTGCCCACACTCCCTATGCCCTGGCAGTCGCCCTCGAGACCGCCCGCAGCCTGACCGAAGGCAAGGTGATTGCCGTATTCGGCTCGGCAGGGTTGCGCGACCGCGAGAAACGCAAAATGATGCCAGCTGAATCCATCAAACGCGCTGACATGACTATCCTCACAGCGGAGGACCCGCGCACAGAGTCGCTGGAAGCGATCCTGCAGGATATGGCCGATGCCGCTGTGGCTGCCGGAGGAATAGAAGGCGAAAACTTTTTACGGGTCGCAGACCGTGGTGAAGCCATTCGCCGTGCAATCGCGCTGGCCCAGCCCGGTGACCTGGTGATCTCATGCGGGAAAGGCCATGAACAATCGATGTGTTTCATTACCACGGAATATGACTGGGACGATCGAACCGCAATGAGAGCCGCCCTGGCAGAACACCTTGGAATCACGGGCCCGTCAATGCCCTGGCTGCCCACCAGCGAAGCCTGATTGTTAAGCCTGTCGAAAAACAGATAAAACTCCCTCCAGCCAAAAAGTAAGAATGGAGCAGGCGAGACCCGCAAAGCACAATCGCAGCAAATGGGTCGTTGTGAATTATTCAGCCGCAGACAATTGGCCACGGTCGTTTTAGTTTGTATACTCCGGATTCTAATTTTTATGACTTATGATTATTCTTTCGTTGAACGCCCTGGTACATTTCACCCAGTGTTCCCCCATTAATGCCCCCAAAGATGGCCATAAAACCGACCAGAGCAGCCAGCAAGCCGGACTTCCAGGTCATTAATACGATCACTACCAGTCCGGCGATCCCGCCGTAGATCCCATAAGTGGTGCCACGTCGGTCTTTTGCCAACATAGTAATCAAAAAACCAATCGTCAACGAGCCCAGGAAGATGCCCAGCATAAGGGTAGTATCGACCCCCTGCATCACCTCACCATAGCGCAGTAGCAGCGAATCCACCAGGCTGAAAAATATCAGCGCCCAGGCAATATTCAGGATCATTGCCAGGATGAGGAAGGCATATTTGGTGCCGCGAAAGTCAAGCATTCGACTGAGTTTCATAGAGTAAATTGTACCTTATCAGGTTGGGCTTTTTTCAAATTTCGCCACCGGCCACACCCGCTCCTGCAAGCAACACAGAAAAGGGAATTCAGGAGGCGATCCAGCAAGCCAGGTTGCTTTGAGGTGAGAGCGAGTTCTGCCTACGGTAATACCGCGTAAAAAAGCTGATTGCCAAAAGCCAAAAACACCCGTCGATCTTGACTGACATAAAAGGCGCTGACATTTCTTTTTGGCAAGTCGGCATCGTTCAGCCATGATCTCAGAACTTTGTTCAAATTCAAACGCAGGCTGAACTGGTAGATTTCTGCCCTTTCAGCTTCAAGATAGTAAATAGACGGATCAGGTGGTGGAGAATAGGCAATCTGTTCAAACTTCAGTGTGCTGAAATCCACGTTCGCGCCACTGGTACCGGCATCCAGATATGGGTAAGGATTTTCGCACGAAACCAAACCGGTCACAAACGAGGCAAGGCAATGCGAACTATGCCCATCAGCATACAGCAAGAATAATTCCTCCCCTTCTACTTCCAGATCGATGGCAGTGGACAGGTCGAGAATTTCTTCGTCGAAATAGGTATCGGGTGCGTTGTTGAAATCGGCCGTAAATCCGCGATAAATCCAGAGAGCTTTATTGCCTGGATCGAGAACGTAAAGCCGGTTGCTGTCGAATACCATCTTCTTCAACTCAGCCCAACCGGTCTCAGGGGTTGGCAGGTGCGCGGCGCTCGGACTGGTTCCCGGTGAGCAATAGATCAGGTTTCCATTGGAATCGATCGCCATCACCGGAGCTTTGGCGGGATTGTTAAGCGGGATGCTGATCAAATCAACTAATTCGCCCACCTGGACGCCACCATATGTGCCTGCCTGACACACAAATTCACTATCCATCTCGTAACCGGTGGTATGTAGTCGCAGATATTTCACTGACCTACTGCGACGGTCCAACACATAGAGATCGTTATTCAAAGAAACAATCGCTGCAATGTCCAGTTCAGGGTAAAGTGATGCTGCGAAAGCGGGAACGTACTGAAGTCTCCTGGCACCATCCAGGTCATCCAGGGCTATCTGGGCTCGCGTTCGCAGCGCCCGCACCTCAGCCGTATTCTCATAGCCAGCAGCCTGGTTTAGCCAGATCAGGGTTTGCTCCCAGCCCTCCCGCTGAAGTTCACTGGTCTGCATCAGGGCGGCGTTGTTGGCCGATGCCTGCGCCTGAGCCAGGTAGTAAGCGTATTCATGGTCTTCTCCACGATTGAAGTAAACCATAGCGGCCCCAAAAACGATCACCAATGGCACCAGGATGGCAATCAGGGCTTTTGTCATCAATGAAAGCTCTTTGATAACGCCGTTTTTCTGACTCTCTCCTGTTGTTTCCCCAGCAGCCACAATCGACTCTGCCTTTTCTTCCACATTTCGCAGCCAGCCGGCTCCAGTCACGACGCCCTGGAGAACTTTTTCTTTGAGGGTGTCGAGATCGGGTTTCTCAATGTCCGGGCTGTCAAGAATCTCTTCAATATGCTCCTCTGCTACTGCTTCTACCCTGGTTGGTTCTTGTTCCTCATCCTCTGGCTGTGGTTGCGTTATTGTTTCAGGCTGATCGTCTTGCTTAAGCTCTTCTTGATGGTTATCGGCTTGATAGAGCACAGCCTGACCAAATAAGTCTTCCGCCAGGGATGGACCGTGGGAATTGGTCTCATGGTCATCGACCGTCGTTTCAGAGGTGGGCTGCTGCCCCTGCTGGATTTCTTCCACATCAGCAGCTGAGCCCGCCATATCCTGAGGCAATAACGTGGCAAAATCAAATTCATCCAGATCGGCAGCTTTGATCTGACCCGAGCCGCCGCTGACCACTACAATGCCCAGGGGTTGATTTTCTTCAGCCCGAAGCTTCAGTTCTCCAATCAGGGGCGCAATCTCATCCGATTCAAAGGCATCAATTTCATGTGTGCCAAAGACAATCGTTTCATTACCTTTTAACGAAGATTGGAAATAGCGCGGGTTGGTTACTGTGGCAACCCCCAAACCACGTTGATCGAGCGATTCTTCAAAGAACAATTCAACTTTCCCGTCAGAAAAGACCTGTGTTTGGCCTGCTCCTACCTGTGCCAGAAACAGGGTGTCATAATGGATCACACTCAGCACCAGGCTGGCAGTCTGCCAGGATTCCGGCTGATCGAAATGGTGGTTTTGTTCTAAGAAGAACCGGTTGATACCATTCACGAAAACCCGCATGGCCTTGGTAACCGAACCGCTGGTTTTGAAAAAGGCATTTGCCTGGTTTTCCAGTTCTTTATTCAACAAGTCAATTTCTTCTGTTTGGCTTTTCAGGCTGAGAAAAACAAAGAGCTGGTCAGCCTCCCGCCCCCTGGCCTTCTGTTTTGGGCTGGGAAATCCCAGCAGGAAGACGCGCCGGTCATGAGGTTGGAAAATTGTCAGATCATATTTCATAAGCTACCTTCATCTGTTAAATGCAACAATGCTTATATTAGAGAGTACACTATTCGTGCCAGAGATTATAATCTCGGCATGGAATTAACCCTCTTAACCAGTAAAGACGAATGGAAGACTGTCCGCCAGGAATGGGACGAGCTGGTAGAAAACAGTTTTCGACCCTATCCATTCCTGGAGTCGTGGTATCTGTTCAACTGGTGGGAGACTCTCGGTGGTGGCGAATGGCCGCAAGAAACCTCAACGCTCCAGATCATCACCGCCCGGGAAAGCGGGCATCTGACAGGTATCGCCCCTCTTTTTTCCTCATCTAAACCTGATGCGCAACCAGCCCTGCGTTTTATCGGGCAAATTGAGGCAACTGACTATCTCGACTTCATTTCCAAACCTGCCAAACTGGGGAATTTCTTGAGCAATATACTGGATTTTGTCGATGGAAATGAACAAATCAGCATCAAACGGCTGGAATTGGCAAACATCCAGGGCGGATCCCCCACAGTTGACCTTCTGAAGAATCATTCCCTGCCAAAGGAACGCAACTTCGAAATGAGAGTCCTCCAGAGCTCACCGGGGATTCACCTACCTTCCACCTGGGAAGAATATCTTACAATGCTCTCCAGAAAGCAGCGCCACGAGGTGCGCCGCAAAGAACGCAACGTCGAAAGAGACTTCGAAACGCAACTTGTTTTCGCTGACGACCCAGCAGCTATCTCTGAAGAAATGAGCCGGTTCATCGAGTTGATGCGCAACGAAGAAACGAAGGCTGAATTTCTGACCCCTCAGATGGAAAAATACCTGATTGGCCTGGCTAAAGAAGCTCACAAAGCTGGGCGTCTGAACCTCGCCAGCCTAATGCTGGATGGAACCCAGGCTGCGACCTACTTGAATTTCATCAAAAACAACAAACTCTGGGTCTACAATTCAGGCTGGAATCCGGACTATGCCAAAGCCTCCCCTGGTTGGGTATTGCTGGCCAAAATGATTCGGTGGGCAATTGACCACGGTTTGGACGAGGTTGACTTATTACGCGGTGACGAGGATTACAAATACCGCTTTGGCGCGATCGACCGCCAGGTCGTCCAGATCGTGTCAGATAGAAAATAGCCGCAATAACTGCCGCTTCCTGGTACGCCCTATTCTACCCAGAACAGAAGGATTTACACTCACAAATCCATTATTAAGCTCTTCTAATATAAAATTAACCTCAAGCAGGTATGCTTTTCTTGACGAGGAAAATTGTGCATGGTAACATTAAATTACTAATTTTAGCACTCTCATATAGAGAGTGCTAATTGTGAAAAAACATGAACGAATTAAGCGACCGACAAAAAATCATTCTATCCCTGATCGTGCACGAACACACCCGCACGGCTCAGCCGGTTGCGTCGAAAACCCTGATAAGTGAATACAACTTGAAAATCAGCTCCGCCACTGTACGTAACGAGATGAATACCCTGACCGAACTGGGCTTTTTGCGCCAGCCGCACACCTCAGCCGGACGCGTACCAACCGAAGAAGGCTATCGTTTCTTCGTGAGCAACCTGGTCCAGCATGCCGCGCTTCCTTCGGCTACGCGCAACACTATCGCACACCAGTTTTACCAGTCCCGTAAAGGGCTGGAATATTGGCTGCCATTGGCGGCTTCGGTGCTCGCAAATCAATCTCAGGCAGTGTCAATTGTGACCGCGCCGCACAGCGAGAAAGTTGCTTTCAAACACCTCGAGCTGATCGGCACACGCGCCTCACAGGTGTTGATGGTTCTGGTTTTGATCGGCGGAGAGATCCAACAGCATATTCTTTCGTTGGATACTATCCGCACTCAGGAGCAGCTTTCTCAAATTGCAGCCCAGATCAATCATCTCTGCCAAAATGCTACTCTGGACCAAATTAAGAACCTGCCTCCCACCCAGGATGCGCTGGTAAATCAGGTCATCGAGGCCGTCATAGAGCAGCTCAGTCTGGCCAGCAAACTGGTCACGGGGGAGCTTTACCTGGATGGTCTCACAAACGTGCTGGCCGAACCTGAATTTTTTGATTACAGACAAGATAATTCGCCTCTGCGCCTGCTGGAAGAACGACCCATGCTGGATGACCTGATCGCCCGTACCGTGTTAACGGAAGAGATTGGTGGTGTTCAGGTCGTGATCGGTGGCGAAAACATCTGGCAGGAACTCCAAAACTGTTCCGTCATTTTGACCCGTTATGGCGTGGCCGATCAGCTTTCTGGCGCCCTCGGCATCCTCGGTCCCATGCGCATGCCTTACAGCCAGACTATCAGCACAGTGCGCTTCGTGGCCGAACTGATGTCCGGGTTAGTCTCTGAAAACTTAATTAATTGATATTACAAGCAACTTGTAGAGGAAATATGACTGAAAACGAAAATAGCACCAACGAAAACCAAGAGAATAAAAAAACGTTTCTAGAGGGCAGTGAAGCCCCTGACTCGCTGGAAGCCGCCCGCATAGAAGCCGCAGAATATCTGGACTGTCTTCAACGAGAACGCGCCAGCTTTGCCAACTACAAACGCCGCATCGACCTGGAAAACGCCGCCATGGCAGATCGTCTGCTGGCAGAGCACGTAAAATTTTTCCTGCCTGTAGTGGATGATCTCGAGCGCGCGCTTAACCACCCGCCAGTTGACCCGGATTGCGCGAATTGGATTGTAGGCATCGACCTGATTCGCAAGAAATTATTGACTACGCTCGAGGCCCAAAACGTGATCCCCATCGATCTCAAACCTGGCGATCTTTTTGACCCGATCAATCAGGAAGCGGTCACCCATGAAGAAAATGACCGGTTCAGCGACGGAGAAATCATCGAGGTGCTGCAGACTGGATACCAACTCAAAGACCGCGTCATCAGACCCGCCCTAGTACGGGTAGCAAAATAGGAGAAAATATGGCAAAAATTATAGGTATCGACTTAGGTACAACCAATTCCGCTGCAGCTGTCATGATGGGTGGCGAGCCTGTGGTGATACCCTCCGCCGAAGGTGAGCGTTTGGTCCCCTCAGTGGTTGCGGTAAATAAAAATGGGGAACGGCTGGTTGGTCGGGTCGCGCGAAACCAGTCCATCATCAACCCCGAGAACACAATTTTCTCCATCAAGCGTTTTATGGGCCGCAGAACCGATGACCCAGAAGTTCAACGCTCACTCAGCCTGGTGCCCTACAAAATCAGTACCGCTCCCAACGGAGACCTTCGTGTCATTTTAGACAATAAAGATTACACCGCGCCAGAGATCTCGGCCATGATTCTGGGCAAGATCAAGCGCGACGCCGAGGCTTATTTAGGTGAGCCTGTCACCCAGGCTGTTATTACCGTTCCCGCGTATTTCAACGATGCGCAGCGCAATGCGACCAAAGACGCTGGCAAGATCGCGGGACTGGAAGTTTTACGCATCATCAACGAACCGACCGCCTCATCCCTGGCTTATGGCCTGGATAAAAAAGACCGAAGTGAAATTATTGCAGTTTATGACCTTGGCGGCGGCACCTTTGATATTTCTGTGCTTGAAGTTGGCGACGGCGTCTTCCAGGTCAAATCGACCTCTGGCGACACCTTCCTCGGTGGCGATGATTTTGACCAACGCATCATCGATTGGCTGGCTGATGAATTCAAGAAGGAAAACGGCATCAACCTGCGCGAAGACCGCCAGGCCCTCCAACGCCTCAAGGAAGCCACAGAAAAGGCGAAAATTGAGCTCTCCAGCACCATGCAATCAGAGATCAACCTGCCTTATATCACCGCTGACGCATCCGGGCCCAAGCATCTGGTCATCACCCTGACCCGCTCCAAGCTGGAGCAGCTGACCGGAGATCTTGTACAGAGATCGCTCAAACCAGTCCAGCAAGCCCTGGATGATGCTGGGTTGAAGGTGCCTGAAATTGACGAAGTGGTCATGGTGGGTGGGATGACCCGCATGCCTGCCGTTCAGGAAGCTGTCCGCCAGTTCTTTGGCATGGAGCCTCATAAAGGCGTCAACCCCGATGAGGTTGTTGCCATCGGCGCGGCAATTCAGGCTGGAGTTTTGGGTGGCGAGGTAAAGGACGTTCTCTTGCTCGACGTGACTCCTTTGACGCTTTCCATTGAGACTTTAGGCGGGGTGTCTACTCCGCTGATCAAGCGTAACACTACCATCCCAACTCGTGAGAGCCAGGTTTTCAGTACTGCTTCTGACAGCCAAACCCAGGTAGAGATCCACGTTCTGCAAGGTGAACGCACCATGGCAATGGACAATAAATCCCTGGGCAAGTTCACCCTGGACGGCATTCCCGTCGCTCCGCGAGGAGTCCCTCAAATCGAGGTGATTTTTGACATCAATGCCAATGGAATTCTGGAAGTCACCGCCAAAGATAAGGCTACCAATCGCCAGCAAAACATCACCATCACAGCGTCGTCTGGTCTTAGCGACGAAGAAGTCGAACAGATGCGCAGAGACGCTGAAAATCACGCCGAAGAAGACCAGAAGCACCGCGAGTTGATCGAAGCCCGCAATACCGCTGACAACGCCGTTTATACGGCGGTAAAAACGCTCAGAGATCTGGGCGAAAAAGTGCCGGCCGAGGTTAAAGCCAAAGTTGACGACGCTACAGCAAAGGTCCGCTCGGTTAGAGAACAGGAAGACACCAGCGTTATCAACAACGTTGTTGAAGAGCTGATGAAGGTTCTCCAGGAAGTTGGGCAGGCAGCCTACTCCGAGCAGCCAGAAACGGAAGAAAACGATGAACCTTCATCTGAAGAAGAAGGTGCGTCTCCGCAAGACCCTGACGTTGTTGACGGTGAATTTACCAGCGCGGAGTAATTTCCGGAAAATCCGGTAGAATTAGAACACCTGGCGATAACGTAAAGTAACGCCAGGTGTTTGTGTGAAATAATCGAGAAGAAGTGTATGGCAGATAAAAGAGATTATTATGAAGTTCTGGGGATTTCCCGGAGCGCCAGTCAGGATGAGATTAAAAAAGCCTTCCGCGATCTTGCGCGTCAGTTTCACCCTGATGTAAACAATTCGCCCGACGCGGAAGATAAGTTTAAAGAAATCAACGAAGCCTACGGCGTCATAAGCGACACCGATAAACGTGCCGCTTATGACCGTTACGGTTTTTCGGGTGTCAACACCCAGGGTATGCCCGACTATTCAAACATGGATCTGTCCGACCTGTTCGAGACCCTGTTTGGTTTTGGAGGGATGGGCGGTTTTGGGGGCGCCGGTACCATGCGCCGCCGTCAAAACGCGCCACGTCGCGGCGCCGACATTTCTGGCAGACTGAAATTGACTTTTGAGGAAGCAGTCTTTGGCGCTGAAAAAGAGGTGGAAATTACCCGCAATGAACGCTGCTCGGTTTGTGATGGCACCGGCGCAGAACCCGGCACCGAACCCGTCACCTGCCAGACCTGTAAAGGTCAAGGCGAAGTCCGCCAGGTTCAACAAACCTTTTTGGGTTCAATGGTCCAGGTCGTCACCTGTCCCACCTGCGCGGGTCGCGGGAAATTGGTGGAAAACCCCTGTCGTAATTGCCGCGGAAGCGGTCTCGAACGCAAAACCCGTACGAAAAAAGTCAGTATCCCGGCCGGCGTGGATGACGGGAACCAGATCCGCATGGTTGGTGAAGGACAACCCGGCGCCAATGGCGGTCCAAACGGCAATTTTTTCCTCGAACTGGACGTCGCGCCGCACAAGTATTTCCGGCGAAATGGCAACGACATTTTGCTTGATCTTGACATCAACATGGCGCAAGCCGCTCTCGGTGACGAAATCACAGTTCCCACCATTGATGGGGATGTGAACTTGCGGATACCACCTGGAACTCAACCTGGTCGGGTCTTTCGCTTGAAGGATAAGGGTGTCCCAATCCTGAATCGCAGTGAACGGGGTAACCAAATGGTTACCGTCAACGTGCAAATCCCCACGAACTTGGACAAAGAACAGGAATCCTTATTGACTGAGCTGGGCAAAACCATGGGAACCGACATCAAAATCCAGGAACGCAGCTTCTTTGATAAATTGAAGGATGCCTTTAGTGGCTGAGCCGATCAGTTGGCTGGAAGCCTCATTAACCTGCTCCGGTGAACTGACAGAAGCAGTTGCCGAAGT
>Ga0265293_10011437_pt1 | contig 12073 bp, 13 predicted proteins | sample Munlanlewell138R_FD_192505 | JGI IMG/M metagenome (GOLD analysis project Ga0265293, IMG submission 192505) | Leachate microbial communities from a municipal landfill in Southern Ontario, Canada - Leachate well 138R | ecosystem: Engineered > Solid waste > Landfill > Unclassified | place: Canada... | reverse complement strand
AAGGCGATGCCCATGCCGCCGGGCAGGAAGAAGAACACCGAATCCGCCCCGGAGGCACGGATCTGCGCGATCTCGGCCGCATAGTCGGTCTGGCCGACCTGCGTGTAGAGCTCGCCGGCCAGTTCGCCCTTGTAATAGCGCTTGAAGCCGGTCAGCGAATCCTTGCCGGCCGGATAGTTGGGGGCGAGGATGAAGGTCTTCTTGTAGTCCTGGTTGGCGTATTGGCCCATCGCCTCGTGGAAATTGTCGTTCTGGTAGGCGACGTTGAAATAGTTCTTGTTGCAGTTGGCGCCTGCCAATGCCGAGGGGCCGGCATTGGGCGAGAGATAGATCACGTCCTGCGCCACCGTGTTCGGCACCACCGCCATGGCGAGGTTCGACCAGATGATGCCGGTCATCAGATCGACCTTGTCGCTCTGGATCATCTTTTCCGCGATCTGCACGGCCAATTCCGGCTTCTGCGCATCATCCTCGATGACCAGTTCGACATCCGTGTTGCCGGACTTCTTGAACGCCAGAACGAGCGCATCGCGCGTGTCCACGCCAAGTCCGGCGCCGCCGCCCGAAAGCGTGGTGATGACGCCGATCTTGACCGGATCGGCCAGTGCTGCGCCGGCCGCGGTCATCGAAAGCGAAAGCAGGCTCACCGTCAGAATTTTTCTCATCTCGTTCTCCTCCCAGAGTTCCCCGTCCGCAGACGTTTTCTACAGCCGTGTCCGAACTTTCCAGAGTTCCGGAAACAGTTCAACCTCCAGCATCCGTTTCAGGTAGGAAACGCCGCCGGTGCCGCCCGTGCCGCGCTTCAGGCCGATCACGCGCTCCACCGTGGTGACGTGGTTGAAGCGCCAGCGGCGGAAATAATCCTCGAAATCGACCAGCTTCTCGGCCAGCTCGTAAAGCTCCCAGTAGCGGTTCGGCTCGTGATAGACCGCCCGCCACGCCTCCAGAACGGCTTCGCTTTCGGTGCGCGTTTCGCGCCAGTCCGTGCGCCGGCCGTCCGCGCCGATGTCGAAGCCGCTGCGCCCAAGCAGCAGGATCGCCTCGTCATAGAGCGAGGGCTGGCTAAGAATTTCCTCAAGCTTTGTCACCACATCGGGGCGATGGTTGTGCGGCCCCAGCATGGCGAGGTTGCGGTTGCCAGCGAGGAACTCGATCGCCCGATACTGCCACGACTGGAAGCCGGACGACTGGCCGAGCGAATCGCGGAACTCGGTGTATTCGCTGGGCGTCATGGTACGCAGCACGTCCCAGGCGCTGTTGAGCTGCTCGAAGATACGCGCCACGCGCGTCAGCATCTTGAAGCAGGGCCGCACCTCGCCGCGCCGCACGCAGGCGATGGCCGAACGCAGCTCGTGCAGCGCCAGCTTCATCCACAATTCGGAGGTCTGATGCTGGATGATGAACAGCATCTCGTCATGCGCGGCCGAAAGCGGCTCCTGCGCGTCGAGCACCTTGTCCAGCCGCAGATAGTCGCCATAGGACATACGCCCCCGAAAGGACATCTGCGCGCCCTCGGCGGACGGATCGTAGGGCTTGTCGCTCATTGGCGCTCCACTCTGAGCCTGAAGCGCTGAATCTTCCCCGTCTGCGTCTTGGGCAGGGCATCGAGAAAGCGGATCGAGCGCGGATATTTGTAGGGAGCGATAGTCGCCTTGACGTGATCCTGCAAGCGCCTGACCATCTCCGCATCGCCCGCCATGCCGCGCGCCAGCACCACATAGGCTTCCACGATCTGTCCCCGCTCCGTGTCGGGCGCGCCGATCACCGCGCATTCGGCTACATCGTCATGGGCCAGCAATGCCGCCTCCACCTCCGGCCCGGCGATGTTGTAGCCGGCCGAGACGATCATGTCGTCGGACCGGGCGGCGAAGTGGAAGAAGCCGTCCTCGTCCTGCACGAAGGTGTCGCCGGTGAGGTTCCAGCCATTGCGGACATAGGCGCGCTGGCGCTCGTCCGCCATGTAGCGGCAGCCGGTCGGGCCGCGCACGGCGAGCCGGCCCACCGTGCCGCGCGGCACCTCGTTCATGTCGTCGTCGACGATGCGCGCCTCATATCCGCCCACGGGCCTGCCCGTTGAAGCGGCGCGCATGTCGCCGAAGCGGTTGGTGATGAAGATGTGCAGCATTTCGGTCGCGCCGATGCCGTCGAGAATGGGCTTGCCTGTCTTTTGCACCCATTCCTCGAAGACGGGCCCCGGCAGCGTCTCCCCGGCGGACACCGCGACGCGCAGCGACGACAGGTCGGCACCCTCATCCATCGCCTTCATCATCGCCCGGTAGGCGGTGGGCGCGGTGAAGGAGATGGTCGCCTTGTAGCTTTCGATGATCTCGATCATGTTGGGCGGCGAGGCGTTTTCAAGCAGGGTGGCCGTCGCCCCGAAGCGCAGCGGAAACACCGCCAGACCGCCAAGGCCGAAGGTGAAGGCCAATGGCGGCGAGCCGACGAACACATCGTCCGGCGTCACGCCCAGAACCTCCTTCGCATAGCCGTCGGCGATGATCAGCAGGTCGCGGTGGAAATGCATGGTCGCCTTCGGCACGCCGGTGGTGCCCGAGGTGAAGCCGAGCAGGGCGACGTCGTCGCGGCCGGTCTTCACCGCCTCGAACCGCACGGATTTGCCGAGCGCGATGCGGTCCAGCTCCGCGTCATGGTTGGCGGTGCCGTCAAAGCCGATCACCTTCTTCAGGAAACGGCTGTCCTTGGCGCAGGCCACCATCTCGTCCATCAGCCGCGTGTCGCACAGCGCCAGCGAGATTTCCGCCTTGTCGACGATCTGCGCCAGTTCGCCCGACCTCAGCATCGGCATGGTGTTGACCACCACCGCGCCCGCCTTGGTCGCAGCCAGCCAGCAGGCCACCATGGCGGGATTGTTGGCGGAGCGGATCAGCACCCGGTTGCCGGGCTGCACGCCGTAGTCCTCCACCAGCGCATGGGCGAGGCGATTGGTCCAGTCCGACAGTTCCTTGTAAGTGCGCCGCCGACCGTTGCCGATCAGCGCCGTATGATCGCCAAAACCCTGCTCGACCAGCCGGTCGGTGAGTTCGTGGCCCGCATTGATGAATTCGGGATAGTCGAACCCGTCGAGCAGGAAATCCGGCCATTCTTCCTGCGGGGGAAGATTGTCACGGGTGAAGGTGTCGATATGTGCCGTAGGCCCAAGCATGCGCGTGATGTCCTCCCTGCGACGACTGCCGGGGCCCGCTCAGCATGGAGCGCCGGATCGTTGCCGGCCGGTTCCTCCCCCGGCCTGGCATCCGCGCTTCCCGGAAGGGGCACGCCGGCATCGTCGACAGAAGAAAAAATGACACCGGCCGAAAATTATTTCAAGCCTAAAGTTTCTTCGCTACGATGATTGCGACGGGAATTGACTTCGCCGCCCGGTGCAGGGCTTTCTGCACCGATACCGAAAGACCGGAGAACCGACCATGCTGAGCCGCCATATAGAGGACTGGAGCGACGCCTACACCAATGGCGCGCATATACCCGGCGGCGACCGCTGGCCGGCGGCGTGGGTGGAGCCGGCACAGAGCTTCCGCGAACAACTGGCGCCGCAGGGACGCGCAAAAATCGACCTCGCCTATGGCGACGCCGCCCGCAATCGGCTCGACCTGTTCCTGCCGGAAGCCAGCCCGCGCGGACTGGTGGTCTTCGTGCATGGCGGCTACTGGATGGGGCTCGACAAGAGCTACTGGTCGCATCTGGCGGCCGGGCCGCTCGCCCATGGCTATGCGGTGGCGATGCCCTCCTACACGCTGTGCCCGGACATCCGCATTTCCGGCATCACCCGCGAGATCGCATCCGCCATCGCCTTCGCCGCCGGCGAGATCGACGGCCCGCTGATGCTCACCGGCCATTCCGCCGGCGGCCATCTCGTGTCGCGCATGGCAAGCGCCAGTGCGCCAATGCCGGAAGCCGTACAGGCCCGCATCCGCCATGTCGTGTCGATCTCCGGCGTGCACGATTTGCGACCGCTGATGCGCACCGGCATGAACGCAACGCTGCACATCGACGAGGCCGAGGCGCTGGCCGAGAGCCCCTCCCTGCTGCAGCCGCGCGAAGGCATCCGCCTCACCTGCTGGGTCGGTGGCGCGGAGCGGGCCGAATTCCTGCGCCAGAACGCGCTGCTGGCGAACATCTGGACCGGACTTGGCGCGCGCACCGCCGCCGTCGCCGAACCCGACCGGCATCACTTCAACGTCATCGACGGCCTCACCGACCCCGATCATCCCCTGACCAGAACCCTGCTCGGCGACTGAACGCCGCCATGTTTTTCCGGCCGGCCGCCTCTGGTGTTTATTTCTTCAAAATAATGATTGCATTTTTTTGCAATCATATTTATGCAAATATCAAGATATGACCGGATGAACCATCCGGCAAGCCAGAGGAAACATCGCATGAGCCAGAAACCGGACGTCACCGCATTCTTCGATCCGCGCACATGGTCGGTGCAATATGTCGTAGCCGACCCGGCCACCGGCAAATGCGCCATCATCGACCCGGTCTATGACTACGATGAAAAGTCCGGGCAGACCGCCTCCACCAATGCCGACCGAATCCTGGATTTCGTGCAGGAAAAGGGCCTCACGGTCGAATGGATCCTCGATACCCACCCCCATGCCGACCATTTCTCGGCCGCGCACTATCTGAAGCAGAAGACCGGCGCCCCGACGGCCATCGGCGAAAAGGTGGTCGACGTCCAGAAGCTCTGGAAGGGTTTCTACAACTGGCCCGATTTCCCGGCCGACGGCTCGCAATGGGACCGGCTGTTTGCCGACGGCGACACCTTCATGATCGGCTCGATCCCCGCCCGCGTGATGTTCTCGCCCGGCCATACACTCGCTTCCATCACCTATGTGATTGGCGACGCGGCCTTCGTGCATGACACGCTGTTCATGCCCGACAGCGGCACCGCCCGCGCCGATTTTCCCGGCGGCAGCGCTGCGGCCCTGTGGGCGTCGATCCAGGCGATCCTCGCTTTGCCAGACGACACCCGCATCTTCACCGGCCATGACTACCAGCCGGGCGGACGCGAACCGCTTTGGGAATCGACCGTGGCCGAGCAGAGGGCGAAAAACAGCCACATGTCGAAATATCTGACAGAGGCCGATTATGTCGCCGCCCGCGAGGCACGCGACGCCACCCTGCCGATGCCGAAGCTGATCCTGCACGCCCTGCAGGTGAACACCAATGGCGGCCGGCTTCCCGAGCCGGAAGCCAACGGCACCCGCTACCTGAAGATCCCGCTCGACCTGCTCAAGGGCGCGCCATGGGGGTGAACCGGACATGACCACATCGGAAAAGCTGTCCTGCGAGGCCGCCAATCTTCGCGCCAATGTCGACGAGGCGTCCGCCTTCCTGAAGAAGGTGTCCAACCCGGATCGGCTGATGGTGTGCTGTGCGCTTGTCGATGGCGAGCATTCGGTTCGCGAGCTGGAGGACCTGCTCGGCATCCGTCAGCCGGGCCTGTCGCAGCAGCTCGCCGAATTGCGCGAGGCCGGTCTCGTTGCCAGCCGCAAGGAGGGCAAGCAGGTTTTCTACCGGCTTGCCGACCCCCGCATCGCGACCTTCATCCACACCATGCACGCCCTGTTCTGCAAATAGGGCAGGGACCGTTTCACAGGAGAACACTCCATGACCACCAATATCGGAGCCCCGGAGCGCATCGTCAGGATCGTCGCCGGTGTCCTGCTCGTTGCCCTGCCCTTCATGTCCGGCTGGGCCTTCTTTGAAAGCGCACTGTGGACGTGGCTGTCGGTCATCGTCGGCCTTGTCCTCGTCGTCACCGGCCTCCTGCGCTTCTGTCCCGCCTACTGCATGCTGGGCTGCTCCACCAACGGAAAGGCCTGCAGGCGATGACCGATTTCACGCCCCTGACATCCCTTGCCGGAGGCGCGCTGATCGGTCTGGCCGCCGTGCTGCTCATGGCGCTGCATGGCCGGATCGCCGGCATCGCCGGCATCGTCGGCGGCATCCTGCCACCTGTGGCCGCCGACTGGGGCTGGCGCGCTGCCTTCCTTGCCGGTGCGATTGCAGCACCTGCACTCATCATTGCGCTGACCCGACATGAGATTGCCTTTGCCAGCACCACGCCGACACTCTGGCTGATCGTCAGCGGCCTGATCGTCGGTGTCGGCGTCACCCTTGGCTCCGGCTGCACCTCCGGTCACGGCGTGTGCGGCATGGCGCGCCTGTCCGCGCGCTCCATCGCCGCCACGCTGACCTTCATGGCGACGACCGGCATCACCGTCTATGTGGTGCGTCACATTGTGGGAGGGCTGTGATGTCGCGCATGATCACCGCCCTGCTGATCGGCCTCGTCTTCGGAACCGGCATCGCGCTTTCCGGCATGATCAATCCGGCCAAGGTGCTGAATTTCTTCGATGTCGCGGGAACGTGGGACCCCTCGCTCGCCTTTGTCATGGGCGGCGCGCTCATCGTCACGGCAATCGGCTACCGGCTGGTTCTGAAAAACCCGGCGCCGCTTTGCGACACCAGCTTCCACCTGCCAACCCGCAAAGAGATCGACCTGCCGCTGCTGGCCGGAGCAGGCCTGTTCGGCGCCGGCTGGGGCATCGCCGGTTTCTGCCCCGGCGGCTCGATCCCGGCGCTCGGACTGGGCGAACCCGCCGCCATGATCTTCGTCGCCTCGATGGTTTGCGGCATTGCCGTCACCCGGCTGATCCGCCGCTGAAACCGCAACAAAAAAAGCGCGGGTCAGGCCCGCGCTTTTTGAATAAATATCGAGGCGAGGCTTATTCCTCGTCGTCCTCTTCCGGCTCCGCGCCCTTCAGCGCCGAGAGCTTGGCGAACACGGCATCCGCGTCCAGCTCCGCATCCTCGTCGCGCGGTGCATCGGCCTGCGGGTCGAGGCGTTCGGTGAGCGAAGCCGGAAGCAGCGTATCACCGGTGGGCTGAACCTCGCGGTTGCGGGAAGCGCGCTGCACCTCGATGTCGAGGTCGATCTGCGAGGTCAGCCCCAGCGTCACCGGATCCATCGGCACCAGATTGGCTGCATTCCAGTGGCTGCGGTTGCGGATCTGCTCGATGGTCGACTTGGTGGTGCCGACCAGACGCGAAATCTGCGCATCCTTCAGCTCGGGATGGTTGCGCACCAGCCACAGGATCGCATTGGGACGATCCTGACGCTTGGACAGCGGCGTGTAGCGCGGGCCCTTGCGCTTGGTCTCCGGCACCCGCACCTTCGGCTCGGAAAGCTTCAGGCGATGGTTCTGGTCCTGCTCGCCGCGCGCGATCTCCTCGCGGCTGAGCTGCCCGGTGATCACCGGGTCCATGCCCTTGATGCCCTGCGCCGATTCGCCATCGGCGATCGCCTTCACCTCAAGCGGATGCAGACCGCAGAACTGGGCGATCTGGTCGAAGGAAAGCGCGGTGTTGTCGACCAGCCAGACGGCGGTCGCCTTCGGCATGAGAAGCGTATTTGCCATCGAATAAAATCCTCTCGTTCGCCCGCGTCCCGTTACGCGGGCGGTGGTTTTACAAGCCACCGAAAAAGGGAAAATCCGCTTTCCTATAACCGCGTTCGAGCCCGAGAGCAAGAAAATCCGGGCCCAAAGAAACACGCTCCGGAACGTCATGCTTGTGTCGCGAAACCATCATCGGGCTGAAATACCGATGGCACAAAGGGAATGCGCATTCTTCTCATGAGGGAAAGAGATCCCATGCGCACCCGTTCGTCACTTGTCGCGGCCATGGCCGCACTTGCCGCATCCGTTTCCCTGCCGGCTCACGCCGATCAGGTCTTCAACCGCATCGCCACGTTCCCGGTCGCCTCCAACCTGCCCGAAGGCACCGATCCGGCAACCGCGACATCCTCCGAGATCATCACCGCCACTGAAGACGGCAATACGCTCGTCTATTCCGACAGCCCGCTGGGCGCCGTCGGCTTCATCGACATCACCGACCCGAAAGCCCCGAAAGCCGGCGGCATCGTCAGGATCGACGGCGAGCCCACCTCGGTCGCCGTCATCGGCAACAGGGTTCTTGCCGGCGTCAACACCTCGAAGAGCTACACCGAACCTTCCGGAAACCTGACAGTCATCGACATCGCCTCGAAGACGATCGAAGCCTCCTGTGATCTCGGCGGCCAGCCGGATTCGGTGGCGGTGAGCAAGGACGGCCGCTTCCTCGCCGTCGCCATCGAGAACGAGCGCGACGAGGACCTCAACGACGGCGAGATCCCGCAGCTTCCCGCCGGCAACCTCAAGATCGTTTCCCTGAAAGACGGTGCGCCCGACTGCGCCACCATCCGTACCGTCGACCTGAACGGTCTTGCCGAGATCGCGCCTGATGACGCGGAGCCGGAATTCGTCGACTTCAACGAGGCCGGCGAGATCGCCGTGACCCTGCAGGAGAACAACCACATCGCCATCGTCAATGCCGAAACGGGCGAGATCGTCTCGCATTTTTCGGCCGGATCGGTGTCGCTCGAAAACGTCGACACCAAGAAGGACGGCAGGCTCTCCTTCACCGGCAAGGTCGAGAATGCTCCGCGCGAGCCGGACGCCGTGCAATGGCTCGACAACGACCGCCTCGTCATCGCCAATGAGGGCGACTACAAGGGCGGCTCGCGCGGCTTCACCATCTTCTCGAAGACGGGCGAAGTGCTCTACGAATCCGGGGCCAGCTTCGAGTACATCGCCGCGCAGCTCGGCCATTATCCCGAGCACCGCAACAAGAAGGGCATCGAGCCCGAGGGCATGGAGGTCGGCACCTATGGCGACCAGAAGCTGATCTTCGTCGGCGCCGAGCGCGCCTCGCTGGTCGGCGTCTATGAGGACACCGGCGCGGAGCCGAAATTCCTTCAGGCGCTGCCCTCCGGCATCGGTCCGGAAGGCCTGCTGGCCATTCCCGCCCGCAACCTCTTCGTCACCGCCAACGAAACCGATCTGGTCGAGGATGGCGGCGCCCGCTCGCATGTGATGATCTTCGAGCGCACCGAAGGCCAGCCGATCTACCCGATGATCCAGTCCGACACCGACGCCAACGGCCTGCCGATCGGCTGGGGTGCGCTGTCGGGCCTCGCCGCCGATTCCGAGGCGCCCGGCAAGCTCTACGCCGTCTCCGATTCCGTCTATGGCGCGGAACCGGCGATCTTCACCATCGATGCCACCCAGTCCCCGGCCCGCATCACAAGCAAGACCGTGATCACGCGCGGCGGCAACCCCGCCCAGAAGCTCGACCTCGAAGGCATCGCCTCCGACGGCGAAGGCGGGTTCTGGCTGGCCAATGAAGGCGACGTGGCCAGGCTCGTTCCGAATGCCATCTTCCGCGTCGACGCCAAGGGCGAAATCAAACAGGAAATCGCCCTGCCGGCCGAGCTGGTCGCTCATCAGACCCGTTATGGCCTCGAAGGCATCACCACCATTGGCGAAGGCGATGACCTGAGGCTGATCGCCGCCGTGCAGCGCGAATGGGGTGACGACGCGAAGGGTGAAGTGAAACTGCTCGCCTACAAGCCGAAGGCAAAGGAATGGTCGGCCGTGCGCTATCCGCTGGAGAAGGCCGAAAGCGGCTGGATCGGCCTGTCGGAAATCACCGCCCATGACGGCAAGCTCTACATCGTCGAGCGCGACAATCTGATCGGCGATGCGGCCAGGGTGAAGCGCATCTACAGCGTGGCCCTCGATGGCTTCACGCCGGCGGAACTGGGCGGCGACCTGCCGCTGGTGGAAAAGACGCTGGTGCGCGACCTGGTGCCTGATCTCAGGGCCGCCACCAACGGCTATGTGATCGACAAGGTGGAAGGCTTCACCATCGACAAGAGCGGCGAAGCCTTCGTCGTCACCGACAATGATGGCGTCGCCGATTCTTCCGGCGAAACCCTGTTCCTGCGGCTCGGCAACGTCGCCGCACTGAACTGATTTCCAGAAAGGCAGGCCGTCAGCAGGACGGCCCGCCAACCTTCACGCCGGCATAGGCATCACCAACGATGGCTGTGCACAATCCGGCCCATTCGCACCCAGCACAGGCAGTGCGCGTCAGCCCGGCGGCAAAACCCGATCGCAGCTTTTCCAGCAAGATCGTGTCCGGTGAGATCCGTTCGCCGTCACCGATGCGCCGGCCAAGCAGATGCCCGACATCGCGGGCCGCCTGCGCATCCCGTTCCAGAACGCTTGCGTTGAAGCAATGCGCTTCCGGCTCCGACAGCAGAGGGGCACAGACATCGTCCGGCCCCTCCACGATCACGATGTCTTCGCCACGGCTCAGCCGCCCGGCGATCAGGTCATAATTGGCTGTGAAGGCAGGCGTGTACCCCTTGCCGACATAGGTGAGCATGCACAGAAGGTGATGCGCCCTCAGCCTGATGGTCACGAAGCCTGCTGCTCCGTCTTTGCGCGGGGGAACAGCCGCAGCGTGGCGGCAGCGAGTGCCGACTTCAGCACGCCGCCGACGATGAAGGGCGTGACGCCAAGCGCCAACGCCTTTTCAAATCCAACGAGGCCGGCCAGCCACAGCGCGCCGATGACAAGGCACAGACCGTTGCCGATCAGCATAGCGCCGAAGGCCATGAAAACGCGATCCCCGTTCCAGCCACGCTCGACCAGCCAGCCGACAAGTGCTGCAACGATCGGGAATGAGACCAGATAGCCGGCAGTTGGACCGACAAAAGGCGCCAGGCCGCCCGATCCGCCGGCCAGCACCGGCATGCCGATGGCCGCTTCGCCAAGCCATGCCAGAATGGTGAGCGCGCCAAGCCGCCAGCCATAGAGTGCGCCGACCAGCGTGACCGCGAAGGTCTGCATGGTGATCGGCACCGGGATCATCGGCACCTCGATCCGCGACGACAGCGCAAGCAGCAGCGTACCGATGGCAATAGCGGCCACCTGCCACAGTAAGGGCCGCTCCTGCAGGCGAAGCGGGCTGAAGGAGGGCGTTACGGCGGGGATTTCTGACTGCGACACTGGCATTCTCCAAATTATAGATAATTTTCGATTCCGATCTATTATCGAATCCATATTTTCAGGCCGGAGGCAAGCGCTTTTGATCTGATCAGGCAAAAACCGGCTCTCCGGCGCTGGAAAAACCCACGCAGAATCAGAAATTTCATTTTGATTTCAATTGCTTGTTCAGGGGCATTGCCCGCCATGCGCGCACAACGCATCAAAGCGCATGCTCGAAACGGCATTCGCGACACGGACCGCCGATTCGTGCGTTCCCTCGACGGCAACGTCAGCCGACGATTGTGAAAGCCTCGCGGGTGGCACCGGACTGCATGCGCACCGGGCGCTGGCCGATCCACTGGACATGCCGGGCAAGAATGGAGGCGGCCGTATCCACCTGCCCCTGCCGCAAAGCGCTGAGGATTGCCCGGTGATCGTGATCGGTGCGGGCTTCCCATTCCGAACGCCATGCAGCGAAAAGGAAGCGGGCGCTGGCGGCATGAAGATCATCTATGGCAGCCAGCAGGCGGGGCATGCCGCAGGGCGCCAGGATCAGGCGATGGAAGGTGCGGTTGGCCTCTTCCCATGAGCGCACATCGCGCGAGCGGTCGCCGGCGTGCGTCGCTTCCTCGGCCTTGTCGAGGATCGCGGCCGTCAGATGCGGTGCCGCATGCTTCAGCGCAAGAATCTCGAGTGCGGCGCGCATCTCCGCAACCTCTTTCACCTCATCGAGGTCGAAAGCCGCGACCCGCACGCCCCGGCGCGCCTCGCTCACGGCAAGGCCCTGCGCCTCCAGCCGCCGGAACGCTTCGCGCACCGGCACATGGCTGGCACCGAACTCCTCCGCAACATGGTCCTGACGCAGCCGCGCACCCGGCTCGATCGCACCCGAAATGATGCGCTCAGCCAGAGCCTTTGCGATTCGCACTGCGATTGTGTCGTCCTTGCCCGATTCCATGGAGGACAGATAAGGGGGAGATACTGCCGATGTCGAGAAGGCCACAGGCCGACAGGCTCGAAATGATCTTATTATGTGCAGTGCAACATAGTGCACATCTGGCAGGCACAAAAACAAAACCCGCCGGACAAGGTCCAGCGGGTTCGGAGCCGGAGGCACTTTCTCAAGTGCCAGACATCAGCTCTGCTTGGGCGCTCTCAGACTTAGAGAGCTG
>Ga0265293_10011436_pt1 | contig 12073 bp, 8 predicted proteins | sample Munlanlewell138R_FD_192505 | JGI IMG/M metagenome (GOLD analysis project Ga0265293, IMG submission 192505) | Leachate microbial communities from a municipal landfill in Southern Ontario, Canada - Leachate well 138R | ecosystem: Engineered > Solid waste > Landfill > Unclassified | place: Canada... | reverse complement strand
GCAATAGTGAATCCATGGCTCGCGCCATGGGAATCAACAATGACCACATGAAAATTATCGGTCTCGCCATCGCCAACGCTCTGACTGCCATCAGCGGTTTTCTCGTAGCCCAATACCAAAACTTTGCCGACATCAATATGGGCATTGGTATTGTGCTGGTAGGCTTGGGTTCAGTGCTGATTGGCGACACCCTGATTGGCTGGCTGCGTATCCGCCGGGTATGGCCGCAGTTGTTGTGCGTCCTGGTTGGTTCAGTATTGTTCCAGATGGTACTGGCGGTGGCTCTCAGCCTCGGTGTCAATCCTGTCTACCTGAAAATGGTGACGGCGGTGTTCGTGCTGGCGATAGTCGGGTTGCCGAGACTGTTGGGGCGCGAGGGAAGGTTGGCGTGATCTCACTGGAGGGAGTATCCAAGACCTTCAGCCGTGATGGCGTCACTGCAGTAACCGCTGTGCAGCCTCTAAACCTGAAACTGGTGCGGGGTTCCTTCACTGTGTTGGTAGGGGCCAACGGCTCTGGCAAATCGACTCTACTCGACTTGATCGCTGGTGCCCAGACTCCTTCCACAGGGCGCATATCGATCCACGACCGCGATGTAACCCGGTTACCCGAGCACCGCCGCAGCCCCTGGATTGCACGTGTGTTCCAAAACCCTCTGGCGGGTACAGCCTCGGAACTGAGCATCCTCGATAACTTCCGCCTGGCGGCGCTGCGCACTCGCCGCAAACGGCTGGTGATTGGTGTCAACGAGACTTTCCGGCAACAGGTTCGTGAACGCATTGCTGAACTGGGTATGGGGCTTGAAGATAAGCTGGAGCAGCCCATTGGCACTCTGTCGGGTGGCCAGCGTCAGGCGCTCACTCTATTGATGAGTACGATGGACCGCACTGATGTGCTGTTGCTGGACGAACCCACAGCGGCTCTCGACCCTGGCTCTGCGCGGGTCGTTATGGATACAGCACAGAGAATCATCCGGGAGCACAGCCTGACCGCTGTACTGGTAACTCACAACCTGAATGAGGCGCTGGCGGTGGGCGACCGCTTGATTCAGGTGGGGCATGGTGCCGTGATGCGGGATTTGGCCGTTGCGGAGAAGTCGCACCTGACGCAGGCGGAGATGGCTGGGTGGTTTTTGTAACAAGAATCGAATGATGGAGATAGAGTACAGCCCCTTTCTTTGCTCAATCCAGCGCATTTTCACACGGATATCGTATAGAAACGCTTGTCATTTCCGGGATGTAACTGAATTTCGACACCTTCTCCATAGGGCTCCCAACCCTTTTCAGTGAGTGATCAATAATTCTTAGCTACGAGTAGAGATTTAGGCCGCTTGATGGCCGGCAATTGGCTCAGTGTGGGCGACACTCTCATCAATCACTACCCCCAAAGATGTATTGAGGAAGATTTTCTGAAGACTTACCTTAGGGAAATCACTGAGGCGAGTAACGCTCGTTATTCAAGATGGCTGAGCAAGCACCTCATTAACTGCGACAAGTCTTATGTGGGAGAAAGACATGCAAGGTGGCGAATTTAAGAGTTCTGGTATGGCTTCAAGCTGGCTGAAAGAGCATTCAACACGTCGGACCTTAAGGCCTATGTCTGCCCAGGACGAAATGGCTGGCGATATGCCCACTATTGTTGAAAAAGGCGATGGTGTTTACATTACAGATGTCGATGGACAAGCAATGATCGACTGTGTGGGTGGCTTATGGTGTGTCAATGCCGGCTATGGACGTGAAGAAATCATTGGAGCCATCAACAAGCAGTTGCGTGAGCTGGCATATTGTTCAACATTTCCGGGTAGTGCCAACGCAGCCTCCATTGAGCTGTCAGAGAAAATATGTGAGATTGCAAAGGAAGAGAGCATCACCAAAGTTTTTTACGGTTCGAATGGCTCTGATGCTGTTGAGAATGCTTTAAAACTGGCACGACAGTACTGGAAAATCTTAGGGCGGGCGGAAAAATATAAATTTATATCTCTGCGGGGTGGGTATCACGGTACTCATTTTGGCTGTATGGCAGCAAGTGGGATGGGGAGTGCTTTCCGCCGCTCATATGAGCCCATGTTGAATGGGTTTATCTCGGTAGAGACATTTGACTCGTACCGCCCCTTGATAAAAGGGCTGACTCCTGAAGAACAGGTAGATCTGCTGATAACCTTGATGGAGCGCGAGATAGAGCATCAGTCCCCCGAGACCATTGCTGCCCTGATAGCCGAGCCAATCCAGGGCGGTGGTGGAATGCATGTGCCCCCGGCCTCTTACTGGCGCAAGCTGCGTGAGCTCTGTGATCGGTATGACATCTTGTTGATTGCTGATGAGGTGGTGACCGGGTTTGGTCGAACAGGGCATATGTTCGGTGTTCGAGGGTGGCAGGTCAAACCAGACATCATGTGCTGCGGAAAAGGTATTTCAAGCGGCTATACCCCCCTTAGTGCCACTCTCCTTAGTGAGCGTGTCGCAGAGGCCTGGTCAAGCCAGACAGAGCACAGCCTGGTGGCGGCTGGGTATACCCATAGTGGCAACCCGGTGTCTTGCGCAGCAGGATTGGCGGCACTCGATATTGTACAAAAAGAGAATCTTCCCAAGAACGCGGGGGAGGTTGGTGCCTACTTTCTGACTGAAATCAGCAAGCTGATCGACAAGCACGAAACAGTAGGAGATATTCGTGGACGTGGCTTGATGATGTGTCTTGAGATGGTGAAAGATAAGGATACCAAAGAGCCTTTTGGAGACGAGGATACATATCCGTCAGATATTTCAAGATTCTGTCGTGAAAACGGAGTTTGGCTAAGGCAGGTTGGTCATAAGTTCATTATTTCACCGCCCTTGACATTCACTACAAAGCACGTCGATGAGGTTGTCGCTGTGCTGGACTCAGCCTACTCCAGCGTAAAGCGTTGACGTCAGCTGATAAATAAGATTTTTAAGATTATTTTTGGATTGTGGAGATAGTTATGAACGAGAAAATGCTTCAGAGACTTGTTGACCTGGAGGATATCCGCAAGCTTCAGCTGGATTACGCAGCCTATAATGAAATGCTTGATGTTGACAGGCTGATGTCTTTGTTTTCAGAAGACGCAGTACTGACATATCCGGAAGAGTATGGCGGAGAGTGGCGAGGAAAAGAAGTTATCCGCAATAACTTCTCTTACTGGATGAAGGAGGAGGAGACCCCCTTTAACGCGATTTATGTAGTAACAAATCCTAATATTACTATCACTTCAGCTACTTCAGCCCATGCCCGGTGGACATTCACGAATTATCTAACCAAGCAGGCTGAGTCAGGCCAGTTAACGACAGTTGGAGGGAAAGAACAGCCCCTTTTTATCCTGGGACTGTACGAGAGTGAATATTCGAAGATAGGTGGTGAGTGGAAGATAGACAGACTGAAACTGTCTATTCTTTGGCCACAACGAAGCTTTTCTGGGCTAGAACACTCATAAGTTTTAGAAATTAAATTATTGAACATCGACTGATAATTCTAATATCTGAAAAATGACATTAGGGGGATGAAAAGTGGAAGTGAAGAAATTTGTCGCTGCATGTGTAGGTGTGTGCGGATCTGTTGTTTTGTCTAGTGCATATTCGCAAGAAAGTGATGTTGATAGGATCCGTACAGCTGTTCTGGAAGAGGTTGTAGTAACCGCTCAAAAGCGGGGTGAAAGCTTGCAGGAAGTTCCTATTGCAATCAGCGCGCTTTCAGGTGATCAGTTGGCAGAGCGTCAGATTCGTACTGCTGCGGATTTGATGATGAGTGTTCCAAACCTGCAGGTAAATTCGCCGCTTGGTGAGAGTGTGCCAATTTTTTCACTACGTGGTATTTCCATGTCGGATTTTGGACTGGCTCAGAATGGTCCAATAGCAGTCTATTACGACGAAGTCTATAAGGGAAACCTTGCCATCCTTGGGCTGGGTATGTTTGATCTTGAAAGGGTTGAAGTACTAAAAGGCCCCCAAGGCACTCTGTACGGTAAGAATACCACCGGCGGGGCCATAAATTTTATTGCCAAAAAGCCAGAATTTGAGACGGGTGGTAACCTGTCGGTAGGCTATGGCAAGTATGATCACTACTCAGCTGACGGTGCGTTTCAGACACCACTTAGTGAGTCTTGGGCAGCCCGCATGGCTTTCACCTTTGATCGCGCTGACGGGTGGATGAGGAATGCTTTCCCTGGCGCACCAGACGGTTCTGCAACGCGTCAGTATGGTCTACGTGGCAGCTTGCGTTACAACCCTAGCGATATAGTCGACATTGTTATTCGTGCTTCCACCAGCTTACAAAACCCCAGAAATTATACGGGTATAGCTTTGCCTGGCCCTGAGGGTATTGGCGGAGAGATTTATGGCATGTTCGGCCTTCCAGCTGATTTTCGTGAAGGCTTGGGCAAGCGTGAGATCAATACACCGGATATATCCAAGCGCCGCCAGCGCACGCATGCGCTGGCAGTAAACGCCGACATTCAGCTCAGCGATGAGCTCACACTGACTTCTATCACCTCTTGGGATCGCGGGACATTCCTCAATTCCCATGAAGATTCAGATGGAACTCCGCTCACTACCTCAGAGGCCACTTATTACGGAAAGACAAAACAGATTGCTCAGGACTTCCGTTTGACCAGTGACTATTCTAGTCGTTTTAATTTCATTGTGGGTGCCTATTTTAATCACGAGGAGATAGACAGCTTTACTGACACAAACTTTTTTACTGATGTGGATGTGACAGGAGATGGAGTTATCAATGCAGAGGACTGTGTGGCGGGAGGTTTTTTTATCGCCTGTAACGTCTTTAACCAGTTCGAGCAAGAGAAAACAAGCTATGCTCTGTACTCAGATTTTACCTATGACTTGACAGAACAGGTCACTCTGCGTGGCGGCCTTCGTTATACCCATGATAAAGGCAAGCTTAACGATTTTATGGCACAAGTCCGAGCAGTAGACTTGACGCCTTTGATTAATACTATTCCGGGTAGTGAAACAGATCTTTTTGCCACGACTTCCAAGCGCTTTACCGATGATAATGTGTCTGGAAAGATAGGTGTGGATTACAGCCCCGCTGACGCGATATTGCTGTATGCAAGTTACAGTCAGGGATACCGTGGCGCTGCCTTCAGTGGTCAGGCTTTCTACGATCCCAGTGAATTGACTGTTGCAAAGCCAGAAAAGGTTGAGGTTTTTGAGGCTGGGTTTAAGACTGAGCTCTTGGATCACCGAGTGCGCTTTAATGGTTCAGCATTCTGGTACAACTACAAGAATCAGCAGTTCATCAATGTTGACCCCGAGACGACAGCAGCTGTTCTGATCAACTTGCCGAAGGCACGGATATACGGTGCTGAGTTTGATGTTCAGGTTATGCCAACAGCCAACATCGCTTTGTCGACAGCAATTGGGCTTCTCGATACTGAAGTAGAGCGCGGGACTGCAGACGGCATTAATGTGCGGGGAAATCGGCTGATCAACGCGCCCAGCTTTACTATGTCTTCTGCCATCGACTGGACAATTTCGCTAGGTGATTGGGGGGCTGTGGATGCACGAGTTGATGTGGCGCATGCATCGGGACAGTATTACGATATTCTTAACCGCTCTAACACTTATGAGAATGGATATACCTTGGTCAATAGTCGGATTCGTTTCTACCCACATGATGAGCGCTATGGAATTGCGTTCTGGGCAAAGAACCTGACCAACGAGCTTTACTATACCAACTTGATCGATGCATCGGGGCTTGGCTACACCTATTCGCATGTGAATGCGCCAAGGACGTACGGCGTGACTTTTGATATGCGTTTCTGAGCAAATTGGGGAGCAACACAATGTCAGATCAAGGGCTGTGTCTTATGAAGAAGACAGCTATAGGGGTAATGCTATCTCTTGGCGTGACTGCGTGGGGATATGCTTCGGATGCGCATGAAAAGCTGCTGGATATAAGTTCTGGCAGCGACTGGCCAGCATTCGGGCGAACATATGGTGAACAGCATTACAGTCCTCTCGAAAAAATCAATGAAGACAATGTGACCAAGCTTGGCCTGGCTTGGTCCTTGGACCTGATGCCGGGGCACTCCACAACGGGCCCACTTGCCGTAGAAGGTAAAATATACTTCGCGACCAAGCATGCTGTGATTCATGCTGTCGATGCGATGACTGGCCGCGAGGTATGGGTGCACGACAGCCAGGCAGCGGCTAAGGCAGAGCACAGACTTCGGCAGGCATATGGAACACGCGGTATCGCGTGGTGGAATAGCAAAATCTACTCAGGCACAACCGATGGCCGCTTGATTGCATTGGACGCGGAGACTGGTCGGGAGCAGTGGTCGGTGCTGACAGTGCCAGGTGGTGAAAATGATGTTCGCTTTATTTCCGGTGCGCCGCGAGTCTTCGATGGAAAAGTCATCATAGGCCACGGTGGTGCGGACGCGGGGCCGACCAGGGGGTATGTCACCGCCTATGATGCTGAAACGGGTGAACAGCTCTGGCGATTTTATACTGTGCCTGGTAATCCTGCAGACGGCTTGGAAAATGCTGCTATGGCGCTGGCCGCCAAAACCTGGTCCGGTGAATGGTGGGCCTTCGGTGGTGGAGGGACAGTATGGAACGCGATTACCTATGATGCTGAGACAGATACTATTTTCCTTGGCACCGGAAATGGTTATCCCTGGAACCACCGCATTCGCAGCGAGGGGAAGGGCGACAATTTATTTCTGTCGTCGATTGTGGCACTCCATGCCCGTACCGGCGAGTATAAGTGGCATTATCAGACCAATCCGGGTGAGACTTGGGATTACAACGCTGCCATGGATATGCAGCTGGCTGACCTGGAGGTGGATGGTAAGAGCCGAAAGGTTCTGATGACAGCACCGAAGAATGGTTTTTTTTACGTCATCGACAGATTAACGGGAGAGCTTATCTCTGCCCAGCCCTTTGCTCATCAGAACTGGGCGTCGCATATTGACCTAGCTACGGGGAGGCCGGTAGAGGATCCGGATGCCCGCTTCCCGGACGGCAAGACATTTCTTATGTGGCCAGGTACAGTTGGAGCGCATAACTGGTTGCCAATGGCCTTTAGCCCAAAGACGAATCTTGTCTACATTCCTACGTTGGAGATGGCAAACAGTTACAGTGATGCAGGTGTCGACCTAAAGGGCTGGGCACCTTCTGATAACAACCTCGCTGATGGAGGAGTTATTGTTGACCCAACCCCGAGCGCAGCAGGCCTTTTGAACGGCACGAGTTATCTGCAGGCCTGGAACCCTGTCAGTCAGGAAAGAGTCTGGGAGGTGCCCACTCCAGGGCTGACAGGTGGCGGCGTGGCTGTGACTGCGGGAGGCCTTGTATTCCAGGGGCAGATTGACGGTAACTTCAATGCCTATTCGGCAAGTAGTGGGGAGCTGCTCTGGTCCTATGAGGTTGGTGCACCTGTCATTGGTCCACCAATTACCTATCTAGTGAATGGACAACAATATGTGACTGTCATTTCTGGCATGGGTACCAGTTTTGGCATCATGGGCGAGTTACTGCCGTTCAGTATTGATTATCGGACCCAGAAGCGTCGTGTGTTGACTTTTGCACTCAATGGAACTGTTACTCTGCCTCCAAGCGAAAAAGCTGAGCTCAAGGCAGTCAATGATCCAAACTACAGCCCGGATATGGAGAGTGCTCAGCGAGGAGAGCCTCTGTATGAGCAAGCCTGTGGCGTGTGTCATGGGGTTGGTACTGTTGCAGGTGGTACCGCGCCGGACCTGAGGGCTTCTTATGCAACATTAGACGCCAATGCGTTTGGGCTGATTGTTAGAGAGGGATTGCTAACACATAACGGTATGCCCCGGTTCGGGGAGTTTGATGACCAAAAACTGAGCGATATCCGCGAGTATATCCGTGCCAAAGCACAGCTCATGAGTAAGTGACGAGACTCTTTGGAAGGGGCTTTCGGTGAGTCCGCAGAGGCTCAATGGCGAGGGAACTGGCCTTGGAAAGAAGTGGCAGGGAAGCCAGATTGGCTATAGGGCTGAGTAAAGTACACGATAATGCCCTATAAAATAGCGTGCTGTTTTACGATTGGCTGAAATAAGTTGATGAAAGAGCGTGGCTACAAACTATTTAGCCAACAAGACAGAGCTAGCCTGCTCTCCATGCCTAGCTTCTTTAAGATACTTGCAACATGGACTTTCACTGTAGACTCCCGGATTCCCAGTATCTGGCCAATCTCCCAGTTGGACTTACCTTGTACCAGCCACTCCACCACGTCCAGTTCGCGTGGTTTCAAGGCATACTTTTCTACCAAGATGTTTTCTACATAAGCGGAGCGAGCTCGCCAGTGAGTCATCAGGGAGCTCTGGATATAGCCGTGCAGGGAGTCCCACTCAAGCTCGTTAAGGTTGAACTGGTGAGCTTCTGATTGGCGGAAGAGCGCCAGGCAGGCGATGGGTCGTTGGCTCTGCCAGAAAAGAAGGTTGATTTCGTCTCGGATCCCTAGAGTTGCCAAGTGCCTGGCATAGCGAGCTGGAATTTCTATACCTTCGGCCATGCGGTGGTTCAACGAGCAAAGGTGACGGCCTTCGGACCACAGCTTGGAAACATGGAGGGGATCATGCTCTCCGATGTCCTTCTCATAATACTTTATGTCTGCGTGATCGACATTTTTGTGATGTGGTTCGACCATATCACCGTCTGAACCTACCCAAAAAAAGATGCCTGAATCGGCTTTGGCCAGGGTGGTGACAAAGTTCATAGTGTGTTCTATTACCTCGTCCGCGCTACTGCCCGATCGAGAAGTAGTAAAGCGCCGTTGCCGGATAGTAGTGCTGGTGGGAGAGGGTAACGAAAGGCCCTCCACGTCCGGCAGCGCGCGATAGGCGTATTCAAAGAGGCGCCGCCCAGAGACGGTAAGAGCTGTTTCATCGCCTTTGGAAACAAGCAGCTGAAGACCCAGACTCACTTCTAGTTCTGCTATTTTCTTGCGAACATGCTTGCCGATATCAACCTTCTCGACCTTCGAAGTGCGTCCCTCCAATTGACTCGCAATGCTGACGAAAGCCTTCAAAGGCGTGTCAGTAGGACTCTCTCCTAAATTGAACATCGATATTCCTCCGGGTAAGGGAGTGGGTTGGGGCTAAATCCGGGGTCAAAGAATGTAGAAGGCGACGGCCTACCAGCTTGGTTTCATACTTAAAGGGCATAAAGGTAGCGTCACAGTACAGAAGAGTAACGCTGTTGGGCGCTTAGGTCTAGATATAAGCGCCGGTCCGTGGTTTAAGCTCATCATGTTCGCTGTCAGAATGGGGCAGGATTGAGCGGGGACAAGTGACAATAGAGCTTTCGTACAGGTGGAAAGCGGTTGCGATAGCGTCGCTCGTGTCTTACCTTAATGCTTGTCACCTCCACTCTGTAGCTGTTATGGCCAATACTTTTGAGTCTATTGCCCCAACCCTGCCGTTAGCCACTCAGTTCGGCCATCAGCTGGCAGCGCGCGGCTGGCGGGCTACTTGCGCGGAATCTTGTACCGGCGGGGGTGTGGCGGCAGCTATTACCGATGTGGCCGGCAGCTCGCGCTGGTTTGAAACGGGGTTTGTCACCTATGCCAACATCGCCAAGGAGCGGTTGCTGGGGGTAAAGGGCGAGACTCTTGATGTCCATGGGGCGGTAAGTGAGGCTGTAGTGCGGGAAATGGCTCAGGGTGCCCTGTGGGAAGCTGGTGCCGATATCGCTGTGGCTATCAGTGGCATCGCCGGCCCTGGTGGTGGCAGTGTTGACAAGCCGGTAGGCACGGTATGGTTTGCCTGGGTTACAGCCACAGCTATGGAGACTCGGTGCCACCACTTCGCTGGTGATCGCCAGGCAGTGCGCCAGCAGGCTGTTGTGACTGCTCTGGAGGGGTTGATCAAATTCTCACGGCGTACTGTATAGCTATACAGTATCAAGATTTTGCGTTATTCTCGCTGAACTGGCTTCGTCGGCGGTTAATCGAACCATTGCCGAAGCTCGGTGATATCACCAACACACTTTTGCTACAAGGGGAATTCCAATGGATGCCAACAAGGAAAAAGCACTCCAGGCCGCTCTCGGCCAGATTGAACGCCAGTTTGGCAAAGGCGCCGTAATGCGCATGGGGGACAGGGAAGCCGTCGCCATCCCCAGTATCTCTACAGGTTCGTTAGGCCTCGATATTGCGCTCGGCATTGGTGGGCTGCCGAAAGGGCGCATCGTCGAAATCTATGGTCCCGAATCTTCCGGCAAGACTACGCTCACTTTGTCGGTAATCGCTGAGGCTCAAAAACAGGGGGCGACCTGTGCTTTTGTGGACGCTGAGCACGCTCTTGATCCCCAATACGCCGAAAAGCTTGGTGTCAATGTCGACGATCTGTTGGTATCGCAGCCCGATACCGGTGAGCAGGCTCTGGAGATTACCGACATGTTGGTACGCTCCAATGCAGTCGATGTGGTGATCGTCGACTCCGTGGCGGCCCTGGTCCCCAAAGCCGAGATCGAGGGTGAGATGGGTGATCAGCACGTGGGTCTACAGGCGCGGTTGATGTCTCAGGCCCTGCGCAAGCTCACTGGCAACATCAAAAATGCTAATTGTCTGGTGGTTTTTATCAACCAGATCCGGATGAAAATCGGTGTTATGTTCGGTAGCCCTGAAACTACCACCGGCGGTAATGCCCTTAAGTTCTACTCTTCTGTTCGCCTTGATATCCGCCGTATCGGTGCAGTCAAAGAGGGCGATGAGGTAGTCGGTAACGAGACCCGGGTGAAAGTAGTTAAAAACAAGATGGCGCCGCCCTTCAAGCAATGTGAGTTTCAAATTCTTTACGGCAAAGGTATCAATCGCCTGGGCGAGGTGATCGATATGGGTGTCAAGGATGGGCTGATCGACAAGGCGGGTGCCTGGTATAGTTATCAGGGCGACAAGATCGGCCAGGGCAAGGCCAATGTGGTCAAGTACCTGGAGGAAAATCCCGATATTGCCAGCGTGCTGGAAGATCAGTTGCGGGAGAAGTATCTCAATTTGCCAGGTAGTGCCAAGGAAGGAGCCGCACGCGAAGAGGAGGCTGTCGGCTGATAGCCTTCTCTTGAGGTAGAGCTGCTGCGCTCAGTGAGTAGAAGGCAGTGGCTCTATAGGTATTGTGTTGGGGCTTGCCCTTGAAATGAAGCCAAAAAAATAGCCCGCGAGAGATCGCGGGCTATTTTTTGTTCTAATACTTGCCTCTGGATGTCAGAGGCAGTAAAAATATGGGGTGACCGACGGGGATCGAACCCGCGACAACAGGAATCACAATCCTGCACTCTACCAACTGAGCTACGGTCACCATTATTGTTTCAGGAGCTTAGCACGAACCCTTTCCTGTCACGAGCTCTTTCCTGAAACCGAAATGGTCGGGGAAGAGGGATTCGAACCCCCGACATCCTGCTCCCAAAGCAGGCGCGCTACCAGACTGCGCTATTCCCCGTAGTGTCCTACGCTGATGAATTGCATTGAATGCCCCTCACCAGAAGAGCGCGGATCATACAGGCCCGGGGCGAAAGGGTCAATTGCCTTGAGTGACTTTCTCTGCCTTTGGTGCCTTTATCTGTCCGTTCCGCAGATATTACCAGCTCTTCCCAGCCTTTTGGCCAGGTTTCTTGCCGGATAACTCGCCTCGTACGAGCGCCAATTACATTGTAAACGGCTTAGAAAACCAAAAACATCCCCAGGGCCAGTACCAACCCGATTACGGGTATTACCACGGTCAACAAGCCCAGAGGGCCGTAGGCATCGCGGTGAGTTTCGTTGCAGATGGCGCGGACGGTGGTGACGACGTAGCCGTTGTGGGGCAGAGAGTCTAAAGCGCCGGATGAAATAGCTGCCACACGATGCAGCGCTTCTGGGTCGACGCCGAGCCCTGTGTAGTGAGGTGCCAGAATCGGCAGGGCGATGGTCTGTCCTCCCGAAGCTGAGCCAGTGAGAGCGGCAATCACTGTGACCGCAATGGCAGCGCCCACCAAAGGGTCTACTGGCAGGTTGGTGATAAAGGATACTGCCATATCAAAAGCAGGCGAGACTTGTGCCACAAAGCCAAAGCCCACCACCGCAGCGGTAT
>Ga0265293_10011435_pt1 | contig 12074 bp, 11 predicted proteins | sample Munlanlewell138R_FD_192505 | JGI IMG/M metagenome (GOLD analysis project Ga0265293, IMG submission 192505) | Leachate microbial communities from a municipal landfill in Southern Ontario, Canada - Leachate well 138R | ecosystem: Engineered > Solid waste > Landfill > Unclassified | place: Canada... | reverse complement strand
CAGCCGGTTCCACAGTGCGTATTCATTCTGCGCGACCTGTTTCAGCGCCTCGGGCGAATCGGGCCGGGCAATAATGCCCTGTTTCAGCAGTTCCTGCTGAATGCCCGCATCCTGAAGCTGCGCATTGAGCACCTGGTTCAGGCTCCGCTGGATCTGTGCGGGCAGGCCTGGCGGCGCCCAGAGTGCGTACCAGGGATCCACGTCGTACCCTTCAAGGCCCTGTTCATGCAGAGAGGGGATGTCCGGGAAGGAAGGGTGACGGGATTTTCTCGTGCCGCCCAGAATGCGGATGCGTCCGCTTGCCGCTTGGCTGATGGCAACCTGCGCGGGCAGGAACATGATGGGAATCTGACCGCCAACGTGGTCAGTGGTGGCGCCCGCCGAGCCCTTGTACGGGATATGCACCAGCTGGGTGCCGGTCTGGCTCTGGAAAAGCTCCATGCATAAATGGTGGTGCGTGCCCAGGCCCGGTGAGGCATAGTTGTATTTGCCGGGTGACTGCTTCAGCAATGCGACCAGCTCGGACACGTCCTTGGCGGGCAGGTCCTGGTGAACAGTCAGTACGAAGTTGCCCGAACCGATCAGTCCGATGGGCGTGAAGTCGTCCAGCACCTTGAAGGGCAGGTCTTTGTAGAAGAACGGCAGCGTCAGCGTGGTGGATACGTTGCTGAGCAGGGTGTAGCCGTCCGGACTGGCCTTGGCCACGTAATCCATGCCGATCAGGCCCGACGCGCCGGTCTTGTTCTCAACGATGAAGGGGGTGTCCAGTGCGCCTTGCAGCTTGGGCGCGAGGAGCCGGGCCAGCATGTCGGGCGTGGTGCCGGGCGTTTGCGGCACGGTGATTTTGATCGGCCGACTGGGTTTGAACGCGCTAGAATCAGCCCAGCTCGCCAGCGGCAGAAGCAGGCTGGCGCCAAGCAAGGTACGGCGGGTGGACTGTTGCGGGGTAAGGGAGGGTTTCATGCTTGTCTCCGTGGGGTAAATGTTGTTGGCCTTTGAGCCGCTCCCAGGACAAGATGCTATCTTGGGGGCAGAGCCGCTTTTTATTAGTGAGTTTCAACGAATAGACTTAATCATGAATCAAACGGCACCTTCGAGTAGTTTGGAAAAAATGCTGTCAATCATCGACCTGGTTGAAGATGCGCAGGGCGGCCTGACCTCGGACGTGCTGCTGACCCTGACCGGGCTGACTCGATCCACGCTCTACCGCTATCTGAAGATACTCAGTGACGCCGGTTTTCTGACGTCGCTGCCCGGCGGCGGCGTGACATTGGGTCCGAGAGTGGTTGAACTGGACTACAAAATGCGTCTCCGGGACCCGCTGATCATTGCGGGAAGGCCCGTGATGGTCGAGCTTGTCAAGGCCATTCCGGGCATTGCGCTGCTGTGTCGGCAATACAAGGACAAAGTGTTGTGTGTTCATCAAGAGACGGCGGGCGTCAGTTTCAACAGCAGCTATGAAAGAGGGCATGCCAGGCCCTTGCTGCTCGGTTCGGCATCAAGAATCATTTTGGCGTTCAGTCCTCCCCGTACAATAAAAAGATTGTTTGATCAATATACCAACGAGTTCAAAGCGGCCGGTATTGGCGCCACCCATGAAGAAGCCAGAGAGTTCCTGGCCGCTATCCGCGCCCAAGGCTGGGACATGACTTGCGGCCAGGTCACGGTGGGCGTTACCGGCATTGCCGCGCCTATCCTTGACAGCAACAACCAAGTGGTTGGCAGCCTCAGCGTGACGCTGGGAAAATCCAGGCTCGATCCAAAAGCCGCCCTGAAAACGGCGGACCACATCCGCCTGTGCGCGGGCATCGTCAGCCAGACACTGAATACGCCCGCACCGGCTTAAGCCTCGGTGATCAGGGCTTGCAGCGCCTGTTTTTCAAGTGCTCTTTTCTTCCAGTATTCCCAGGCCCGGGCGTAGCCTTCGCCGGGCAGCCCGTTGCGCAGGCGGGCGCAAATCACGTCCACCTCCTTTTCACTCAGGAACTTGACCGGACCCAGGCCGCTGGCCTTGATCTGCAGGTCCGCGTTGACGTTCAGATAGATGGCGGTATAGACCGCTTCCTTGATCGAGTCCCCCACCACGGTTGAACCGTGGCCGCGCATCAGCGTGGCGCGATGATCGGCCAGCACGGCGGCCAGGTCCCGGCCCATTTCCTCGTTGCTGACCAGGAGCGCCGTATCGCCAAAGGCGTCTTGCGCGTCCCAGACGGGGATCGTGAAGCCGATCGTGGCACAGCTATGCACGACGGGCCGCAGCGGCGCATCGGTGATGGCGAACGGGATGACGTTGCGGCTATGGCTGTGGACCACGGCCTGAACATCGGGCCGCCCGGCATAAATGGAGCCATGGATGAAGCGTTCGAGATAGGGCTTGCGGCCTTGCGGATCCTGTGCGTTGCCGCTGAGATCGAATTCCATGATGTCGGCCAATTCAATGCACTCCGGCGGCCGCGCCCGGGACAGGAAAAAGCGTTCGGGGTTTTCCGGATGGCGGACACTGATGTGGCCAAAACCATCGACGACCTCTTCCGAGGCGAGGATGTGATTGGCCAGGACGAGTTCTTCGAGCAGAGAGGAAATGGACATGATTGGTCTTGTTGAAAGCGATTAAAGGAGAAAGCTGACGGAACCCAGGCTGCCCAGTTCGTGCGAATCCAGAACCACGCGGCGCTCCCTGATTTTCAGTTCGCTTCCTTGCTTGGAGATTTGATAGGTCATCTTTCCAACGTATTGGCGGATACGTTCATGGCGCCGGTAGCGGTGGCAGATGAAATTGAACGTGACCGTCAGCGTTTGCGCATCCTGGCTGAGGATGCGGACATTGCTCAATTGCCGCCGCAGCCGCGAGGGAGGCGATTCCGCATGGCAGTTCGGGTCAAGAATGCGGATCACGCGCTGGCGGATCCGCTCGGCATCGTCCGCCACCAGAAACAGCGTGGATGCCGGATCGCCGTCCGGGACGTCATTGGGCGGGACCAGATAGCGGGCGTCGGGCGCCAACAGCGTCAGCCATTCATTGAGCTTCCATTCATCCAGCAGGGCGGCTTCGTGAAAAAGGAAGTCTTCAATCTCGGCGCGTCCATACAGTGGTGGGGTGTGCGTGCTTTCTGTCATTTCTCATCCTGCATCAGCGAATTCCAATGGCGCCAGAAAATGCGAAGGTGGTGTTCGTCACTATTGAGCTGCTGGTCTTCCGGCTTGTTCATGCCGCGCGACATTTCGGACCACGGGTCGTGCCTCCAGTTGGCCATGCCCTGCTGTACCAGCTCCAGGGCTTCCACGTCATCGGGTGTGGCAAAGCCGCCTGGGCCGTAGAAAGTCAGGAAGGCGTCAAGACGCCGGGCGCGGGCGCTTGTGGTTTCTTCCACCGGTCCCAGTGCCCAGGCCGTGACATCCATCTTGTCCGGACCGTTCGGGGCAAAGGTCCGGATCGTGACGGACGAGCCGTCATTGATGACGAGGTTCGGGAAGATCACCAGGTTGCGGTTGGTGTTGGCCACCCGTTCGGCCCGCTCCGGGCCGAGGCGCTCGACCAGCTCCTCGTACATGGATTCAATTTCTGTCTTGGCTTCATCACCATAGAGGGGAATCCAGTGCGCAACGGGACGCCCCCGGAAGTTGATGTTGTCCGTGGTGAAGTTGCCGTTGCCCAGGGCCTTGGCATAACCCTTGGTGGGCAGCAGCTGGCCCGCTTCCTTGTTCGGGTTGTGCACGTTCACGCCGGAATTGCTCATGAAGTTGAGCCAGGTGGAATGGGTGGTGGGCAGGTGGTAGTCATCGACACTGTTTTCCACCATCAGCTTCCAATTGGCGCTGACGCTGTACTCCTGCGTGCCGGGGATGATTTCCATCGTGCCGGACGGGGACTGGTCCAGGATCAGGTCGATGTAGAACTTGGCGTCCGCCAGGTAGTCCGCCAGCGGCATGGCGTCCGGATCAAAGCACAGAAACCAGAAATCCCGGTAGGACTCGAAGCGGGGCGGGCGGCGCAGGCCATGTTCTTCCTGGGGGAAGGACGGGTCGTAGGCGTCCGAGCCGGGGATGCGGTTGATGGAGCCGTCAATTTTGTAGCTCCAGCCGTGATAGATGCAGAAGAAGCGCCGGGCGTTGCCTGCGGGCTTGGTGGCGACGACGGCGCCCCGGTGCCGACAGGTGTTGAGCAGGCAATGAATCTGCTGCTGATCATCTTTGCTGAAGATGATGGGGTGGCCGGCCACTTTGCGGGTGATGAAATCACCGGGGTTTTTCAGCTCTGAGCTGTGGCCGACGTAGATCCAGCACTTGGCAAAGATCTTGTCCTGTTCCTGTGCAAGGACCGCTGGCGAAATCAGCGTTTCACGATTCAACATGAAGCGCTTATTGCTCGGGTCATCAATGATGTAAGGCATGCTAAACCCTGTGATATTCCAAAATGATGGGATTATTATTTAACAACCGCGTTGAAAAGTCTATATGGTTATAGGGTAATTGCTAGGAAAATTTTCAAGGTCTAATGGAATATAGTCCCGTATTGTAGGAATTGTGGTTCCATAAAAAAATGCATTGATGCAGCAATAACCAAGGAGAAGAAGGGTGGTCAATAAAAAAATGAAAGGCTGTATGGCGGCGCTGTTGTGCGGCGCGGCGCTTGGCGCGGCGCATGCTCAGGCGCAGCATTCCTACCCGCAGCGCAGCGTCACGGTTGTCGTGCCGTTTACGCCAGGCACCAGTGCGGACGTGATTTCCCGGATTCTTGGGCCCTTGCTGTCAGAAAAGACCAAAGTGTCCGTCGTGACGGAAAACCGCCCGGGCGCGGGCGGGAACCTGGGCGCGGAAATCGTTGCGCGGTCTAAGCCGGATGGCTATACCTTGATGCTGACGGCCACCGCTTTTGGCACGGCGCCGGTCGTCAACAAAAATACCCCTTTCGACCCCATCAATGATTTCAGGCCCATTGGCCTGGCCGCCACCAGCGCAATGGCCTTGGTGGTCAACCCGCAGCTTCCGGCCAATACCATTGATGAGCTGATCGCGATGGCGAGAAAAGCGCCGGGCAAATTGAATTACGCTTCGCCCGGCACCGGGACGGCCCAGCATCTGGCCGTTGAATTGCTGAAGCAGGACAGCGGGATTGATATGCTGCACGTGCCGTACAAGGGCACGGCGGGCGCCTTGACCGATGTGGTGGCGGGGCATGTTCAGGTCATGGTGACGAGCTTGGCGGCCGCGGCGCCTTTCGTGGCGGGCAAGCAGCTGAAAATGCTCGCCATCCTGAGCGCGGATCGCAGCGAAGAGTTCCCGCAGGTGTCAACCGTGCTGGAGCAGGGCCACCCGAACCTGGTGGTTGATACGTGGTATGGCTATTTTGCGCCGAAGGGGACGCCGGATGACATCGTGAACTTCTGGAATCAGCAGGTCAATCAAGCGCTTGCCCTGCCCGAGGTTCGCAAGAAGCTGCAAGAGCAGGGGCTGACGGCCAAGCCAGGCACGCCAGACGTCCTGGGCCGCTTGATCCAGACCGAGTTGAAAAAGTGGAAGGGCGTGGTGGATAAGGCGCAAATCGCTGATTGAAGCCTAAGCCGGGCGGAGGACGCCTGCCTGCGCTCAGCGTGGCGCCGCGCGTCCCAGGCCTGGCGGCAAGGGAATGAATCCGGTCTCGTCTGGAATTTGTTGAAAACGTTGATGCATCCAGTCTTCTTTTGCTTGTTCAAGCCGGTCAATCGAGCTTGAGACAAAGTTCCACTGGACGTAGCGCGGTTCGTCAAACGGTTCGCCGCCAAGCAGCATCAACACCACCTCCGGCCCAGGCAGCGCTTTGATGATGAGGGGCTGGCCCGCCTGCATCACCAGCAGTTGGCTGGGACCAAACTGCTGGTGGCTGATCTCAATGCTGCCTTGCACCAGATAAAGCGCTTGTTCCGCATAAAGCGACGGAATTTCCAGGCGAGCACCCGCTTGCAGCCGGACATCCACCTGGAAAAGCGGGCTGAAGGTGGGCGCGGGGGACTGCTCGCCAAAAAACCGGCCCGCCAGCACCGTGGCCTGCATGCCGCCATCGTTGATCCGGGGCAGCAGGCCGGGGTCCAGGTGATCGAAGCGCGGATCGGTTTCTTCGTGTTCGCGCGGCAGCGCGACCCAGCACTGCAAGCCGAACAGGGACGCGTCCCCGGCACGTTGGGCCGGGCTGCTGCATTCCGAGTGCGCGATGCCCCGGCCCGCCGTCATCCAGTTGACGGCGCCGGGCTGGATGGCCTGAACCGCGCCCACGCTGTCGCGGTGGATCATCTCCCCGTCGTACAGATAGGTCACGGTGGCCAGGCCGATGTGGGGGTGGGGCCGGACGTCAAGGCCCTCGCCCGGCGCCAGTGTTTTCGGTCCCATCTGATCAAGGAAGACATAGGGCCCGACCATGCGCCGTTCCCGGGAGGGAAGCACGCGTTTGACGTAAAACGCATTGCCAAGATCCGCGGTTCGGGGAATCAGAATCTGCTCAAGCGGTTCAGGGTGGCTCATGGCGCGCTCCTAGGCTGGATGAAGGACTTTTCAATGATGATAGCCCGGTTCTCCCGCAGGCCAGCAATGGCGTGAAAGCAGCATGCTGAATGCGTTTGCGGGGGATCCGGTGGGGAGAAAAGCCCCTGAAACAGCTACTAGGGAAGTTCCTAGGATAATTAACCCTGGAATGAGTAGGGGATGTGATTAGAATGATCGCCTGCCTGCTGCAATCCAAGCGGGATCTCGTTTTTTAGGAGTAAAAGAAGACAGGATCGAGACTTTGTATCAAGCCGCCGCCCGTTCGGCATGGAAATACTGCCTGGCGTCGTTCGGCGCTGTTGGCATGGCCTTTTCATCCACGGCGCTGGCGCAGGCTGACTACCCCACGCGTCCGGTCACAATCATGACGCCGTTCTCCGTCGGCAGCGGTCCGGACACGGTGGTGCGCCTGGTTGCTGAGAAGCTCGGCAAGGAATGGGGCCAGCGCGTCATTGTTGAAAACCGGCCGGGCGGCAGCGGGTTCATTGCTATTGAACAAGCCCGCCGCGCCGCCAATGACGGCTACACCTTGCTCCAGCTCGATAGCGAGCACATCGGCGCGCTGCCGCATTTGTACAAGAAGCGCGGTTACCAGCCCTTTGAACTGTTTGATCCCGTCGCTCCGCTGTTCCAGACGCCTTTCATGGTGACGGTGTCGTCCAACAGTCCGCTGAAGAGCTTCAAGGACCTGGTGGAGGCGGTGAAAAAAGAGCCGAACAAGATCGCTTACGGGTCGTGGGGCATAGGCAGCCCGGGCCATTTGGGTGCGATTGGGGTGGAGATGTTCGCGCAGACGCCCATGCAGCATGTGCCGTACAAAGAAATGGCGCAGCTGTTTGCCGCGGTCAGCAACCAGGAAGTGGACTGGAGCTTCGGTTCCATTCCCTCCAGCCAAGGTCCTTATCAGGCAGGCAAGCTGCGCTACCTGGCCATTGGCGCAAACAAACGCATTCCTCAGTTGCCGGATGTGCCGACCATTGCCGAAAGCGGTGGCCCGGCTGACCTTGACGTCAGTTCTTTTGTCGCCTTGCTGGCGCCGAAAGGCATTTCAAAAGAAATCGCTGGAAAGATTCACGCGGCTACCCTGCGCGCGTTGGCCCAGCCTGATATCCGCGAGCGTTTCAACACCTTCGCGTTCGAGCCGCTGGACTGGAGCACGGATCGCATCCTGAAAGAGGCCCAGACCAAGTCCGAGGTCTACGCCAGGCAGATCGACAAAGCAGGGGTCACGCTGGATTAAGCGCCTGGAATTACCCGTAGAATGCTGAAGAGCCTGAGTCCGGAGCGGATCAGGCTCTTTTTCATTGAGGGCAGCCAGGATGAGGACAGGAGCGCGTTGGGCGGTTTTTATTATTGCGGTGCTGGCGTTGAGCGTGTGGGCGGCGGGCATGGCGTTTTTCCATGTCCATCCGGCGCTGGCCGCTGTGTGCCCGGCGGTGGGTATTGCCTTGCTGTGGCTGCATCGGCGCAGGCCCCGGCGGGCCTGGGCGGCCTTGCTTGTCAGTGCGGGCTTGGCCGGGTTCGGCTGGTCGTTGCTGACGCCGCTCCAGGATCGGGACTGGGCGGACGAAGTCTCCCGCATGCCGCGCTACCGCTTGGATGGCACGGTTCTGACCCTGACCGATGTGCGGGATTTCGCTTGGTCAACGCGGACGGACTATGACGCCCGCTGGGTAGAGAAAAAAGTGGATCTGGAAGGCCTGCGTACCGTTGACGTCGCGCTGTCCTACTGGATGGGGCCAGCCATTGCGCACACGCTGGTGTCTTTTGGCTTCGAGGATGGGCAGGTGCTGACTTTTTCGGTGGAAATCCGCAAAGAACGCCATGAATTGTTCGATGCGCTGGCGGGTTTCTTCCGCAACTACGAAATGGCCTTGATCGTTGCTGAAGAGCGCGATATCTTGCGGGTACGTGCGGACGTTCGCGGTGAGCAGCTCTATCTCTACCGGGTGGACCTGTCACGTGAAGCGATGCAGGCGCTATTGAGGGAGTATTTGCATGAGCTGGATGCGCTGCATGCGCAAGCACGCTTCTATAACAGTCTGACCGCCAATTGCACGACGGTGATCCTGGCCCTGGTGCGGCGCGCGGTCGGGTATGTGCCGTTGGACTGGCGGATTTTGCTGTCCGGCTATCTGGATGCCTACCTGTACGAAAAGGGACGTCTGGACACGCAACTGCCGTTTGAAACCCTGAAGCGGCAGGCGCGGGTGCCTCAGGGAAGCAGCGCGGAAATCAGCCCTCAACACTATTCCCGATTCGTCCGCGAGTAAATGCAACGGTTGAAAGAAAGCGTAAGAAATACTATAAATTTTGGTAAACCAAAGCAGCCTTCTATAGGCTGGTAGTGTTTAAATTTTTGGTTAATGTTGTAAAGGCGATTGTTGCAGTATTTTGTCTTGTAATGTCCCGCCGAATCTCGTCCACAATCACGAGATTCGCGCCCGGGCGCATGATCAAAAGGGGAGTGCGATGCCGGATATCAACCGTGATCGCCAGCAAATCAGGCGATCCTTGACAGAAGTGCTCATCGTTATTGTTTATTGTCTGGCCTTTTTGGGCCTATTGGTTTTGTTCGAAGGGCAATTGAGCGGCTGGACGTTTTGATAGAGGCCGCTTTTGTAAGCAGAAGCCCAGCGCGGGCTTCACTGTTTACGGCGGGGTTGAGCAAGGAGTGAACCCCGAAGGCGCGGTAGGCGCGCCCCACGTAATTGTCAGTTGCATTCCGCACCTTGCCTATTTGCAGGGTGCATTGGATAGTAGATCAACGCGTTAACCACTCAGGGAGCAAATCAAATGGTGACGAATCCATCGGCAAGAAAAGGCATTGACGAGGCGAAAGATAAAGCCAAGGACATGATCGAAGAGGGCCGGGAGGCTGCGAAGCGTACCGTTGACGACGTCTCCGACAAAGCCTCGGACTACACGGACCGCGCCGCGCGTCTGAGCCACCGGGCGGGCGACAAACTCGAGAATGCCCTTGAAGAAGGGTGCGAGATGCTGGAAGACGGGCGTGATGCGGTCGCCGAGTGTCTGCGCTGCACCGCCGCGCAGATCCGTGAACGGCCGATTACCGCCATGGCCATCGTGGCGGGCGTTGCCTATCTGCTCGGACGCTTCCGTCGTTGATCAAAGAGAAAGCGCCGCTTCACAAAAAAGCTGCTTCGGCAGCTTTTTTGTCGCCGGGCCGCTCCCAAGACAAAAAGCATCCCCCTGGGGGATCGGGCAAGCGCGTAGCGGCTTGACCGAGGGGCTTTAGTCTGTCGCCGGGCCGCTCCCAAGACAAAAAGCGGTGTTTTTTGTGAAAGGAGGGTTATTAGCCCGTCCTCGGATAATCGTCAAGACGGACAAGGGGATCCAGACCCATTCGCCGTCTGGCACGATGAAACGAGCCATTGCGCACCGCCCAGCGCAAGACCGGCGCCAGCCGATGCACCACGGCCGCGCCGCGTTGCGCCGGGCGAGGATCAGTCCAGCCGAACTGTTGCTGCGCCCAGTCAGGCAGTAGGCCGACGCCGGCATGCAGAAAGCAGCGGCCGATTGGCGCCGCCCAGCGGCTGCTGGCGGGCGGATGCTCAAACAAGAAGCGCGCTACCTCGCGGCTGCGTTCCGTGACGCGCAGGGCTGGCCGCATGGTTTGCAGATACTGCGCAACGGCGGCCCGTGATTTGGGTACGTTGCGGGCGCCCAGCGCTTCCGCCACATAGGCGTATTCTTCAAAATACGCATCCTGAACCGCGTCCGGCACGTTCGGATCAAGAAAGCGCAAATGCGCGTTGAGAAAGCTGCTGACCTCGGCCACATGAACCCAGGTCAGCAGCGCCGGGTCGTTGGCGCTGTACGGCTCGCCACTGGGAAGGTGGCCCTGGACGCGCTGGTGGATACGGATGACTTTCTCAATCTGCCGTTGCGCGTCGGCGCGCGGCGCATAGGTGGTGGCGGCAATGAATTGACCGGTGCGCCGCAGGCGGCCCAGCATGTCGGCGCGGAAGTTGGAATGGTCCCAGACCCCGGCCAGCGCGCTTGGGTGCAGCATCTGCATCAGCAGAGCGCTGACCCCGCCCACCAGCATCGATGAAAAATCCCGATGAATGCGCCAGCTTGCCGAATCCGGGCTGAACAGGGCGGGCGCACCGTCGGGATGTTCGAAGTCCACTTCGCCCAAGGCCAGGCCGGTCAGGCTCAACACCTGTTTCTCAATGCGCTGTCGAAGAAGCTCTACCATAAGCAAGATGATCCAATGCGTCAGGGCGGTGATTGCAAGTCCGGCGCGGCCTGGATCAGGTGCTGATCCAGCGACTGACGGGCGGCCGCCACCAGTTGCCGGGAAATCGAGTCCATGCGCGGTGATTGTACGTTCCAGCGATGCCAGTACAAACTGACGTCGACCGGATGGTCGGGCGCCAGATCAATGAGCTGCGCCGCATGCTGCGCCAGCAGGATTTCAGGCGCCAGGGCATAGCCAAGCTCCCACAGCACGGCGGCCAGGTGGGCTTCGGCGCCTGGCACATGATGGCAGGGGTAGGCGCCCGGCAAAAGGCCGAAGCGCTGCGATAAGAACTGGGTGGGCAGGCGGTCTTTGGGGGTATAGGCGACAATGGGCGCGCGTGCCGCTGTTGCCCGCGTCAAGCCGCGGGGAAACCAGCGGCGCTGGAAGTTTGCGGTGCTGACCAGGCGATAGCGCATGGCGCCCAGCGGTTCCGCGGTGCAGCCCCGCATTGAAATCGCTTCGGTGCTGACGCAGCCTGCCACCAGTCCGCTTTCCAGCAGTGCATAGGTATGGTCCTGATCTTCGACGGAGAGTTCCAGGTGTACGGAAGTGTCGTTCAGAACGCCCGCCATGGCTGGGAAAAACCAGGTGGCCAGGCTATCCGCGTTGACGGCCAGGGGAAGGGTCAGCGGCGCGTCGGCGTGGTGGGCCAGTTCCGCGGCCAGCTCGGCCTGCAGCAAGGCCTGCCTGCGCAGGTACTGCAATAAGCGTCGGCCCGTCTGGGTGGGGCGAACCGGGCGGGTGCGCAGCAGCAAAGCATGTCCCAGCGAAATTTCCAGGGTCCGGACCCGCTGCGAGACCGCTGACGCCGTGATGTTCAACCGGTTTGCCGCCGATTCGAAGCTGCCCGTTTCCGCAACGGCCAGCAGTGCTTCCGTTTGTTTTGGGTCCAGCATCGCACGCCTTACATTAAGAAAAATTTAACTAAAAGGAAATTATTTAACTTTACTTTAATTAAGACGCCGCGCAGGCACAATGCCAATACTTTTTCGTGGATGGGATCATGCTTTTAAGTGTCATTTATCTGGTGGCGATTTCGGCCGAAGCCGCCACGGGCGCCATCATGGGCATGCGCCGCCGAATGGATTTGTTCGGTATCTGTGTGCTGGGCACGGTGACGGCGCTGGGCGGCGGCTCGATCCGCGACATGCTGCTCGGCCACTATCCGCTGGGCTGGGTCGAACATCCCGAATATCTGCTGTTCACGGTCGGGGCCTCAATCTGCGCGGGCTTGCTTGGCCGTTATTTGCTGAAGTACTCCAAAGCCTTCCTGGTGCTGGATGCGCTG
>Ga0265293_10011434_pt1 | contig 12075 bp, 8 predicted proteins | sample Munlanlewell138R_FD_192505 | JGI IMG/M metagenome (GOLD analysis project Ga0265293, IMG submission 192505) | Leachate microbial communities from a municipal landfill in Southern Ontario, Canada - Leachate well 138R | ecosystem: Engineered > Solid waste > Landfill > Unclassified | place: Canada... | reverse complement strand
GCTCTCACAGAAAGGCAGGTGAATGTACAGGCTGATACCCTCGGAAGCATTGGATTCATTGAAACTGCGGATCAGGGTTTCTTTATATGAATCCACCGTAAAACAGGCTTCGTCCCAGTAGGGGACAGTGGGGTAGCTGGTGTAGCGAGGACCTGGAATATTGTACTTTTGGATAAAATTGCTCATGCCTTTCAATGCCGGTTACGCCCTGCAGAAGAGGCCTGCAGGGCTTGGTCTGGAACGGGATCAGAAAGCCGGGTCGTCGTCATCCGGGATGTCTGAAGCCAGCTTCCTTGTTGTTGATTTTACCGCTGTTTTGGTAGCGGCTTTTTTGGCGGCTGTCTTTGTTGCCTTTTTGGCAGCAGTCTTGGCGGCTGTTTTGCTGGCGGTTTTTGTGGCTTTCTTGGCCGCCGTTTTTTTGGCTGCCGGCTTGTCATTGGTATCAGCCGTTGTTTTTGCAGCCTTTTTGGCTGCGGTTTTTGACGCAGCCTTGGCCGGACGAGGCTCAAATTCGAAGCCGATTTTACCGTTTTCCTGCAAGGTTAAAAAGGCTTTGAATTTACGATTGGTACGATTGGAAACAAATCCGTCCAGTAAATCGGTTTTTCCCGATTCCAGTAATTTTGTCATTTGCAGGCCAGAGATTTCTTGCTGCAAAATCACTTTACCCGACTTGAAGTCGCAGCTTTTTTCTTGTGCCACCGATTTTTCACACACGTAATTCATGCCATTGTCAAAAACACCGGCACCGCATTTGGGGCATTTGCCCAGCGCAGTCTGACCCGTGAAGTCAACGGGTTCGGCATCGTCCTCATTGTTCTGGCCGAAATCAAACTCCAGCTTGTTTTCATCGGTAATGCGCAAAATGGCGGAAAACGGCCGGCCCATTTTGCTGATGAAGCCGCTAAGCGGGCCGAGCGTTTTCTTTTCAAGCAACTCTTCGACTTCGGGAATTTCAAACGTGCGTCCGCCCGGATGCTTGGTAATGGAAAAATCACACTGGGTGCAGGCGTAGCGGCGGTAGTTTTCCTTGACCACCGAACCGCATTGCGGGCAGGGGGTTTGCAGGGTTGCGTAATCACCGGGAATGGTGGCCTGTTCATATTCTTTGGCGCGTTTGACGATTACCTGGGTGGTTTGGGCAATATCACGCATGAAAGCGGCGCGGTCAAGCTTGCCCTGTTCCATTTGCTTGAGCTTGTGCTCCCATTCGCCAGTCAGTTCGGGGGAAGTCAGCTCTTTTACATTCAGGCCCGTTAGCAGTGTCATCAGCTGGCGGGCTTTGGCTGACGGTACCAGTTCGCGGCCTTCGCGACGCAGGTAATGTTCATTCAGCAAGCCTTCAATAATGGTTGCCCGCGTGGCTGGTGTGCCCAGTCCGCGTTCGGACATGGCTTCGCGCAACTCGTCATCGTCCACCAATTTACCGGCGCCTTCCATGGCGCTTAGCAGGGTGGCTTCGGTATAGCGTGCGGGGGGCTTGGTTTGCAGTGCCTTGGGGGCAATATCTTCGGTGCGGACCGATTCGCTGTTTTCCACCGGTACCAGGTTGGCATCGTCACCTTGGCTTTCTTTGCCGTAAATTTCCAGCCAGCCCGGCTTGACCAGAACCTTGCCCTCGGTTTTGAAGCGGTGCTGCGACACTTCGGTAATCCGGGTGGTGATGCGGTATTCGGCAGGCGGGAAGAACACCGCCATGAAGCGCTTGGTGACCAAATCATAAATCTTGGCTTCGGCCTCGCTTAATTCCTTGGGTACCTGCAGGGTTGGGATAATGGCAAAGTGATCGGATACCTTTTTGTTATCGAAAATCCGGCGGTTGGGTTTGACCCAGCCATTGACCAGGATTTTTCCGGCAAATTCCTTATGACCACGGTTAAGGTGAGAGTCACTGGCCGAAAGGGTGTCAAACGTTTGCTTGACCGTACCCAGGTAATCTTCAGGCAGGTAGCGCGAGTCGGTACGCGGGTAAGTTAGGGCCTTATGGCGTTCGTACAGGGTTTGTGCCAGGGCCAGGGTGGTTTTGGCGGTAAAGCCGAACTTGGAGTTGGCTTCGCGTTGTAATGAGGTCAGGTCAAAAAGGGCCGGGGACATCTGGGTGGAAGGCTTGGATTCTTCGGTCACCGTGCCGTTTTTACCGCGGCAGGCCGCCACAACCGATTGCGCACTGGCCAAAGACCATAAACGACTGTCTTTTTTCTCGGGATCGTGCTCGTCTTTTTTGAAGTTGGGGTCAAACCAGCGGCCTTCATACAGGCCGGCGGCGGCCACAAACGTGGCATGCACTTCCCAGTAGTCCCGTGACTGGAACGCACGGATTTTTTCTTCGCGCTCGCACACAATCGCTAGCGTGGGGGTTTGCACCCGGCCAATCGGGGTCTTGAAAAAACCGCCTTCCTTGCTGTTGAACGCAGTCATGGCCCGGGTACCGTTGATGCCTATCAGCCAGTCGGCTTCCGCACGGGAGCGCGCAGCCGCTTCAAGGGGCTTCATGATGTCATCGTCACGCAGGTTTTCAAACGCTTCAACAATGGCGGTTTTGGTCATGGACTGCAGCCACAGGCGCTTGATGGGTTTTTTAACTCCCGAATATTGCACAATGTAGCGGAAAATCAGTTCACCTTCACGTCCGGCGTCACAGGCATTGATAATGGCAGTGACATCTTTGCGCTTCAGTAGTTTCACTAATAGTTTGAGGCGCTCGGTTGATTTTTTATCGGAGGGCTTCAGATCAAATTCTTTAGCCGGAATGGCAGGTAAATGGGCGAACGACCATTTGCCCCGGACAACATCGTCAGGATTGGTCAGCGTTAATAAATGCCCTACGCTGGAGGAAAGGACGTATTCGTCACTTTCAAAATAATCACCTTCGCGGGAGAACCCGCCCAAGGCCCTTGAAATATCAAGCGCCACCGATGGTTTTTCGGCAATAATCAGTGTCTTAGTCATATGCTTCCGAGTATTCAAACCGAGGACTTTGGGAGTATCTTATAAAATATCGCGTTACGATACTGCCTGTTTGACCAAAATGGTGAAACCCGATCCGGTTTTAATAAGTGTATGGCGTGGATAATACGAGAGGAAAAACAGTTCATGCAAGTGCAAGATGACAATTTGAAATTTTTATTTTTAAATAAATGGCAGGGATTCCTGGTTTTTTTGTCTCTCGTGGCGGGTGTTTCGTTTGCCTCAAGTGGCGTCGTTACATGGGTTGCGGCAAATTGGGACTACTTTTCAAGCATGCAGAAACTGTATGGAATCCAGCTTCTATTAATTCTTGTCTGCCTGAGCGCATTTTTGGTTTATTGGCGTCATACCCGAAAATCCGGGCAGGCAAAAGCGGGGCTGGGCAGCAAGGGGGCCTTGTTTCTGGCTGCGGTCATTACCGGTGCCCTGCTGGCATTGGTTGGGCAGGTGTATCAAACGGGTGCCGACCCCTGGACCCTGTTTGCCATCTGGAGCGCCTTGCTGCTGCCTTTTTTGCTGGCCGCACCTAATGCCGCCATTGCCCTGTTGTGGTGTGCAGTGATCAACCTGGCCTGGCAATTGTACATGGATGATTTTTTGTCCATGTTGAGCCGCGAATACTATTATCAGGCGCTGGCTTTTGCCGGGGTTAATCTGCTATTGCTGGTTTTGGCAGAATGTAATATTAAGCGTTTGGGTGACCGCTTCCGGCTGGTGCCACGCTTTCTGAGTTTCTTTTGTCTTTGGCCTTTGCTGGGTTTTGACTTTGATAGTTTTGATCTGGACGGCAGTCTTAAAAGCGCGCTGACAGGCTTGCTGGTATGGGTGGTGCCCGTGCTGGTTTTTGTGGCGGGTTTCTGGTTTTACAGCCGCAAAAGGGTGGATTATTTCATTCTGGCGAACCTGGTCGGGTTCTTGTCGGCAGTGGTATTGGCACGCACCCTCAGTGTTTTCAATTTCTGGCTCATGCCCGAACTGCCGCTCTTGATCATCGCCAGTCTGGTGCTGTTAACGGCAGGCCTGGGGGCCAGGGCCATTAATCGCCTGTATCGTAAAAACAATCCTGATCGCGGTCAAAAGAGCCTTTGGCCGGTTCATTTGCTACTGGTTTGTGTGGTACTGGTCGTGTCCCTGCAGTTTGCCATGCTCCTGACGCTTTTGAGCGTGTCCTTTTTGACCAGTGGCGTCCTGATGATTGTGGTGGCTGGCGTGATCAGTTTTTCGGTTAAAAACCGTGACCAGGATGGCCTTGTTTCCGGTTCGCTGGTGCTGATCGGGCTTGGCATGATGGCGGCCTCGCTGTTTGATACCCATGAGGATATTTTCAGTCCCGAAGTGCGGACGGTGCTGCGCCTGCATGCCAGTGCCATTGCCGCGGTCAGTCTGGCGGTCTATATCCTGTTCAGACAGGGATGGGTGCGCTTCCTGTCCGCCGCGCAGGCGGTTGGACTGATGCTGCTGGTGTTGTATACCTTTCTGTTGGTTGACGACAGCTATGGGGCGGGTGAAATCGCTTTTTTCAAGCTGACGGTGTATTCGGCTCCCTGGCTGGCGCTGGCCTCGGTGGTCATGTTTGTATGGGCGCACCAGTCTGGCCGTGCCGGCCTGCGCCCGATGGCATGGGCTCTTGCCGCGACGACACTGGCACTCACGGTGTTCAATACCCTGGAAACCAGCTGGCAGCCGGGTCCGGCACAGGCGTTTGGCCCGCTTGACATGTTCATGGCTGTCCTGGCGAGCCTAAGTCCTTTGAAGGCAGGAAACTGGGGCAATATTGTTTTTCAGATTCTGCCTGCGGCACTGGTGGTTTGGGGTATGCGCAAGCAGGAAGGGGCTGGCTGGTTTACATGGCTGGCCGCCGCTTTGGTGTTTGTATTGTGCCTGTATTGGGGTAATGGCAATGGGGTGGTTTATGGCTTGATATTGGTGTTATTGGCCTACCAGTGCCGTGACTGGGTACTGGGTGGCACCGGTGCAATTGCCATGATTGGATTCCTTTGGATGTTTTATTACCAAATGGAATTAAGCCTGCTGCAAAAAGCTTTCCTGTTGCTGGGAACCGGACTGATGCTGTTGGTAGTAACCGTAGCCTGCCGTCATTGGCTGCGCAAGGGTCGGGAAGAGCATGACATGGAAACTGCCCAGGCGACAGAGACCCCGCCCCAGCCCGCTTCTGTGGCGGCTGCCAAAGCACGAGGCTTGCTGCCGCTCATGACGGTTTTGGGTATGGTGTCGGTATTAACGGTGGCCAACTGGGGTATCTGGACCCATGAAGCCATTTTGCGAACCGGCCAGCGTGTGGTGCTGGCGCTGGCTCCGGTTGATCCGCGCTCGCTGATGCAAGGTGATTATATGTCGTTGAATTTTGAACTGGTGAATCATTTGCGCACGGCAGCACAGGCGACACAATCCGCCAATAAAGATAAAGATGCAAACAGGCAAAAACCACGGCAAGGTTTCGCTATTTTGTCGATTGATGACAAAGGGGTGGCATCGCTGGCCGGTGTCTCCCAAACTTATCCCAGCATGATTCTGGCTGATGGCAAAACCGTCATCATGCGTTATAAAACAGGTCCTTTCGGAACCGTATCTCTGGCCTCACATGAGTATTTCTTCCCAGAGGGGCAGGGATCGCATTTTGCACAGGCCAAATATGGCGAGTTCCGGGTTCGCAAAGATGGCAAGGCCCTGCTTAGTGGTTTGCTGGATGAAAATCTGAATCGTTTGTAGGTGAGGTTTCTTCAGTTTGAGTAGTTAGCGTAACTTATACGATATTTCCATAATTTAGCTGCCTGATGATTCATCAGGCAGTTTTTTTATGCGAACTTTTTATAAATATGCTTGTATTCAAATGTATTCATTAGTATATTAAAGGGAGTTGTATAGATTACTATTAGAGGAGAAAGTAATAATGAAATTTATCCATTCCTGTTTAATTGCAGCCGCCGCTGTTTTACCCGTGACCGCACAGGCAAGTTATCCCGAACAACCCATACGGCTCATTGTGCCGCATCCCGCAGGCGGCTCGTCGGACATCCTGGCCCGCACCATGGCGGCCGCCATGTCAAAAGATTTGGGACAGTCCATCGTGGTTGAAAACAAGGGTGGGGGCAATGGTGCCATTGCAGCGCAGTCTGTTGCCCTGGCGAAGCCGGATGGCTACACCTTATTGCTGGCAACAGCCAGTACGCATGGCATTAATCCAACGCTTTACAATAAGCTGAGCTACGATGCCATTAAAGATTTTGCACCCGTTACCTTATTCGCGACCGTTCCCAATGTGCTGGTCGTGGGTCCTGCACATAAAAAAATGATGGATACCCGGGAATTGATTGACTATATCAAGTCGAATCCGGGGAAAGCCAATATGGGGTCAGCGGGAAGCGGGACACCGGGCCATTTGGCGGGCGTGATGCTTCAGGATGCCAGTGAGCTGGATATGGTTCATGTGCCGTTCCGGGGCGGTGCTCCCGCAATCAGTGCCTTGATTGGTGATCAGATTGATTTCATGTTTACGACTATTCCCGGCGCATTGCCACATATCAAGGCGGGTTCCATTAAAGGCCTGGCCGTCACATCCAGTGAGCGCTCCCAGGCTTTACCTGAACTGCCAACGGTTGCTGAAGCAGCTATCCCCGGTTTCAATGCGGTTTCCTGGCATGGGCTGGTGGCGCCTGCCGGCACACCAGACGCTGTAATTGAAAAACTTTACGCTGCTGCTTCCAAAGCATTGACGGGTGAAGATGTTGGATCCAAATTGGCACAGGAAGGTGCACGAGCCGCGCAAATGACATCAGAGCAGTTTGGCCAGTTTATTCAATCCCAAATTGAAAGCTGGGGTAATGCGGTCAGATCATCAGGTGCGCAAGTTGACTGATTAATCCTGGTTCAGCAGGAAACGGCTTAGCCGGACTTTATAAGCTTCACTAATGTGTTGGCTGGCTATTTCCTGGGCTTTATCGGGGTTGCGTTGTTCTAGCGCTTCAATCAGTTGCTTATGCTCTTCATAAGAAGTGGATGGGCGGCCACTTTCCGCCAGGGTGCTTTTTCCCAGCAATAGCATTGCATTTTGAAGAACCTGAAGGGTTTTCAGCAGGAAGCGGTTATGGGCGCATTGATAAAGCGTTTGGTGAAACAGCCGATTGTTTTTGGCCAGAAAGGCAGGATCATCGCTGGTTTTGTCCTGTTCTATGATTTGTTTTAGAACCGCTATTTCCACATCTGTGGCGTGACGGGCAGCCAGCGCGGCTGCCGTGCTTTCCAGCACACGCCTCATTTCATAAAGCTCACCCACCATATTTTGGTCGAGTTCGGTAATGATCAGGCCGCGTTTAGGATCGTTAACAACAAGGCCTTCGGAAACCAGCTGGTTAAGGGCTTCCCGGATGGGGGTTCGACTCAGGCCGATTTCCGCTGCCAGATCGGCTTCACGAAGCCGTGTACCCGGCGGCATCGTGCCGTTTTCCAGTGATTGAATAATGTAGTTGTAAGCCTGGTCTCCCAAAGAGACGCCCCGATCATTGGCTTCAGGGACATTACTGTCATGATTGAGCGGTTGTGAGACGGGTTTTGCTTTACGAGCCATTACAAATTCTTCCATAGATTAAAACGCGACAAACCAATTGTACCAAATGCCGGTCAAATTAAATTATTTTGAACAAAAATAATTTATTGTGTACAATAGAATACAAATGTATTATTAATAGAGAGGAAGCCTTGAAAGATACATTATTATGTGATGTTCTGGTGGTTGGCGGTGGTAATGCTGCGCTGTGTGCCGCGCTGTCGGCGCGTGAGCAAAAGGCGTCTGTCATTCTGATAGAAAGTGCCCCACGGGAATGGCGTGGCGGAAATAGCAGCCATACCCGCAATTTGCGTTGTATGCACAATGCACCAACCGATGTCTTAACTGATGCTTATACCGAAGATGAATATTTTCAGGATGTATTTCGGGTAACAGGGGGGGAAACGAATGAAGAAATGGCACGTTATGTCATTCGCGAAACCGCATCCTGTACAGACTGGATGAAAGCGCATGGCGTGCGTTTTCAGCCATCCCTGGGTGGTACGTTGCACCTGGGACGGACCAATGCATTTTTTCTGGGCGGTGGTAAAGCCCTGGTCAATGCTTATTTCAAGGCTGCCGAAAAAGCGGGAGTGCAAATCCTTTATGAAACGCAAGCCCAAACCCTGAACTTTGCCAATGGGGAATGTGAAAGTGTCGAGGCTGTCTGCAAGGGCAGAAAAATCAGGATAAATGCACGTTCTGTAGTGATCGCCTCTGGTGGGTTTGAATCGAACCGGGAGTGGCTGGAAGAGGCATGGGGCCCCAGTGCGCGTAACTTTATCATACGTGGCACCCGCTTTAACGAAGGGGTCATGCTACGCGAGCTGATGCGTAATAACGCCTGCATTATTGGTGATCCTACCCAGGGACATGCGGTTGCCATTGACGCCCGTTCCCCACGCTATGATGGTGGCATCGTGACCCGGGTCGATTGTGTCTCCCTGGGTATCGTGGTGAACAAAGAAGGAAGGCGTTTTTACGATGAGGGCGAGGACTTCTGGCCCAAACGTTATGCCATCTGGGGACGTCTGGTGGCCGGGCAACCCGATCAGATCGCCTATTGCATTATTGACTCAAAGGCAATCGGTCACTTCATGCCGTCGGTTTTCAAATCTATTGTGGCTGATACGATTCCAGCCTTGGCAGAAAAACTGGGGCTTCCCGTGGATACCGTCCAAGAGACGGTTGCACAGTTCAATGCCGCTGTAGTGGCCGGCAACTTTGATCACAATAAGCTTGATGATTGCCATACACAGGGCTTGCAGCCGAATAAAAGTCATTGGGCCCGCAAAATAGATCAGGGTCCGTTTTATGCCTATCCACTGGCGACGGGTATTACCTTTACCTACATGGGGGTCAAGGTTACCCGTGAGGCCAGGGTTGTCATGCAAGATGACGTGGTGTCGAAAAATGTATTTGCTGCCGGAGAAATCATGGCAGGAAATATTTTAAGTAAAGGTTATGTTGCCGGATTTGGTATGGCAATTGGTACGGTATTTGGCAGGATTGCCGGCAAGGAGGCAGCAAAGCATGCAACAGCTTGAAAAATTGATTGAAGATGCCCGTCATTCTGTGGGTATTTGTAATTCATGTCGTTATTGTGAAGGATTTTGTGCCGTGTTTCCTGCCATGGAGCAACGGCTGGATTTTACCAAGGGCGATATAAATTATCTGGCCAATTTATGTCATAACTGTAGCGAATGTTACTACGCCTGCCAGTATGCGCCACCGCATGAATTTAATGTGAATTTGCCGGTACAACTGGCTGCGGTGCGTCAAACGACCTATCAAAGTTATGCCTGGCCGCGTGGCATTGCGCGTGGTTTTGAAAAAAGCGGTTTATTGAGCAGCCTGTTTTTTATGTTGGCCCTTATTGTTCTTTTAGGTGTGGCAACCTTGTTTTCAAATGGCCTTTCTTCTGCGCCAGCCGGAGATTTCTACGCTATTTTCCCGCATGGTGTATTGGTAACGGTGTTTGGTTTGGCAGCCCTTTGGGTAGTGACGGCGCTGATAATGGGTTTTCGGGCTTTCCTGAAAGATACGGGTGAAAAGCCGGGTGAGCTGTTATCGTGGAAAAATGTCAAAGAGGGGATGGCCGATGCATTCAGCCTGAAATACTTGCATGGCAATGTGAAAACCGGATGTACTTACCCGGATGATGAAATTTCTCCGTGGCGTCGACGGTTCCATCACTTTACTTTTTATGGGTTCATGCTGTGTTTTGCCGCAACCGTGTCTGGTACGATTTTCCACTATGTGTTTGGCTGGCAGGCACCGTACAATTTTTTCAGTTTGCCCAAACTCACAGGAACCATTGGCGGCATTAGCCTGGCAATTGGTACGGCGGGACAGTTTTGGCTCAAACGCAAAGCTGACCCGGCCATTGTGAATATCAGGCAGATGGGCATGGATTACGCGTTCATTGCACAATTGTTCCTGGCTGCGGTTACCGGTCTTGCGCTGATGGTTTTCAGGGAAACACCGGCACTGGCGACTTTGCTGGTGATTCATTTGGCCGTTATTCTGTCTTTGTTCATAACCATGCCTTTTGGCAAGTTTGTGCATGGTTTGTACAGGCTGGGCGCATTGATTAAATACGCCAAAGAAAAACCTTTGCATTAAAGCGTAGGGTGCACCGGCAGCAGCCCAAAGCGCCGGTGCCACACCGGCACGGCCTGTTGCCAGAATTGCGTTACGTTGCCCGCTGGCAAGGGGTCAAACCCCAGAGCCAGCCAGGCTTTACCCAGGCTGGTCAGCGGGTTTTGTATATCAATCGCGGTGGCATGGTTCTGTTTGGACAGTTTGCGTCCGTTTTCATCCAGAACCAGGGGAACATGCATCATGCGGGGGGTGGGATAACCCAGCATGCGGGCAATGCAATGCTGGCGGGCGGTTGAGCTTAGCAGGTCATTGCCCCGCACAATGTCGGTCACACCCTGGTCATGATCATCAATGACCACCACCAGCTGGTAGGCAAACAGGCCATCGGCACGTTTAACAATAATGTCCCCCACTTCATTGACAACATCCTGGCTTTGTTCTCCCTGCCAGCGGTCCACAAAACGGACGATGCCTTCGGGCATGACAAGGCGCCAGGCCCGGGCAGGGCGGTTGCCGGCAATACCATGGCGACAGGTGCCGGCATAAGGGCGTTCGCCATGCAGACCGAGCCTGTCGTTTTCAATGGCGTTACTGACAATTTCCTTGCGGGTGCAGGCGCAGCCGTAGATAAGCCCGCGCTCTTTCAGTTGATTGAATACTTCCTGATAACGGTTCAGGCGTGATGACTGCCAGATGACCGGGCCGTCCCAGTGCATGCCAAGGGCCTGCAATTGTTGCATGATGGTGTGATCGGCCCCGGCCACCACACGCGGGGTATCAATGTCTTCGATGCGCAGCAGCCACTGGCCGTGGTGGGCACGGGCATCAAGATAGCTGGCCATGGCCGCCACCAGCGAGCCGTTGTGTAACGGCCCGCTGGGGCTGGGTGCAAAACGGCCAATGTAATTAGTGCAGGAGTTTGGCTCCATCATCGGTGAGCAGTTCTTCCAGGACCAGGTGATCCACGTCGGCTTCCTGGCTCCAGAGTACCATTAGGGTAATGATTTTAAAATGCTCAAGAGATACCGGAGCCTCAGCGTCAGGGGTGGCCATGGCGCGGTCGATCACGATTTCACGCAGTGCGGGTGTGATGGCGCCGGAGTTTTCAAGAAAGCAGAGAAAACCAATGGCTTCAGGACCCAGATGCCGTTGTTCAAAGTTTGCATAAACACGTGTGCTGGTGGCAGACATGTCCGACAACTCACCGCTTTGTTCGGTGGTTTCGGCAAGACCATACAGCCAGCCAATGGCATCGCTAATGTCTTCATGTTCGAAGCCAGCGGCCACTAAACGCTTGGTCAGCACGTCGGTAGACGGGCAAGCATCGGGTGTATAGTAGTTTTCAAAGAGATAAACCAGGACATCGAACATAGTGGTAACTTCCGAAAAAGGTTTATTCAAAGGCAGGCTTCATGATAACTGAAAAAGGCAAAAAGGATCATTAAATATAAGGGTAAGTGCGCTTTTGGGAAGCGATCGTTGTTTCAGCAAGATACGGGTGTGTAACTTTGCCTACAGAATCGGTTTTTAATCGCACAGGCACGGGTATTTTGACTAAAATGCGGTGTCTGTTTTGTTTAGTTCATTGCCCCTGAAAGGAATTGTCATGGCATTTAATCCTGCTGACGTAAAGTCGTTAATGGAAATCACCTCCCGCCCCGAACTGATTTTTGTCAAAGGGGAAGGTTCCTGGCTGGAAGACCAGGAGGGCCGACGATACCTGGATATCATGCAGGGTTGGGCCGTTAACTGTCTGGGGCATTGTCCGCCAGAAGTGGTGCAGGCCATCGAAAACCAGGCCAAGGTGCTGATCAATCCGTCGCCCGGGTTTTACAACCAGCCATCCATTGACCTGGCCAATCGCCTTACCACCGCCTCTTGCTTTGATCGCGTGTTTTTTGCCAACAGTGGTGCCGAAGCCAACGAGGGTGCCATCAAGC
>Ga0265293_10011432_pt1 | contig 12076 bp, 8 predicted proteins | sample Munlanlewell138R_FD_192505 | JGI IMG/M metagenome (GOLD analysis project Ga0265293, IMG submission 192505) | Leachate microbial communities from a municipal landfill in Southern Ontario, Canada - Leachate well 138R | ecosystem: Engineered > Solid waste > Landfill > Unclassified | place: Canada... | reverse complement strand
TGCTGGAATCATGAATCTTAACTGCCAAAAGTATAAACTGAAATACATAGGCATAGATGATAGCTAAGATACTATCATTAAGTTCATTATCAAAAGAGTGACTCGATATTTTGGGGGAATGCCAGTAAGGATTCAATAAAAATGAAGTCCATATTCCTTTTCCACCATTATAGCCTGCAGTTTCAAGCTGTCAAGCTTAAGGATTCACCAGGCATTCCCCCATTTTACGAGAGTCTGATTATGGACTGGTCGGTGTTTGCTATCTGAAATGCCGTCCCTACAGGACTCTATAACATTGTGTAGCTGTAGGTTGCTATCTAAAATGCCGTCTTGATGGGACTCGGATTAGGAGGACATTAATGCTGGAATCATGAATCTTAACTGCCAAAAGTATAAACTGAAATACATAGCCATAGATGATAGCTAAGATACTATCATTAAGTTCATTATCAAAAGAGTGACTCAATATTTTGGGGGAATGCCAGTAAGGATTCAATAAAAATGAAGTCCAAGCCGGCGCTAAGATTGGAGCATAAACCGAAGCTGGAGGAGCAATCAACGCTTTGAAGTCCAAGCCGGCGCTAAGATTGGAGCATAAGCCGAAGCTGAAGGAGCCGGCTTGAACTCCAAACCGTGGCCGGAGGATGCTATTCCTGTGCATCAATCGGGCGTGATAGCGAGAGAAAGATTCGGAGCTATAGGCAAGCTTCGGTACAAAAAACCCCGGCGGTATTTAGCGCCGGGGTTCATTGATTATGTTTAGATATAGTTTTTACTTCATCATCACCATTTTACGAAGGTAGTTCTTACCGTTCATTGTCATGCGGGAAAAGTAGATGCCGCTGGTGACTTTATTGCCGTTATCGTTTTTGCCATCCCAAATCACTTGATGCCAGCCTTTGGGCTTTTCGCTATTCATCAGATTCCGTACCAATTGGCCACGGTAATTGTATATTTTGATTTCCACGCTGCTGGCCTTATTCACGCCATAACGAATGGTGGCCTGGGGATTAAAGGGATTGGGATAGACATCTCTAAGGCCGGGAACAGGGACTTGTGGGGAAGTGCCACTGTCATCACTGAGCAAATGTACGTTCACCGGACCATAGATTTGCGAATTGCCGTCGAAATCATTGCTTTCCAACCAATAATAGTACTGATTAGGAATCTCGACATCGCGGTCATAATATACATAAGTTTTGGGCTGAGAGGTATTGGTAGCAGGGATGAGGATATCCAAATGCAGAGCGGTAGTAAGATCATCCTCAAGACCCCGGTATATGCTAAAGCCCAGCACATTAGTCTCAGTTTGGGTGCGCCATTGCAGCATTGCACTGCTGCCTTGATATGGCAGTGCGGTAAAGGAAGAAAGCTCTACGGGGAGGGTCTGGCCAGACTCCAAACCGATTTTGAAGCTCATGGACGCTTTTGAGGCATTCTGGGGGAAGGCATAGTCTATCTTAACCCAGCGAGGGTTCGTGGTTAAAGAGGAAGCACTAACCGGGAATCCCGTTGTATTTGCACCAAGATATACTTTGGGAACAGTACTGCCCCAGGAAAAATCGTAATCATCATCCGGAGTCCAGAAAAAGGTCAGGGTCTTTGTGCGGCTTGTTGCAGCCCCATCATCAACGTTTCCTGAAAGGGTCCATTGCCGTTTGATATAGCGCGAATCAGTCTGGTTGGTATCGGTGCTGATGGCAAACCCGGCAGTTAAATAAAAGTCGTTTTTGGACATATAAAAATAGCTGACTTCCGGAGAGTGGTAGCCATTTACGCTTGCTGAACCGCTTGATAGCGTATAAGAGCCCTGTAAAAGAGATAGGGTCCCTCTTACCGAAAAACCTTTACTAAAAGTCACACCAGCAGAGTTGTTTATAATAAGATCATACACTGTGCCAGGGAAATTAGCTCCAGCTGCTTGCGCAGAGCTGCCAGCATATATTTTTTTAGAATTGTCAGAGTAGTTCAGATTAGCATTTGTTTCGATAGTATGCGTACCTGTGATATCCAGTTCACCGGATAGGTTTAAGGTAGAATTTGCTTTACTGGTCAAGGTGCCGCTTACCAAAGAGTATGAAGAACTATTTAGAGTCAGGGTTCCGCTGTGTTCCAATTCTCCTTCCACTTTTAGGTCAGTGCTATCTCCATCTCTCACGGTAAGGGTTTTTCCGCTTGATACCACTATCTTGCCACCATTTTCTACGGTAGTCTGGTCTATGATGACGTCTGCATTTACTGTCATAGTATGACCATTGCGCACTGTGATAGAAAGAGAATTGTAAGCTGTGGGAGAATTTGAAGCAGCAGCCCAGCCGCTTGTTCCATCTGTAGAGGTTTCCCAGTCATTCGCTATCGACCATGTACTGCCTGTTTCCCTATACACTGACCGATAATGATAAGTAGCGCTGGATGATGCCATGTGATAAGGATAATTGTCGTTGTTTGAAGAATCAATCTTCCAGACATTGGTAAAATCCCAGTTTGTAAAATTGCTTGAAACTTTCATCTGAGCATCTGTTAATCCAGTGCCGACTGTATTGCTGCCAGTAGTGGGATCAAGAATAGAGCTTGAAAGATAATAACAATCTTCACAGGATCCGGTGGCATTGGTTCCGCCTAAGCCTGGAGGAAGTCTTCCCTCTATTAGCCCCACCAGGCGGCCGAATCCACCCTGCCACCCTGTTGAGCTGATACCTTGAGTAACAGAGCCTGTGGAATAGCTGCGGAAGATGGCTCCGCCTATGGTGCAGCCTGCCAGTCCGCCTACCCGATCTCCACCGGATACATTACCGCGAGCATAGCTGTCTTCAGTAACGCCGGTTTCATTACAGCCCACCAAACCGCCATACTTGATGTTGTAGGGATTGTTATTATCACCGCTGTTAAGAGCTTGATTTTGAGGGTGGGTAGAAGAAACTGTGACATTGGCGTGGCTATAGCGAATGACGGGTACTTGCTGTTTACGGTCGCTGTTATTTGCTCCCACCAGTCCTCCGGTGGCGCCGAAACCTGCTACTGTGGCTGTCCCCGTCCCACCATCTGGCTGCGCATAGCAATTGATGACGTAAACCTTTTTAATCTTGTTAATGGCAGGAATCATCACCTTACCCACCAAAGCACCTGTGCCTCTTTTGCCGGTTATGTTGGGATTGATTATTCCAAGATTCTTGATTACGGTATCAGATGTTTTACTGCTACTCACAAAGCCAAAGAGGCCGACGTTGTTTTCCCCATTAGCAGGGAAAACACTATTGTTTGTCTGAGCATCCGCTCCGCGATCGATATAAAGATTTAAGACCGTCTTGCCATCGCCATCATATACACCCTTAAAGGCATTGTTGTAGCCATCGGTTTGGTCTCCTATGGGCTTCCAGCCTTTTGAGGCTTCCCACATCTTGGTCCAGTTTGTACCTGCGAATATGCCGGCTTGTGTTTGTGCAACTGCACAAAAGTAGGCATAACCATCCGTGGTGTTCTTGCGAATATCGCCCACCACATAAGTAGAGTCTGCCGACCAGGCTATAAGATTCGCAGGATTGGTAACTGATAAATCAATATCAGCGGTCTGCTTGTAGTTTCCGCTGAGGTTAGTTCTAACATTCCACAGGTCCAAAACCGTAGTGACATTGGTCTGCGCCACAGCCACACCAACAATGCTAAATAAAGCTATTACCAGTATAGCTCGTGTAAAATAAAGAGTTCTTGCTTTCATATATTCTCCTGTTTAAAAAATTAGATAAAGTCCATGTAAGTCATAAAGGCAAGAGCAACACCTTGCAGCTTGCCTGATATAATAAACACACTATATAGTTTAGTTTGAGATGCTGCTTTGCCTGTGTCCTTCTGGATTTGAGTCAAAAAATCATAGGATAAACCACATATTCAAATCCATAATGGCAACCCCCAAGACCTTGTCAAGCAAATTCTTTGCAGGCATTCCCCCTTTTTTCGAGAGTCTGATTTTGGGCGGTCGGTATTTGCTATCTGAAATGCCGTCCCGAATGGGACTCTGGGGCGTTGTGCAGCTTTGGTTTGCTATCTGAAATATCGTCCCGAATGGGACTCATTGGGGTGTTTTTCTTCATGGGGGAGCTATCTGAAATGCCGTCCCGTTGGGACTCTGGGGCGTTGTGCAGCTTTGGTTTGCTATCTGAAATGTCGTCCCGAATGGGACTCATTGGGGTGTTTTTCTTCATGGGGGAGCTATCTGAAATGCCGTCCCGTTGGGAGTTTGGGGCGTTGAACAGCGATGGTTTGCTATCTGAAATGTCGTCCCGAATGGGACTCATTGGGGTGTTTGTCTTCATGGGGGAGCTATCTGAAATGCCGTCCCGTTGGGACTCTGGGGCGTTGTGCAGCTTTGGTTTGCTATCTGAAATGTCGTCCCGAATGGGACTCATTGGAGTGTTTTTCTTTACGGGGGAGCTATCTGAAATGTCGTCCCGTTGGGAGTTTGGGGCGTTGAACAGCGATGGTTTGCTACAGCTTATCTTATATCAGGGGATTAGGGCAGCCTTTGCCAGATTCCTTCATAGCTTTGCCAGCCGGCTTCGGTCTTGACCAGGGTGATGCTGAGCATGGCATTGAGCTCATGATCTCGCACATAGCTCTGCCACTGGGGATTTACTATATAGTTTGCGACCCGGCCGGAGCCTTGCTCTTCAAAGCCGATAAAGAGATATTCACGCTCTGCATCGATGATTGTCTGCAGCACCCGCAGGCTGTTTTCCTGATCGAAATTGCCCAGAAGGATGAGCTCTTGCTCTTCCAGCGTGGCCTCGTCCAGCAGGGCCAGGATTTCTGCATCGGCCGGCTGCCAGGAGAGCGGATAACTGGAGGCAGTGATCTCCAGCCGGGCAGTTTCCCGGGTAAGGGGGTAGATCTGCACAGCGGTCTGGCTGCCGGATACGCGGTAGCCGAATTGGAGATATAGATCATTGGCCGGTACTTGCACGCGAAAGCGGCCGCGGCTCAGCTCTTCAAAGGAGCTATTCAATGTATAAAAAATACCTTCCTCATATTGGCAGATGCTCAGCTGCTGGCTGCAGGCCGGAAGCGGGATGCCGTCTTCATCGCTAATGGCAATCTCCAGCTGGGTGCTTGCTTGATCCTGTTTCTGCTCTTGCACCAGAGCGTTATCTTTGAGGCTGTAATATTGCCAGTCTTCATCCAGATAGACCAGGATGTGATCCGGCAATCTGGTGAAATCGGCCGGAATGCCGCTGGCTTTCAGGACGCTGATGGCCAAAAGGCGATATTGATATGAAGTGAGGTATCTCTGGCGTGCGGCGATATCCAGCCGCAGCAGTCCGCTGAGGGCTTTTTCATCATTAATCTTATACAGACGTTTCACCCAGTGCATGGCTTTGTCCAGGCGGGTGCGGGCGTCTTTGCCGGTGTGGATGAAGTTATCCGGATAGAGGCGGATTCCTTTGCGGCTTAATCTGGCTATGGGCAGCTCTTCATAAAAGGAGGTAGGGGTAAAGAGCTGTTTGGCGGTCTCGGCATCCTGCTCCTGCCAAAACAGATATAGGGCTTCGAAGAGGGCGCTATCGGCCTGCCAGAGGAATTTGGGGTCTGAGTCTGCTAAGAGCTGGAGGAATTCATCCTCTATTACTGGATATTTCTGGCGAAAGGCCTGATAGGCGGGGAAATTGCCCCGGGTATTGATGGCCACCTGAAGGCTGTCTTGCAAGCCGCTAACTATAGCCCGCTCTTCCCACTCGTCCAGCTGAGCCTGCCAGAGGGCTTTTCGGCTCTGGATGTCTTCACGATAGGATTCCGGAGCCTTGAGCCAGTCCTTTTCAATCTCGGGATAAAATAGCATGGCATCTGTGGGGCCCAGCTCTTTGTCGCTGAGGGTGATGCTGAGCGTGATCCGGGGCTGCTCTGAGGCTCTTACGAGCTGTAAGGCTTTTTTGCCGTCGTTATAGGCACTTATATAAAAATCTCCACAGCCGCTGCTGAAGCTCAAATGCCCTTCAGCATCGGTCTTTAGCACTGTGATGGCTCTTAAGGCAGACCAGTTATAGACCATGATGCCGATGCGCGTATCGCCCAGAGGCTGGCCTTCTTCGTCCAGGCAATCTATGGAAATACTGCGGGTGCGCTCCTGCACATAATTCGGGGTGGAATTGATCACGCTGGCGTAGCGGCTCTTGATCAGCACTTCATCTTCCTTTGCAGGCAAGCTGCCTTCGGTAAGGATCAATACGGTCTTATCCACCAGTTTGCTGAACCAGGTCTGATCCAGCCAATAGGCGTTATCCATATCACCGGTGTAATGCCAGGCGCCATCTATATAGACCTCGGCCCAGGCATGGTTGTTGTCCGTATGTGCCCACCAGGGAGTGCTGGCAGGTCGGGAGGGGATGCCCACAGTTCTGGCTGCAGCTACAAAGAGGATTTGCATCTCTTCGCAGCGTCCGGTGAGGGATTTTTGGGTGATATCCAGGGGGGCTTGATCGCGTCCGCTGGTTTGCTGAAATTGCAGTTTTTCCACGCACCAGCTGGAGGTCTCGCGAAATCTGAGCATAGGGTCTGAGATCGAAAGTGCGAGCGAGAGGCCATCATCCAGCATAGCTTTGCGATAGGGGGTAATGCGTTCGTCAGATACGCTCTGCTTTGCCACATAAGAGAGGAAGAATTCCGGGGAGTAGTTCAGGCCTTCCTTCTGCAGGATTTCCAGGATCTGGGTGTAATTTGAGATGATGATATCCGGCTGGGTAGCCATCAGTCTGGCATCCTCTTCATAGGCGATGAGGAAGGCCATGATGATATCGTCATAGTCCTTTAAAAGCCTGGTATAGTTTCTTCTTTGAGCTTTGGGCATATTTTGCAGGTTTTCCTGAGCCAGTTTGCTGATGCGCAGATACAGATCGGGATTTCCCTTACTGGTGAATTGGGGGTTCAGCTGGGCGCAGAGCAAAGCTGTAGCGGCTAAAAGCATGATGATGCTGAGGTATTTTCTCACAAAATCTCCTTATATTATGGGGCTGCGGCGTATCTTGGCGAGGTTTTATATATATGGGAGCCCGTTTTCGGGTTTTTGGGTTTTATAGCAGAAACCGCCCCTGTTGAGGCGGTTTCTGTGTTTGTAAGTTTAGGCTTAGTTGTTAAATCTTCTGCGATTAAACTCAGCTTTTTTTGCTTTCCGGCAATCCGGGCAGCGCTGAGGCTCATTCTGAAGTCCCTTTTCTTGGTAGAATTCCTGTTCACCTTCGGTGAAGACGAATTCTTTGTTACAGTCTTTGCAGATAATAGTTTTGTCTGGCATCTTGTGTTTCTCCTGTGTTTTTTCGGGATCGAACATTCTTTGGGCTGTCCCGCTAAAACAAGGAATCGGCACTTTGGGAATGTTGAATCGCTTCTAATTGTAACCATCTATTAATCGTCAAATATCTGTCAACACATTTCTTTTAAAAAGATGTTTTATCTACAAAATTGAAGCTATCGATAAGGGCTGTAGGCACTATCATTGCAGGCGAAGCCAGCTTTTCTGTGCCCAGAGCCAGGATGCGGCGCGTCATGTCGTGCGGAATCTCGTTGAAGCGGAGGTTATTCACCGCATGCCGGACTTTGCCATCTTCAAAATACAACACGCCATCCCGGGTCATTCCGGTAAGCTCTCCCGCCTTCATATCCACGGTGCGGATGTACCAGAAACGGTTGATAATCAACCCTCTGGGCACCATTTTCATCATCTCTTCCTCGGTGCTTTCTCCTCCGGGAATGTATAGATTGAAGATATGCAGGGGATTGCAGCCCACCTTTTGAGCCCAATAGCGGTTGGCCGGCATGTTTTTGAGCAGGCCGTTTTCTATCCAGGTAGTTTCACGGCTGGGCAGTCCTTCCGGGCTGTAGGGAGAGGCCGAAAGGCTCTTTTGTTTCAGGGTGGAATACAGGCTGAATTTCTCGCCCATAAACTGCTGTCCCAATTGGCCGGTAAAGGCGGTGAAGCCTTCGTCGCTCTGCCTGCGATTCATCATCCAGCTCATATACCAGATCAGCTCTTGCAAGGCTTCGGGGCGCAGGATCACGGCGATCTTTTGCGCATCAAAATCCTGCATGCTGGCCAGGGCTGTGGCTTGAGAGCTGAGCCGGCTGAACTCTTCTTCCAGATTGAAGGGGGCATAGTCTTTGGCTTCATAGCTCACCTTGGTTTCCACTTCGCCTTTTTTGAGGGTCATAGAATGGCCAAAGCTGCTGCTTTCATTGCTGCCTTCAAAGCCGTTTTTGGTAAACAGCCAGGATTTTACCAGATGCTTTTCGCACATTCCGGAGACCATGGCATCCATAGCGATGGCTTTGTCTATGCTCTTTTGCACAATATCCACCATGTCTTTGGGCTGCAGATTCATGGTGGCAGGAGCGCAGTTTTCCACACGTGGTAGCTCTGCCGGGCCCGAGCTGGCCATGTGTTCCGGGTCTTCAGGAGCCAGACAGGCTATGTCTGTGGCGGTTTTGATGAGAAAGCCCAAAGTGGCTTCATCAGCCTGATTCACTCTGCAAGAGCCGCTTTTTGTGCCAAAAGACAGCTGCAGAGAGATCTGCAATTTCGGACCTGAAATGTGTTGGGTGATGCCGTTTTGCGCAAAGCGGGTTTCATGCGAATTGTCTTCCCTTATAGAGCAGATAAAGTCATCGGCATCAGTGTGTTCACGGATGTATTTTACTATGTTTTGTATCTTCATTGGGAGCCTCCCACGCGGATATTTCTGAATCTTGCCGGAGCGGAACCGTGGGTCATGCGGGCAGTCTGGCTGGGCTGGCCTTTTCCACAATTTACCACGCCAAAGGGACGCCAGAAGCGTTCATCACAGATGGCATCGCAGCTATTCCAAAATTCCGGATTGCAGGATTTGTAGAGCACTTTTTTTAAGGGGCGGATCAGCTTGCCATTCTTGATCTCCCAAAAGAAGTCACCGCCAAACTGGAAGTTTACACGGTGCTGATCTATAGAGAAACTGCCTCTGCCCTGGATATATACGCCATCTTCGGTATCGGCGATCAGTTCAGAGGGGGTCAGCGGCTGGGTGCCCGGAAGCAGATAGAGATTGGGGATGCGATTGATGGGTTGATCGTAATAATAGGTAGCCCGGTTGCAGCCGCGGGAATAGCCCAGGTCTATCTCCATGGCCGTGTCTCTGGTGCTGCCATATTCGTTTAAGATGCCGTCTTTGATGATATGCCATTTCTGGCCGGGGACGCCATCATCGTCAAAACCGTGCGTGGCCAGTCCCTCCGCCAGGGTGTTATCACCCACGAAATTGACTATTTCACTGCCATAGCGGAAGTTCTTCAGCTTTTCAGGAGTGGCAAAAGAGACTCCGGCAAAATCCGCTTCCCAACCCAGAACGCGATCCAGCTCGGTGGGATGACCTACGCTTTCGTGCATGGTGAGTCCCAGATGATTTGGGTCCAGGATCAGAGTGCGACGGGTTTCCGGGCCCAGGCTTTCGGATTTTACTTTGATCAGTGCCTCTTCGGCGATCTGTTTGGCTTTGTCTATCAAATTCAGGTTTTGGATCCACTCCCAGCCCACTGCGCGTCCGCCTTCATCAAAGGTGCGGGATTGGGAGTCGCCATCGTGAATCGCTGTGGCAATGATCATGGGGTCTATGAATTGATGAGTGATATCCAGACGGGTACCCAGGGTGCTGGCAAAGAGCTTTTCATCCTTGTGCATGATCATATAGAAAACTGCCTGCTTGATGCCGTCAAAGGCCAGCATGGTGCGGTTTACTTCCATCATCAGGTCCACCTTTTCAGAAAGCGGCACGTCAAAAGGATCGATCCGGACGGGCGTCTTCCAGGTGGCTATGTAACTGCGTTCCGGAGCTAAACGTAGCTTCTTCTTTTTGTTTACAGAGGCAGAGAGGGTGGCGATGTCAAATGCTTTTTGCACAGTGGCCAGCACCGCCTCATCGCTGAATACGTTGTTATGCGCAAAACCCCAGGCTCCTTCTTTGAAGACGCGGATGCCGTAGCCATCCAGGACGCTGGTATGGGCGCTTTTCAGGCTGAGATTGCGCAGGAAGATCACCTGGTCGGTGGTCTTTTGAATGCGGATATCGGCATATTCGGCGCCGAGGCTGGAAGCCGCATTCATAGCGAGATCGAGATACTTCATATATCTTCTCCTTTGTTCAGGATTTTATTATACTGCATTGATAAACAGCATATGGGAGAACTGGATATCTGTCAAGGTTAAAAGCTTTTGGGGTTTTGGGGTTTTGGGGTTTTGAAGTTTTGAGGTTTTAGGGTTTTGAAGTTTTGGGGTTTTGGGGTTTTGAGGTTTTGGGGTTTTGGGGTTTTGAAGTTTTGAAGTTTTGGGGTTTTGAAGTTTTCAAGTTGCTTCCCTTGCTGGGTTGGCTTACCGCTGGATTGGATGCGTCTCGCATCCAGCAAGGCCTGAGGCCTTGGGAATGAGCACGTCCCGTGCTCTGCAGGCGAGACGCCTGCAATCCAGCAGCCCCCCTGGCCTTGAAAAGAGCACATTCCCCGTTCTTGTGGGTAAAGCTGTCTATTAGGCTGGGTCAGACTCTTCCTTTTTAGGCTGGGTCAGACTCTTCCTTTTTAGGCTGGGTCAGACTCTTCCTTTTCCTTTTCTTCAGGCTCAGGGATATCGGGAAGGTCGGGTAGATTCTGCAGCCGCCGCTTGCGTTTTTGGGCTGCAAACGGCATCAATGCCGCCAGAAAAGCAAAGATCAGGGAATTTGCCGCCACGATCAGATAGAGATAGCCCTGCCGCTTGCTATAGCGTTCAAAGTCCTGATGAAAATCCCAGAGAGTGCTATGATATCCGGCGGCGAAGGCTTCATTAAAGCGGACTTTCTGCCCTTTGTGGTGATAAGCGGCCACTATATCCCAAAATCTCTGCCATTGATCAGGATGTTTATCCTGCATATAGCGCACGGCCATGGCAGAGCTTAGGTAGAAGCGGGGCCAGTCGGCTCTGTCTTCGGGATAGAAGTATCCGATGCGGAAAAGGTCGCTTTTTGGATTGATCAGGCTTTCTTTGAGATACAGCAGGTAGCGGTCATAGCCCATCTGCCCGCTGAAATAGGTAGCCATTCCTTCGTGAAACCACAAGGGTGCAGAAGTGAAGAGCTCTTCCAGATACCAATGTATGTATTCATGTAGCAATATCTTCAGATAGTTTTCGTAAATCTGATCCTGACTGCGGATATAGATTACCCGTTCATTACCGCTGTAAAAGGCATCGCTGAATTCCACTATTTCGGCTTTGCCCAGACTGAGTTTCTGGTAATTTTCTTCACCGTGCACTATGTAGATTTTGACTTTGGCTTTGGGATAAATGCCCAGAGTGATTTGCAGATCGGCGATTTTATGCGAGAGAGAGCTGCTCAGAGCGAGGTCTGAAGCGCTGGCTGACCTTTTACTATAAAGCTCATGATATGGGGATTCATGCAGCTTTTGATAGCCCATCAGCAGGGAGAATGCAGCGCAGAAAAGAGCCACGCAGAGGCCGCGCCTGGCAGAAGGAATTGCCCCAAGTGCCAGTTTAGTCAGCGGGCTGTCTGCCACGGTATTGATATCCAATCTCCTTAGCTGAGCGGCTCCCGGGAAAGCATTTCATAGTAAGAGCCGGCATCCTTTTTAGCCACATTGCCGGTGGGGATGCTGCTCAGCTTAATCTCATGCGCATAGCCATAGAGCCTCAGGACTATGATGTCATCCTTCTGTACTATCTGTGCGGCTTTGGCGATCTTGCCATTTACGGATACCAGGCCTTTGTCGCAGGCATTTTTTGCTATGCTGCGGGTCTTGGTAAAGCAGAGTTTATTCAGCAGTATGTCCAGCCTCATTTCTCCTCCTTATCATCCAGGATAATCCGGATATGATTTGCGATATCCTTGATCTTAAAAGGTTTCATTATAAAGTCACGGATTCCCTTTTCCCGGGCATCTTCCACCGAGATCAAGGTGGTAAAGCCTGTGCAGATCACCACAGGGATATCAGTTTTTATAGCCAGCAAGTTTTGGGCCAGCTCCACTCCGTTCATGTAAGGCATGGTAGTATCTGTCACCACGAGATCGATCCTGGCAGA
>Ga0265293_10011431_pt1 | contig 12077 bp, 4 predicted proteins | sample Munlanlewell138R_FD_192505 | JGI IMG/M metagenome (GOLD analysis project Ga0265293, IMG submission 192505) | Leachate microbial communities from a municipal landfill in Southern Ontario, Canada - Leachate well 138R | ecosystem: Engineered > Solid waste > Landfill > Unclassified | place: Canada... | reverse complement strand
GTTTCCACCGCTTCCGGGCGTTAAAGTAGCACTGACGTTGGTGTTTTCGCAAACTTCCATCACAGCTGGTGTTTTATCTAAAACTCCGGCGAAAGGCGTAGCTTCTACATTCCAGCTCACCGTAACATAATCAGAAGCAGCACATTGATCGGCTAGCCTGCGTGATCTGATTTCGACCGAACTTAATCCAGTTGTGCTGATGTCAGTTCCGCTAACATAAGTCAACCAGCCAGACCAAGAACCGTTGTTTGTTCGATATTCCGTTTCATCGTTACTGTTTCCACCGCTTCCGGGCGTTAAAATTGCACTCACGTTTTCATTTCCGCAAACCGCCAATACATCAGGTGTTTTCGCTAAACTTCCAGCGAATGGTGTTGGTTCCACGTTCCAAGTGACCGTAACATAATCAGAAGCAGTACATTGACTTGCCAGCCTGCGTGATCTGATTTCGACAACACTTAATCCCGTTGTACTAATGTCAGTTCCGCTAACATAAGTCAACCAGCCAGACCAAGAACCGTTGTTTGTTCGATATTCCGTTTCGTCTGTGCTATTTCCGCCGTTTCCGGGCGTTAAAGTAGCACTGACGTTGGTGTTTTCGCAAACAGCTAGTACATCCGGTGTTTTTGCTAAACTTCCAGCGAATGGTGTTGGTTCCACGTTCCAAGTGACTGTAACATAATCAGAAGCAGCACATTGACTTGCGAGTCTGCGTGATCTGATTTCGACAACACTTAATCCCGTTGTACTAATGTCAGTTCCGCTAACATAAGTCAACCAGCCAGACCAAGAACCGTTGTTTGTTCGATATTCCGTTTCATCGTTGCTGTTTCCACCGCTTCCGGGCGTTAAGATGGCACTGACGTTGGTGTTTTCGCAAACTTCCATCACAGCTGGCGTTTTATCTAAAACTCCGACGAAAGGCGTAGCTTCTACATTCCAGCTCACGGTAACATAATCCGAAGCAGCACATTGATCGGCCAGTCTTCTGGTTCTGATTTCCACTGAACTCAAACCCGTTGTACTAATGTCGGTTCCGCTAACATAAGTAAGCCAGACAGTCCAGCTGCCGTTATTGGTTCTGTATTCCGTTTCGTCTGTGCTATTTCCGCCGTTTCCGGGCGTTAAGATGGCACTGACGTTTAGGCTTTCACAAACCGCCAATACATCTGGTGTTTTTGCCAAACTTCCAGCGAATGGTGTTGGTTCCACAGTAATTTCAATCACATTTGATTCAACAGCTCCTGTCCAATCGGTTATGCAATCCGCCTTTGCCAAGCGTTTGTACCAGGTAGTGGCGCTTAGTGCGGTTGGGGCAAAGTCTGTTGCATTACTGCTGGCGATATCGCTAAATCCGCTGCTGCTATTGGTATTTGACGACTGCCATTTATATTCGAGCGTACCGGCATTTCCGCTTGGTAATGAGGTGCTTGTTAGCGTGTTGGGAATACTGCCTTTGCAGATTTGTTGGTCTGAGGCTATTGTTCCGGCTAAGCTTGGATTGGCGCAATCAATAATAAAACTCACCTCGTTACCATAGGTAGTACCGGTAGAATTGGTGGCGAAAGCCCGCACATAATAGGTTGTATTCACCATAAGTGAAGTTATGCTTGCAGAGAATGCTCCCGTTGTTGCAGCTGCCCCATTGTCAACCATATTATCCGCTGTGGTAGGTGTGCCGGTGGTATTCCAGCAAAAGCCATGCGCGCTAGGGTTTGCCGAACCCAAACAACTGAGGCTGCCATTGCCCATGGCAGTGCTTTGGCCAATATTGGTTACGGCCAGCGTATTTACGCCAGGTAAACCACCACCATCTGAAATTGTCCAATTAAACGTACCGATGAGGTTTGTCCTGGCAGCTTCTGCAGCGCAACTGTAGATGCTGTTGCCGCCACTAAAGCTCACGTTATTTTTTAGAGTTTGGGTACTCCAGCCAGTTAAAAGGGCATCGTAATTGGCCGTTGAAAGGGTAGCATTGGTAAACATATTGCTCATATCGGTCACTTTGCTCACGTCCCAACCACCAATGTCCTGGTTGAATGCCCGAGCAAAACCAAACATATTGGTCATATTGGTCACCTTGCTCACGTCCCAATTGCCAATGTCCTGGTTGAATGACGAAGCACTTAAAAACATATCATTCATATTTGTAACCTTACTTACATCCCAATTACCAATATTCTGGTTGAATTTAGAAGCGTGGCCAAACATGTATGACGTATTGGTCACAAGGGAAAGGTCTGGGGTGTCGTTTGCATTACCAACGAGATTAGCGCAACCAAGAAAAGCCCTGTACATTGAGCGCCAAGCAATAGTGCCCCATTGTTCTATGGAAAGTATTTTTAAGCCATCACCTAAATCGTTAAAAAAGATTTGCGGAAAATTGCCGCGTATGGCAACGGTATAAGTTCCCGCTACTCCATAATCGTGGGTGATATTGCCCATAACACCCAAGTCATCAAAAGTGCCATCGTTGTTCCAGTCCACATCATAGTTGTATCCTCCGCCTGTGGTGGGAATGGTGATGGAAGTGGAGCTTGAACCCCCCGGATTGTCGGTTTTCCAGGTGGTTATAAAGTAATCTGTGGGAAGGCACAATTTACCGCCGTCGGTAATAGTCCAGCCAAAGGTATTTGTGATATTATCCTTGGCTGCCTCGCCTCTGCAGTATTTGCTGTTGCCGCCACTAAAGCTTAGGTTATTTTGCAAAGTTTGGCTACTCCAGCCATTTAACAGGGCATCGTAATTGGCTGTTGATAGGGTAACATTGGTAAACATATCGTTTATATAGATCACCTTGCTCACGTCCCAATTGCCGATGTTTTGGTTGAAAGCGGATGCGTCATAGAACATTCTAGACATATCGAATACATTGCTCACATCCCAGCTTCCAATGTCCTGGTTGAATGAAGAAGCATTATAAAACATTTCAAACATATTGCCCACGTTGCTCACATCCCAATCGCCAATGTCTTGGTTGAATGCGGAAGCATTTTTAAACATAAAGAGCATACTTTGCACATTGCTCACATCCCAATCGCCAATGTCTTGATTGAATGCTGAAGCGCCATAGAACATTCGACCCAGACCAGTCAAATTAGAGAGGTCTGGAGTGTCTGTGGCATTACCAACGAGATTATTACAACCGTAAAAAGCAGCATTCATCACGGTCCAAGGGTTGGTACCCCATTGCTCTATGGATAGTATTTTTTGCCTGTCACCGGAATTGTTAAAATAAATACGGGGGAAACTGCCTCGTATAGCAACCGTATAGGTGCCTGGTGTTCCGTAGTCGTGGGTTGCATTTCCCGTGAATCCGGTTTCCCAAGTTCCATCATTTTCCCAACTCACGTCATAGTTATATCCATCGCCGTAGGTGGGGAGGGTAGTGGGGATGGTAATGGAAGTGGAATTTGAAACCCCCAGATTGTCTGTTTTCCAAGTGGTGATAAAGTAATCTGTGGGATCACAACCAGCTTCTTGACCACTATCAGTAATAGTCCAGCTAAAGGTGTTTTCTAAAATATCCCTAGCCGCGCTACCATCGCAGTATTTGCTGTTGCCACCACTAAATTCAACACCGTTTTGGAGAGCCTGCGTGCTCCAGCCATTTAATAGGGCATCGTAGTTTGTTGTTGAAAGAGTAGCACCATAGAACATATAAGTCATATCGGTTACGCTGGATACATCCCAATTTCCAATATTTTGGTTGAAGGCAGTAGCGCCAAAAAACATTGCTGGCATATCAGTAACACTGGACACATTCCAATTTCCTATATCTTGGTTGAAAGCAGAAGCAGCAGAAAATAGGCCAGACATATCAGTTACATTAGACACATTCCAATTTCCAATATTTTTATTGAATGCAGAAGCACCAGAAAACAGGCTTATCATATTTGTTACATTAGACACATTCCAGTTGTCTATATTTCCATTGAAAGTAGAAGCCCCCGCAAACATATTAAACATATTGGTCACTAAAGAAAGGTTTGGGGCATCCGTAGCATTACCAACCAAGTTTTTACAACCACTAAAGGCATCCTCCATCGAACTCCAAATACCATTGCCCCATTGTTCAATAGAGAGCAATTTTCTTCTGTCACCACTAATGTTAAAATAGATACGGGGGAAACTACCTCGTATAGCCACCGTATAAGTGCCCGCAGTTCCGTAGTTGTGGGAAGCGTTGCCTGTGAAACCATTTTCCCATACGCCGTCGTTTTTCCAGCTTACATCATAGTTGTAACCTCCGCCTGTGGTAGGAATGGTGATAGAAGTGTTGTTAGAAATCCCGAGGTTGTCAGTTTTCCAAGTGGTAATAAAGTTATCTGAGGTTTGACATAATCGCCCACTATCGGAAATATCCCAAGTATAGGTGTCTATTATATAATCCCTTGCTACCTTACCACTACAATATTTCAGACCCCATGCGTCAAATGTGACATTATTTTTCAGGGACTGTGAGGCCCAACCAATTAACAGGGCATCGTAATTAGCCGTTGATAGCCCAGCATTTGCGAACATATAGGTCATATTGGTAACATTCTCCACGTTCCAGTTGCCAAGGTTCTGGTTAAATGAGTCTGCCATAAAAAACATAGAATTCATATTGGTTACATTTTCGACATTCCAGTTACCAATGTCCTGATTGAATAATCCAGCTGTCGCAAACATATTATTCATATTGGTAACATTTTCCACGTTCCAGTTGCCAATGTCCCCGTTAAAAGCAAAATTCTCCATAAACATATATTTCATATCTGAAACTGCGGATAAATCAGGAATGTCTGTCGCATTGTAAACTAAATTAGTACATCGACTAAATGCATAGGCCATAGAGGTCCATACATTAGTGCCCCACTGTTCTATGGAAAGTATTTTACCCTTATCTGTAGCCCCATTAAGACTAAAATATATTCTGGGGAAAACCCCGCGGATCTTTACGGTGTAGGTACCTGCATTTCCACTGCCGTAGTTGTGGGTTTTGGTTCCTGTAATTCCGGTTTCCCAGCCGTTGCCATCGCCCCAATCCACATCATAGTTGTAGGTTTCACCTGAAAAAGTGGGAATCGTGATGGATGTATTATTAGAAGATCCGTAATTGTCGGTTTTCCAAGTGGTGATAAAGAAATCAGAAGGATTACACCATGCTTGTACTCCGCCATCGGTAATTGTCCAATTATAATTGCTTATTATAGTAGCCCTAGCTGCTCCCGCGCCGCAGTATTTACTATTTCCTCCGTTAAAGCTTACCCCGTTTTGTAGGGTCTGGGTACTCCAATCATTTAATAGCGCATCGTAGTTAGCTGTTGAAAGTGTAACTCCGTCAAACATTTTAAACATATTAGTTACATTGCCCACGTTCCAGTTTCCAAGATCCCGGTTGAATTGTGATGCCATGTTAAACATAAAATACATATTGCTCACATTGCCCACGTTCCAGTTCCTAATGTCCTGGTTGAAGGAAAGGGCATAATAAAACATAGATTTCATATTGGTAACATTGCTTACGTTCCAATTGCCAATATCCTTGTTGAAAAAGAGAGCATAGGCAAACATAGTTTCCATATCGGTTACGCCGCTCACGTTCCAGTTGCCTATGTCTTGATTAAAAGTATTAGCACCGTAGAACATGCTCGACATATCTGTCACATTGGAAAGGTTTGGAGTATCTGTTGCATTGCCAACTAAATATTGACATCCATTAAAGGCCTTGTTCATAGAGCTCCATACGTTGGTGCCCCATTGTTCTATGGATAATATCTTTCGACGGTTCGAACCATTATTAAAATAAATCCTAGGAAAATCACCACGGATGGCAACGGTATAGGTGCCCGCGGTTCCATAGTTATGGGTTGCATTGCCAGTAAAACCAGTTTCCCAAACGCCATCGTTTTTCCAGCTTACATCATAGTTGTAACCCCCGCCTGTGGTGGGAATAGTTATTGAAGTGGGGTTGGAGTCTCCGGGATTGTCTGTTTTCCATTTGGTGATAAAGTAGTCTGAAGGAGCGCATAGTAGCCCTCCATCGGTTATAGTCCAATTATAGGTGTTTATTATATTAGTCTTAGCTGCTCCGCCACGACAGTAATTACTATTGCCGCCGCTAAAGCTTATCCCGTTTTGTAAAGTCTGAGTACTCCAATTATTTAATAAAGCATCGTAGTTTGAGGTGGATAAAGATGTAGCAGTAAACATATAAACCATGTTGTTTACATTGGATATATTCCAAGTTCCAATGTTTTGATCGAAAGCAGAAGCACCAAAAAACATTCCTGACATATCGGTAACACTGGACACATCCCAATTTCCTATATTTTGGTTGAAGGCAGAAGCACTGGCAAATATGCTAGACATATTGGTTACATTAGAGACATTCCAACTTCCAATATCTTGATTGAAAGCAGAAGAACCAGAAAACAGGCCAGACATATCAATTACATTAGATACGTCCCAATTTCCAATGTCTCCGTTAAATGCAGAAGCACCCGCAAACATATTACTCATATCGGTTACCAAAGAAAGGTTGGGTGCATCCGTTGCATTACTTACCAAGTTATTACAACCACTAAAGGCATGCTCCATCGAACTCCAACTACCAGTGCCCCATTGTTCAATAGAGCGTATTTTTCTCCTATCACCACTAACGTTAAAATAGAGACGGGGGAAACTGCCTCGTATAGCCACCGTATATGTTCCTGCTGTTCCATAGTTGTGGGAAGCGTTGCCAGTAAAACCATTTTGCCATACGCCATCGTTTTTCCAGCTTACATCATAATTATAACCTCCGCCTGTGGTGGGGATGGTTATGGAAGTATTGTTTGAAGTCCCAAGATTGTCTGTTTTCCAAGTGGTGATAAACGCTCCTTGTGCCCTGGCCTGAAAGCCTACAAAAAACAGGAAGATTAAAGATGCGATAAAAATAAATTGCTTTTTCATGATAGCGTGTATTTAGGAAAATGTCGTTCTGTTAATTTTAGTTTAGTCTTTTAATGTGATTGTCTATTTCCGTGAGTTGGATGTCATAAACCCACCACACCAACCAAATGATTAGGATTGCTAAAACCAAAATAAGGCTCAAGGTTAAAATCTTTTTATGTTGTTTTTTAAACATGGTGCCAAATTAGATGTAAACTCTAATTAAATAGGAAAAAGCACCCTTACAAAAACCTTACAATTTGTAAAGGGTCGGTTTTATTGGGTTTGATAGATGGTGGTTGGGTAGAAATACAACTTTATCTTTTGATTTTTTTAAGATAAGTGGTACTGAGAATAGCTGATTTATTACTTTTTAAAGTGAATTTGCCCCTCGCCTTTGTTTGGCAATGGAAAACGAAATCTTTTAGATGCTGAAAGTTAGGGGTAGGAGAGATAGAAGTTTGGAACGTTTAAATAATCCTGTAACTAATCAGTGTATTGAAAAGCAATAATGATAAAGTTTGCGATCAATCTCGTTTTGCCTTGGAGTAACTTTGTGCTTCTCTGCGTAACTTTGTGGAATAGCTGTGTCACAAAGTTACACAGAGAAGACACAGAGTTTCACAGAGTAATGTTGAAGTTTACAATACATTTTGGCACTGATTAGTTACATAATCCCTAGGCTTCGCTTAGGAACCGAGATTGGAGTCAAAATTGAAATTGAAATTGAGGGTGAAGTCGAAGTAATTTGTCATTTACAAAATAGACTGTTGTTGCTTTCTAACTTTAAATAATCCAATTCTTTTTTATAGCTCTCGAACCAGTTCTTGAAGGTCATCTTGGGTTTCTAGGTGTAGTTTTTTGCGGATTCGGTGATTGGTTACCATCACCGAATTACTAGAAATTCCCAAGAGTAAAGCTATTTCGTTATTTGTAAGATGCAGTTTGTGCAGACAAAGAAGTCGTTTTTCAGAAATGGTTAATTCGGGGTAGATAGATTGTAATTTGGTGATAAAATTAGGGTAGGTTTTTGTGAACATACTTTGATATTGAGTCCAGTCGTCTTGAGTCAAAATACTTGTCGATTTTAGTTTTTCAAGCAGGTGGATATCCTCGATATGCGGATTATCTTTTTTAAGCTGAATTATCAACTCATTGTTCTGCTGAACTCTTTGCACCATATTTCGCAGCTTTTCTTTGGCGTGCAGCAGATCCTCTTGTGAATTCAGTAAGGCCAAATCTTTAATCTGCTGTTTATTTAAGAGGTGTTTATTGCGAAACCAATAGGCCATGATGCTTCCGCCTAACAATAGAATAGTTATAAGAATGATAAAATTGCGCTGCGAGATTTTTAAACGGCTTTCAGTTTTTAATTTGGACACTTCCAACTCCTTGTCTTTCGCTAAAAACTCCTGATTTGCTCGTAATAATTTTAAACTGTTGTATTTTTCATTATATACTTTAGTGGCTAGCATTGAGGAATCCAAATAAATAGTACTGCTATCTGGCTGATTGCTTTGGGCAAACCATTTACTCATAATGGGGTATAGTTTGCGAAGCCTGTCTGTTTGACCACTGGCCTGAATATATTTTTTTGCCGCTTCGATTTCTTGTTTGGATTTGTCAAGTTGATTTCGTTTGAGGTAAATATCGGCCAGTGGAATTGTGGATCCTGCGGCAAGACCATAGTCAATTTTACCTTTTAGCGCATATTCAATGTCTGTTTTCAATAAAGGAATGGCCTTTTCATGGTTGCCTTGCAAATAATAGTTATAACCTAGATTCCCGGAAGCAATTCCATTCCAGAGCGGGCTGTACTCTTGCGAAGTGTCTTCGATAACTTTTAAGAACCATTGGTTGGAAAGCTCGTAATTGCCCAATTTCTGATAACAAAGTCCCAAGGTATTTTGGGCGTTTAATACAGCGGAATAATTGTAAGGTGTTTTCTTTAAATTGCTCGATTTTTCATAATAAATAATCGCGCTCTGGTAATCTTTAAAATGATAAAAACTAGATCCTATCGTATTTAAATGAACCGCCATATTTGGAAAATCTTCCGGATTCATTTTGTCGAGAAGTTTCGCTGACCGCAAATACCATTCAAAAGCTTTTTGATAGTTCTGTTTTTGCCAGTAGAACACCGCAATTGCTTGAATAGCTCGTTCTTCTATATTCGGAATATTCTCTATTTTTCCTTGTTCGGCAATCGCGATTAAGTACTGGATTTTCTCAGGATCTTCATTCACATATTTTCGGTAATAATAAGCGCGGAGCAACTCGGCCTCCAATACCAATTGACGATCGTTGTTTTTCGCTGCCCAAGCTTTAAATTCATCTATATAGGCTAGCGTACTGGTGGAGTCTTTTTTCTCCAAAGCCTGCGTGTATAGTTCGTGAATCCCCGCTACCTTATCTTTATAAGGTTTATGAAGCATCTCTTCATATTGGGCAGATGCTCCCATATAAACCAGTAAAAAGAACTGTAACCAAGCTAGCTTCAGCATTTGAGATAATTTGAATAAAAGACGAATTTTTAGTAAACTTAAGGATTTAACTTTTAATGAGAGATTCTTCTTTTAACCTACCTTATACATAGATCACGCAACTTCCTTTAAATCAAATAATTGCTTCTCAAGTGATTTTATTCGTTTTTCTTTAAATGCTGCTTGATGTTGTTCGAATAATTCCATATTAAACGCTTCCTTTTTAGTTACCATATTGAAGTAGATAACGGCAAGTTTCCTTGCCATAGCACATTTAGCTGCCTTTGGTCCCATTCTTGATTTTAATCTACGATAGCAATGTCCAAGCGGACTGTCGCTTCTATAAAGACTGTTGGCTCCATGAAAGTTCAAATTACTTTGTAGGGTCAAGTCGCTCCAGCCATCTCACGAACTTCTCGCATTAATTCGCAATTCTTGGGTAACTGTGGTGTCGCCGCTAAGGTTGATAGTGAAAGTGGCTTTCTGGCCTGAGCTTCTACCGGTTTCACTTGAGTGCTGCAAAATTGGAGACTGGGCTTTTAAGCTGTTAGAAAAAAAATAGCGAAAGAAAAAATAGTGCTGCTATTCCGGTTTTGAGCAAAAAGTTTAGTGGAGTAAAGAGTTTTTTCATCTGATTAGGTTGTTGGGAAAGGTGAATAATGGTCGGGTTATCTTAAATTAGACTAATTCTAAATAAGCTTTTTGAGCAAATGTTTACCGCAAGTTGATGAGAGGTTTTAAACATTATTATTTAGGTATAAAATTAGAAGGTAGGATATGGGAATTCAAAATTCATCTGACAAAAATAGGTTTATTTTATCCTTAGTGCAAGAAAAACACCTCAAAAAAAATACTCGCTTGGGAATTTATTTTCAAATTAATTTATTACATAGTTTACAAATATCTTATTTTGAATGACTTATGATTTCCTCTAAAATTATTTACTTCCGACTAAGAATTAACAGCCATAGTTATTACCACGATTTTGATAAAGATAAAATCACCTGATTTTTAGCTTTAAGAAGTGGTTTTTTATAAGTATTGTTAGTGTTGACACGACACTATGTATTATTTATGCAAATAGGTAGTGATAGTCTGTTCCAAAATAGCCTGTCCATAGCAATAACATGCTGAGAAACTCCTGCCGAAGTTAAAATAGTGCAGGTGTTTCTGCGAAATACGATTGAATTTGGGAGACACAGACAGAAAATGTTTGTGCTATAGCCTTCTTGGCGAGCATTGAAAGTTGAATTTCCCTAACTGGTAGAGCAAGGAAAATTAGGAGTGATTGGTTTTTTGGGAAAACTTTCCATCCAACACTTAAAAAACATGAGGAACAGGCCTTATTCCGAAACCGACCTAATAAACTTAATCAGTTTTTGGGTGGCAATAGCCCGATGGCTGATTTTGTTTTTCAGTGTGGCATCCATTTCAGCGAAAGTTTGCTGGAAGCCATCGGGAAGAAAAATTGGGTCATAACCGAAACCACTATCACCAGAGGGTTTAGCAGTGATAAATCCACATATTTTACCTTCAAACTGATACACTTGTCCATCCCAAAACAAAGCGATTACAGTTTTGAAACAGGCTTTCCGGTTTTCTACCCCTTGCATTTCGCGCAGCAGCTTGTTTACATTGTCTGCATAAGTGGCATTTTCGCCGGCATAACGGGCAGAATAAACGCCGGGTGTGCCATCAAGCGCCTCCACTTCCAGTCCTGTGTCATCAGCAAAACAATTTAATGAAAACCGATCGTGAATAAAAGTGGCTTTTTGAATGGCGTTGCCTTCAATGGTAGGTGAAGTTTCAGGAATTTCGCCCTCAAACTGAATGTCTTTGAGGCTTAGTAGTTGTAGGTTGTTTCCAATAATATGCTGTATTTCAGCTATTTTATGGCGGTTGTTAGTTGCGAAAACAAGTTTATTCATAAATTAGCAGTATTATATTCATCTATGCGATGCAGGCAAAAATACATTAAAAGATGAATACGGAATACAGTTGCAAGTCTGGCTCTGGTTAATAAAAAAAATCCCTGGATTTAATACACTTACTGCAGCGTATTAAATCCAGGGAAAAATGCTTAGCGATAATGCTTTCTAACTTATGGCAGCACTACGGCATTGTATTGAGCTACATTCACTTTCGGAATGCTGGCGTTGTACTTTTTGTTGATAGCATCGATAAAGGTATTGGCGGCCAGGGCATTACCTTGCGGAGTAAGATGCACACCATCGGTAGAAAAAGCGTTTCCGGTCACGAAAGTATTAGAAAAGCTTACGCCGTCCATTACAATTCCACCAGAGGAACCTTGCTTTAACACGGCATTCATATCCACGTGAGCCAGTTCGTATTTTTCAGCAGCCGCTTTAATGGCCTGGTTGTATCCAACAACAGCATTGTCGATATCTGATATTTCTTTTTCGTCTAAAACATAAGTACCCGGTACTGGTTTTAGTGATCCCCAAAAAGCGCACTTAATGGAATCAAGTGGCAAGGACAGCAATACTAGTTCATCGGCCTTTATCTGTCTGATTTGCAACTTTTCATAGCCAGGAGGTACAGGAATCGAGGGGTCATGAATTACCATTGGGTTTGCGCCAAGCGCGAAGTTGATGCGGTAATCCAGTCCTAATTGTTGCATAGCGCCGTTGTACTCCGCATAACCTGCATTAAGCT
>Ga0265293_10011430_pt1 | contig 12079 bp, 9 predicted proteins | sample Munlanlewell138R_FD_192505 | JGI IMG/M metagenome (GOLD analysis project Ga0265293, IMG submission 192505) | Leachate microbial communities from a municipal landfill in Southern Ontario, Canada - Leachate well 138R | ecosystem: Engineered > Solid waste > Landfill > Unclassified | place: Canada... | reverse complement strand
TGAACATACGGTGATCCCGATGACGACAAAGCCTGTTTCCGTACCCGTCTTTTCGATCGAGCCCGTCGATGCGCTGATCGATGAGCCGCGCCGCATCGTCGTTTCCGGTCTGGTGCCCGATGAACGCGTCGCCATTTCCGCCCGCACCCTGCGCGGTAACGGCGTCGAATGGATGAGCCAGGCAAGCTTCATGGCCGATGCCGATGGCGTGGTCGATCTCAGCCGCGACGCCCCGGTCGGCGGCGACTATGCCCGCGTCGCGCCGATGGGGCCGGTCTGGAGCCAGCAACCCGTCGACGGCACCAGCAATGAAATCTTCCCCATCGATGTCATGGTGCCGCTGCGCACCCTGCTCACCGTCGAAACCGTCGATGGGGCCAGCGCCGATGCAGAACTTCTGCAGCGTTTCGCGTCTGTCGGCATCGGCCGCCGCGAGATTCGCGAGGACGGGCTGGTGGGCACGCTGTTCACCCCGGCCGAGCCCGGCCCGCATCCGGTCGTGGTGGTGCTGAACGGCTCGGGCGGCGGCATCAACGAACCGCGCGCGGCCCTGCTTGCCTCGCGCGGCTACACCGCCTTCGCGCTCGGCTATTTCAAGGCGCCGGGCCTGTCGCCCTACATCACCGAAACGCAGCTCGAATATCTGGAAGCGGGCCTGCGCTATGCGCATGCCAAGCTTGCACCGAAGGACGGTTTCGTTGCGATCAGCGGCCAGTCGCGCGGCGGCGAGCTGGCGCTGCTGCTCGGTGCCACCTTCCCCGATCTTGTGTCGGCGGTCATCGCCTTCGTGCCCGGCGCCATGGTGCATGGCGCGCAGGGTGCCGGCGATCCGGCGCGCGGCGGCTGGCAGGGCGTGACCTGGACCCGCAATGGCGAGGCCCTGCCGCATCTGTGGGACAACAACAGCGCCGTGCACTGGCATCCATGGGCGGGTGCGGTGCCGCCGACACGCCATCACTCGGTTTTCTTCGAGGGCCTGAAGGATACGGAGCTGGCGGCCCGGGCCCGCATTCCGGTCGAAAAGATCGCCGGCCCGGTGCTGCTCATTTCCGGCCGCGACGACCGCGCATGGCCCTCCAGCCTCTATTCGCGCATGGTGGTGTCGACGCTGCGCCGGCACAACCATCCGCATCTGGTGCGCCATCTCGACTTCGACGACGCCGGCCACGCCATCAACATTCCCGTCGTGCCGTCGACGCAGCTGACCCGCGAGCATCCGGTCTCGAAGGTGCCCTACACCAATGGCGGCACGCCGGCCGGCAATGCCGCGGCCGATGTCGGCTCATGGCGCGGCGTTCTCGAATTCCTGGGCGAAGTCACCGGCACCACCGGAAAGCTTCCCAACGCCCCGGCCGACACCTGAATTCCCTAGAAAGGAAGAGCAACATGCCCACGACAGAACATCTGGAAGGCCAGTGGCGCGAATGGCGCTATGCCCATGTCGCCACCATGTTCCGCCCCTATGGCTGGACCTCGCTGGTTGCCCAGTACTGGCTGGAAGAGGGTGACAGGGATGTCAGCTTCGACATGCTTCCCGGCCTCTGGTCGGTGGAAGGCGGGCGCATCATGTTCACCCCGCCCACCTCCGGCCCGACCCTGTCGGTGAATGGCGAATATCCCGCCGCCCCGGTCGAGATCATCCCCGGCCGCAACCAGACCTATGGCCACGGCAAGAGCCTGCCGGTCTATTTCGGCCTCAACGAGGTCGAGGCGATCCTGCGCACCACACAGGACGGCAAGCCGCTCTATGGCGTGCGCGTGCGCGATCCGCGCCAGGCCGCGCGTCTTGAGGACGCCGGCGTCACGGCTTTCGACTACGATCCCGCATGGCGCATTCCCGGCGTCTACACGCCGACCCCGAAGACCGATTATGAAGCTGAAACCGTGGAGGCGGGCGTGCGTGAATCGACCCCGCGCATCGGCACCTTCACCTTCGAGCACAATGGCAAAAGCTACAGCCTCGTGCTGATCGGCAAGGATACGCCGGCCGGCGTGCAGCCGGTGGCGCATATCCGCGACAGGACCAGCGGCCCGGTGACCTATGGTGCGGGCAGGGTGATCGAGCTGCAATTCGCCGACGAGGCGAAGACGCGCATCGACTGGATCGATTTCAACTATGCGGTCGCCCTGCCCTGCGCCTTCACCAACTTCGTCACCTGCCCGCTGGCGCCTGCCGAGAACCAGCTCGATTTCGAGGTGCTGGCCGGCGAAAAGCGCCCCGCGCGGGATATCGTGCGGACCATGACCTATAAGGTCTGAGGCAAGCCCTGATCATGAGGTATGGAAGAGTGCGCTCCATCGAGCGCTCTTCCGCCTTATCCATGGCGCTCATGGCGGCATCGATGCCGCTGCCTGCTGAAGCAGGGCATCACCCCGATACCTCTTCCTGAACCGGGGCACTGCGCTGCCCGCCGTCAGGCCTCTTGCCGATGCGGCAAGGGTGGCGCACACTGTGGGGACGAGGAGGCTGGTTGTTGGGAGGCATCATGGCTTCGGTGGAAACCGCCTCGGCGCTTGCCGCCTCATGGCAACGCTGCCGGGATGACTACAATCTCGATCCGAACGGGGCGTTCCCGCCCGCACGGCTGACCGACAGCGAGATCCGCCAGCGGTTCGAGCGCACGCTCGACCGGGTGGAGTTCGGCTCGGGCGCCATGATCCACATGCGCAAGGTGGTTCGCGACACCGGCTACAGCGTGCTGTTCGCCGACCGGCTCGGGGTCGTCGTCAAGGATTTCTGCGATTCCGAGACAGCGCATCACCTGCGCGACAAGGGATTGGCACAGGGGTCGGTGTGGAACGAATCCGTCGTCGGCACCAACGGCATCGGCACCACGCTCGTCGAGCGCCACGGCACCTTCGTGATCGGCTCCGATCACTACCACAACCGGCTCAAGAAGTTCGTCTGCGTGTCCACGCCCATGGTCGATCCCGAAGGCGACATTCTCGGCGTGCTGACGCTGGCGGGAAATGCCGGCATCCAGCCGGGCGAGGCGAAGCTGCTGCACCGGCTGGTGAGGGACTCGGCCGGATGGATCGAGACGGCCCTGTTCCGCAACCGCTTCCGCAGCCATTTCCTGATCGGGCTGGCACAGGCGCCCGACATCAACGGCGAGATTTTCCAGTCCCTGCTGGCGGTGGATGACGGCGGCTTCGTCGCGGGCGCGTCCGAAAGCGCGCTGCGGCTTCTGGGCGCGGCGCGCGCCGATGTGCTGCGCCAGCCCGTCAGCGAGTTGCTCGGCGTTCCCCTGCGGGCGCTGGAAGGTGGCGCGGGACGCCTGCAACGGCTCGACGCCCAGGGTGGCGATGCGCAATATGCCTACGCGTTTCCCAATGGCCGGCGCAGCAGCGTCATCGTCCAGCCGCCTGCGCCCGGCGTCAGGCTGCGCGGGCCGGCTCGGCAGCCGGCGGCCGGGCCCGGCTTCGAGCGCCTCGCGGGCAGTGAGCCACGCATGCAGCGCAATGTCGAACTGGCGCGCCGGGTCGCGGATGCCGACCTGCCCATCCTGCTGCAGGGCGAGACGGGCACCGGCAAGGAGGCCTTCGCCCGCGCCATCCATATGCATTCTGCGCGCAGCGATCGGCCGTTCGTGGCGGTCAACTGCGCGGCGATCCCCGAATCCCTGCTCGACAGCGAGCTGTTCGGATATGAGCCCGGCACCTTCACCGGCGGGCTGAAGCAGGGCAAGACCGGCAAGGTTCTGGCTTCGAGCGGCGGCACGCTGTTCCTCGACGAGATCGGCGACATGCCGCTGGAATTGCAGACCCGCCTGCTGCGGGTGCTTTCCGAGCGCGAGGTGACGCCGCTGGGGGCGGTCGAGCCGGTTCCGGTCGCGCTCAGCATCGTCTGCGCCACCCACCGCGATCTGGAACGCATGGTCGCGGAAGGCAGCTTCCGGCAGGACCTCTACTACCGCATCCACGGCGTGCGCATCGCGCTGCCGCCGCTGCGCGAACGCAGCGATCTGTGCGAGCTTATCCAGTCGCTGGCGGCAGGGCACAAGTGCGCCGCCGGGCCATTGTCGCTGTCGGCCGAAGCACTGGAATGGCTGGTGTCGCACCCCTGGCCGGGCAACATCAGACAATTGTCCAACGTGCTGCGCCTGCTGGCTCTGACCTGCGACGACGGGATCGTCGGGGTCCACGACCTGCCGGAAGAAATCCGGGCGGGAAGGCAGCCGGCCTCTCCGGACGAGGACGGCCCGGCCGACGCGGCCGACGCGAACCGGGACAGCCTGCGCAACGCCAGCGACATGGCGCAGCGTCTGCGCATCCTGCAGGCGCTGCACGAGTGCAACTGGGCGGTCTCTAAGGCCGCACGGCACCTCGGCATCAGCCGTGCGACCCTGCATCGCCGCATGAAGGAATACGAACTGGCACGCCCGAACGGCTGACCGCCGAAGGGTTCAGGCCCGCTCCCGGGCCCGCGTCGCAGGGTTGCGCCAGTCCTGTCTCAGTTCCGCGACACAGGTCGCAGGATTGCGCCTGCCATGGATGGTGCCCGGAGAAAAACCGCAAGGGTTTCCGGCTTTTCTCGAACTGGCACGCATCTCGCTTTCCGACAGGCAGCGCATCCGCGGCAGGGTGCGGTTTGTTGGAGGAGAGCGATATGCAGCCGAACAGGGAACAGCAATTGTGGATGTACGAGCACATGCTCGTCAGCCGCTATTTCGAGGAAACCATCGAGAAGATCTATCTTGAGGGCAAGACGCCTGCCTTCAACATGGCCAACGGCCCCATTCCGGGCGAGATGCACCTGTCGAACGGACAGGAGCCATGTGCGGTCGGCGTGTGCGCGCATCTGAACGCCGGCGACATCGTGACATCCACGCACCGCCCGCATCACATCGCCATCGCCAAGGGCGTCGATCTCGACCGCATGGCGGCCGAGATATTCGGCAAGAAGACGGGCCTGAGCGGCGGACGCGGCGGTCACATGCACATCTTCGACCCAGCCGTGAACTTTTCCTGTTCCGGCATCATCGCGCAGGGCATGGCGCCCGTCGTCGGTGCGGCCCTGTCGCGCAAGATGTCGAACAGGGAGGGCGTGGCGGTGGCCTTTCTCGGCGAGGGCGCGGCCAATCAGGGCGCCTTCCATGAATCTCTCAACCTTGCGGCGGTGTGGGAGCTGCCGGTCATCTTCGTGATCGAGGACAATTCCTGGGGCATTTCCGTGCCGAAGGCCGACGCCACCGCCGTGCCGCGCAACGACGTGCGCGCCGCCGCCTACGGCATGCCGGGCGTGTATGTGGCCGACAACGATCCCCTCGCCATCTTCGATGCGGCCGGCGAGGCCATTGCCCGGGCGAGGAGCGGCGGCGGGCCGACGCTGATCGAGATCGAGACCTGGCGGCTCGCCGGCCATTTCATGGGCGATGCCGAAGGCTACCGGCCGAAGGGCGAAAAGGATGCGCTGTTCGCGAAGGATCCGATCCCGCGGCTGCGCGAAAGGCTGATCGCCGCCGGCGACCTGACCGCAGAAGACGATGCAGCGCTTGCCGCAAAGGCACGGGCGCGCGTCGATGCGGCGATCGAGTTTGCCCGCAACAGCGACTATCCGGCCGCCGAAGAGGCGCTGGATCGGGTTTTCGCATGACCGCCGGCTGCGTCCGGCTTCCAGTCACGGATTTTTCGGGAGAGAGACAATGAACGACAAGGTTTCCGCCACCAATGAACGGCGCCTGACCATAGCGCGCGCCATGGCCGAGGCGATCGCGCAGGAAATGCGCGTCGACGAGCGCGTCTTCGTCATGGGCGAGGACATCGGCACGCTGGGCGGCGTGTTCGGCAACACGCGCGGTCTGGTCGAGGAGTTCGGCAAGCTGCGGGTGCGCGACACGCCGATTTCCGAAACGGGCTTCATCGGCGCGGCGGTGGGCGCGGCCTCCGACGGCATGCGGCCGATCGTCGAGCTGATGTTCGTCGATTTCTTCGGGGTGTGCATGGATGCCATCTACAATCTGATGGCCAAGAACACCTATTTCTCCGGCGGGTCCGTCAAGGTTCCGCTGGTGCTGATGACCTCGACCGGCGGCGGCTATTCGGATGCCGGCCAGCACTCGCAATGCCTCTACGGCACCTTCGCCCATCTGCCGGGCATGAAGGTGGTGTCGCCCTCCAACGCCTATGACGCCAAGGGCATGATGACGGCGGCGATCCGCGACGAGAACCCCGTCATCTTCATGTACCACAAGGGCCTTCAGGGCATGGGCTGGCTGGGCACCGAACCGGGCGCCACCGTGAATGTGCCCGAAGAGAGCTACGAAGTGCCCTTCGGCAAGGCGGCCGTGGTGCGCGAAGGCACGGATGTGACCATCGTGGGGCTCGCCATGGGCGTGCACAATGCGCTCAAGGCTGCCGATCTGCTGGCGAAGAAGGGCGTCAGCGCCGAAGTGGTGGACCTGCGCACGCTGGTGCCGCTCGACCGCGACACCGTGTTCAACTCGGTGAAGAAGACCGGCCGGCTGATCGTCGTGGACGAGGACTATCACAGCTTCGGCGTTTCGGGAGAAATCATCGCCTCGGTGTGCGAGCGCGACGTCTCGGTGCTGAAGGCCGCGCCGCGCCGCGTCGCCTATCCCGATGTGCCGATCCCGTTCTCGCGGCCGATGGAGCAGTTCTGCCTGCCCAACCCCGACAAGATCGTCGCCGCATTCGACACCATCGCGGGAGCCTGAGCATGGCAACGGACATCACCATCGCCGACGACATGTGGGACGGCGACGAACAGGCCGTGGTGACCAACTGGTTCGCCTCGGACGGGGCCGCCGTGACGAAGGACATGCTGCTGGCCGAGATCATGGTGGCCAAGATCCAGTATGAGGTGAGGGCGCCGGCCGACGGCGTCCTCGCCATCGCCAGCAAGGTCGACGACGTCGTCTCCAAAGGCGATGTCATCGGCAGGATCGGGTAAGACCATGACGCAGACGTCATCCGATCCGCACGGGCTCGCCGACCGCGTGGTGCCGCTGCGCGGCGCGCGCGCCATGATCGCGCAGAAGATGCGCAGCAGCCTTGCCGAGACGGCGCAGCTCACCCACCATGCCGACTGCTTCGCCGACGCGCTGCTGGCGCGCAAGGCCGCCCTGGAGAAGGATGGCGTCCGGGTCTCGGTCGAGGACCTGATTCTCGATGCCGTGGTGACGGTGCTGGCGCGGCATCCGCATATGAACGGCACGCTGTCGGAAGGTGCGGTGCATCTTTCGGCGGCGATACACCTTGGTGTGGCGATCGCGCTGCCGGGAAACCTGCTGGTGGCGCCGGCCATCTTCGACGCCGGGGCCATGGACCTGCGGGCGCGCGCCGCGGCGCGGCGCGATCTGGCGGAACGGGCAAGGGCCAACAGGCTGACCGTGCCCGAAATGACGAAAGGCACCTTCACGGTCAGCAATCTCGGCCTGTCCCGCGTGCGCTATTTCACGCCCATCCTCAACACGCCGCAGATCGCCATACTCGGCATCGGGCGCATGCAGGAAGTCGCCTGCCGGGGTGAGGATGACAGGCTCATCTGGCGCACATCGATGGGACTATCACTCACCTTCGATCATCAGGCAGTGGACGGCGCCCCGGCGGCGGCTTTCCTGTCGGACCTGTGCGCATCGATCGGGGAAGCGGGCTGAGACATGACAGGCAAGCCCGGCCGGTGCGCCCTGCGCCCGCCGGGCTTCCTGCCCGACCACAAGCGCAGCTGCACATCCGGTCGCGCATGAAGCGACGGGCCGTTGCTGTTCTCAGCTTCACCCGTGCGGGCCCGCATCGGCCCAACGCATGCGCGATGGCGTGGTCGCCTGCCTGAGCGGGCTTCCCGTTCGGCGAACGAACGCAGCCTGCGCCGCGTTCCGATCCCGCGACCAGCCCTTCGGGTGCCGGCGGATCATGTCACGGTTTTCGGTTTTTCTGATCCTGCACAGCTGACGCTGCGGAATCCGGGTTGACAGCAATCGCCCATGCTGCAATTTGTTATAACAAGCAACAAGTCACAGAGCACCCATGTCGAACTACGACGTCGCAATCATTGGCGCAGGAATTGTCGGCTGCTCGGCAGCGTGGCTGCTCAACCGGCAGGGCCTGCGCGTGGCGGTGCTTGAGAAAGGCCGTATCGGCGGCGAGCAGTCGAGCCGGAACGCGGGCTTCATCCGCCAGCAGGGCCGCGATCTTCGGGAAATCCCGATGGCGCGCCGCGCGCTGGCGCTGTGGCGGCAGATCAGCGCCGAGGTGGCGACCGACATCGGCTTCCACGACGATGGCATTCTGGCCCCGACCTCCGACGCCGGACAGCTTGAAAAGATGCGCCGCTGGGCAGCCCTTGCCGCGCAATCCGGGCTCCATTCGCAGGTGATGTCACGGCAGGAGGTGTCGGCCTTCGTGCCCCGGCTGCGCGGCAATTACGAGGGCGGCCTGTTCACGGCAGACGACGCCTGGGCCGAGCCCGACCTCGCCACCGAGGCGCTGGCCGGGCTGGTGCGGTCGCGCGGCGTCGTCGTCCATGAGCGTTGCGTCGCGAAGCGTATCGTCACGCAGGGCGGGCATGTCAGTGGCATCGAGACGGAGGCCGGTTTCATCGGGGCCGGGCGTGTGATCGTGACCGCCGGCGTGTGGGCCGCCGACCTTCTCGCACCGTTCAGGGTTTCGCTTCCGCTCAACGATCTGCGCGTTTCGCTTGCCAGCACCGAGCCCTTCGATCACGGGCTGACGCATCCGATCTGGCTGCCCGACGTGCTGGCGCGGCCGCGCAAGGATGGCGGGCTCACCATCGGTCCGGGCACCGACGGGCCTTTCGATTTCGACATCAGCCCGCGCGGCATCAGGCTGGCGCCACGCTTCGTGCCCGCGCTGCTGAAGCGCCCCTCCGGCGTGCGCATCAACCTTGGCCGTCACTTCATCGACGATCCGCGCCGGCGCAGCGCCTATCGTGGCGACGACGCTTCGCGCTACGATGCGATCCGCGTGCCCGAGCCGGAACCGACCGCCGCCATCATCGACCGCTGCATGGCCGCCTTGCGCCGACGCTTCGGCTATGGTGCGGAACTGCGCATCGCGCGCCGCTGGGCGGGCCGCATCGACGTTACGCCCGATGCCCTGCCGGTCGTCGACCAGCTCCCGCAGCATCCGGGCATCGTGCTGATCTCCGGCCTGAGCGGCCATGGCTTCGGCGCCGGCCCGGCGCTTGGCGAAATGGCGGCCGAACTGGCGCAGATCGGCGCCTGCTCCCTGCCAAGGGCGGATTTTTCGCTCGATCGTTTCGAGAAGAAATACTTCCTGACTGCCGAGAGCGTGCTCTAGGCGCAGGCAACAAGAAGTCCTCAACGGACCGCACTGCCAGATATCGAACCTATGAGGGAACACTGACATGATCAGACGATCCATTTTGAAGGCACTGGCCTTCTCAGCCATCTCCCTGCCGATGCTTATGACCACACCGGCCGTTCAGGCGCAGGATGCGCAGACGGTCGACATCGGCGTGCTTCTGTCCATGACCGGCAGCCTCGGCCGTGGCGGCAACAACGTCGTGCTCGGCATGCAGACGGCGCTGGAAGAAGTGAACGCGCTGTCGCCGTCGCGGCAGTTCCGGCTCGTCATCGAGGACGACGAGTCCAGCCCGCAGGCCGCCATGGACGGCATCCGCAAGCTTGTCGATGTCGACAAGGTTCCGGTCGTGCTTGGAACCGTGGGCAGCGCCACCACCATTCCGACCGCGTCCTACTCGCTGTCGAAGAACATTCCGCATGTCGGCCTCACCGCCTCGTCGCCGGATGTGCGCTCGCTCGGCAAGGGTTACTTCTCGATCATCGCCACCGACGAGGTGATGGGCGCGGCCCTTGCCAAATTCGCCATGGAAGACACCGGCAAGAAAAAGGTCGGCATCATCGTGGCCAACGACGCCTATGGCGTCGGCCTTGCCAGGCGCATGCAGGAAGCCGTGACCGCCAATGGCGGCGAGGTGGTCTCCGAAGTCCGCTACGAGGCGGGCCAGCCGGACTACCGCGCCGAGCTGCAGCGCCTGTTCTCGCCCAAGCCCGAGATCGTGCTTGCGGTGAGCTGGGGCGACAATGCCCGCCTGCTGACCAAGCAGGCCTATGAAATGGGCCTCATGCAGACCGTGCAGGGCGCATGGTATCAGCCCTATCCGGCCGAGATCGTGAACGCCTGCATCGCCGAGGCCTGCGAGGACGTGAAGGGGCTCGATATCGCGGCCGATCGCGGCGAACGCTTCCAGCAGCTCAGGACCTCGCTTGAGACCCGTGTGGGCTCCGATGTGGTCATCGACTGGTTCATCGGCGTGGGCTACGATGCCGTATGGGTGACCGCGCTTGCCGTGGATCTGGCGAATTCCGCCGAACCCGCGGCCATTTCCGCCGCGCTGCCGAAGGCTTTCGAGATCTATCGCGGCGTCTCGGATGCGGACATGTCCGTCGACGCGGACGGTATCCAGCACAATCAGGAGTATGGCAGCTTCGTCATCAAGGCCGGCAAGCTCGAACCCTATACGGCCCACTGAACGGTTACGGGCGGTCTTGCACAAAGGCTGCCCGCCCGGAACCTGCTGCATGGGACCGGACGCAGGCAAGACGTAACGGGAAAATGACGTCGACATGAATCTCACCCAGATACTCATCAATTCGCTGGTCCGCGCCAGCGAACTCGGGCTGATCGCCATGGGCGTCACCCTGGTGTTCTCGCTGTTGCGGTTCGCCAACTTCGCGCATGGCGAGCTGGCCCTCATCGGCGCCTATCTCGCCTATGCGCTGTCTGCTGCGGGGCTCGACCTGTGGCTGGCCATTCCGCTCAGCGCGGTGGCCACCGGCTTCATCGCGGTCGCCATCGACAAGGCGCTGTTCGCCCGCGTGCGCACCGCGCCGGGCCTTGTGCTGCTGGTCGCATCCATGGGGCTTTCGCTGTTTCTCAAGAACATCGTCGGCGCGATCTGGGGCACGAAATCCTATTCGTTCGAGGGCTCGCTGGCGCGCAGCTTCTCCTTCGCCGGCGGCTTCATCACCTCCACGCAGGTCACCATCCTCGTCGTCAGCGTCATCGCCATGCTGTGCTTCCACCTGCTGCTTTCTCATACGCGGCTTGGCCGGGCGATGCGCGCGCTGGCCGACGACAGCGAGCTGGCGCGGGCGCGGGGCATCCGCGTCGAGGCGATCATCTCCAGGGTCTGGTTCATCGTCGGCAGCTATGCAGCACTCGGCGGCGCGCTGATCGGGCTGGAAACGGTGATCTCGCTGGAGCTGGGCTACAGCGTCATCCTGCCCGCCTTCGCGGCCGCCGTTCTGGGCGGCATCGGCTCGGTGCATGGCGCGATGCTGGGCGCGCTGATCATCGGGCTGGCCGAGAACATCGTGCTGGCCATCGACTGGTCGTTCCTGCCCTTCGCATCCGGACCGCTCTACATCGATACCGGATACAAGCTGGCCGTCGCCTTCCTCGTGATGGTGGCGGTGCTCATCCTGCGGCCGCGCGGCCTCTTCCAGGGAACGAGTGGCGACTGATGACCGATATAGTTCTTTATTTCGCGACCATGATCGGCATCTACACGATCGCCGCCATCGGCCTCAATTTCCAGTACGGCATCGCCGGGCTGATCAATTTCGGCGTCGTCGGCTTCTTCGCCATCGGCGCCTACACGTCCGGCCTGCTCACCCTTGCCGGGGTGCCGGTCTGGGCGGGCCTGCTCGCCGGCGCACTGATGGCGGGGCTGATTTCGGCGCTGATCGCGCTGCCGACGCAGCGGCTCAACGTCCACTACTGGGCGATCACCACCGTGGGGCTGGCCGAGGTCATCCGTCTCATCCTGCTCAACGAAGACTGGCTGACGCGCGGCTCGTTCGGGCTGGTCGGCATACCGCGCCCGCTCGATGCCATCGTGCCGGCCGGATATCAGACGGCGGCCTTCTGCGGGCTGGTCTGGCTGCTGGCGATCGCATGCTATCTGGCGCTGCGCCTTCTCGTATCCTCGCCGTTCGGGCGCGTGCTCAAGGCGGTGCGCGAGGAGAACGATCTGGCCCTGTCCCTCGGCAAGCCCGTCTTCTCCATCAAGGTGCGGGCGCTTGCCATCGGCGGCCTGCTGATCGGGCTC
>Ga0265293_10011429_pt1 | contig 12080 bp, 8 predicted proteins | sample Munlanlewell138R_FD_192505 | JGI IMG/M metagenome (GOLD analysis project Ga0265293, IMG submission 192505) | Leachate microbial communities from a municipal landfill in Southern Ontario, Canada - Leachate well 138R | ecosystem: Engineered > Solid waste > Landfill > Unclassified | place: Canada... | reverse complement strand
CAAAACCATTTTTTATTTGCTTTTAAGATGTAAATTAGCAAATAGAAAAAATGGTTTTGTTCAAGTTAGTGTTAAATTGAAAGTTATCGCTTTCTAATCCGCTCCTTCGCAAAGCCGTCAAACGTTAGCGGTAATTAACAACATAGGGATTTCTGAAACAAATTTAAACAAAAATTATATTTAAGTAATTAACATAAATGACTGAGCGACAACATTATTTAACGTTAGTCAAGATAAAAATAAAATAGGCAATGGTGGAAAATATAGACATTGGTTTAGCTTACATAATGATACCGATTCTAGGTATTATTTATTACCTTATAGCAACAGCTAATTATCTCTTAGTAGTTATACTTGGAGAACCAATAAAAAAACTAATTGGAAAGAGAGTTGATAACTCTAAAGAAAAATTTTTATACATGGTAATACCATTTTTTATTTCTTCTACAGTAATTTTTTTGACAAGTACTAAATTGTTATCATTAATTCATATTAACTTAACAGGAAGTCATAATAATGTTACAAGCATATATTATTTTAATGGTTTTACAGGCTACATCATTGAAATGACCTGTTTGGCGTTAACTCGGTATTTCTTCACAAAAGACTGGACTGTAATTGGCAGACTGAAAAATAAAAAGACCATTTTCAACTTTATTTTATGTACAACAATGTTTCTCATCTTGAAATTTGCTTGCGATACTTTATTCAACAGGTTTTCCCCAAATTGGTTGACACATCCTGTGATTACAATATTAGCGACCTATCTATTTTTAAAATGGAGAAACATAGAAAAAGATAAAAAAATAACTACCGCTAACACACGCTAAGCCTCATGGCAGAGGCAGTGCAGCCTTCGAGTTGATTTCTCGCTTGCACGTCTCGTCCTGGCGGACACGACGCGAAGCACGAAATCTGCCACGAAGGCCTAGCGCCAAACGTTAGTCGCCATGTTGAGCCACGTGGCCAGCCCATCGTGGGCACGGCCAAGTTTGGAAGTAGTTCAAAGAAGACTTTTAAAAATTTATTGGTTAAGTGAAATAAACGAAATAAGGGAGTAGCAAGATGGAAAAAGAAATTACGTATATTGATTTATATGAAATTGCAAAAGCAAAATATAATCCTAGAACTATTTCCCCTTTTATTGAGGCCGGAAGTGTTTCAGCTGCAATTCTAACGGAAGACAATAATGTATATACAGGAGTTTGTATTGATACAGCTTCTACACTTGGAATGTGTGCAGAACGAAATGCAATAGCAAATATGATTACCAATGGGGAAAGTAAGATAAAAAAATTGGTTTGTTATTGTGGAGAAGAAAAAGTCGGTAGTCCTTGCGGTGCATGTAGAGAATATTTAATGCAGCTAGATAAAGATAGTGGAAATATTGAGATTTTGGCTGATCTCAAAACAATGAAAGTAATAAAGTTAAGAGATTTAATACCAGATTGGTGGGGCGATGAAAGATTTGACAATATGAAATAACGTGCAGATATAACCGTATTATATTGAGCCCAAAGCCTTTTATGTTTGTGGGCAAATTCTATTAGAAGAGGTCAATAAATGGATTTTGAAAGCACTCCTGAAGCTAGAAAAAAATTGTGCGATAAAAAGTTTGCCGATCAGCCAACCCATCCGTGGTTCGGCTGACGTGAAAGTAAACAACTGCTGTCCGGCTCAACACAGCGACTAACAACGAGTTGCAGGCTTCGTGCCGGTTTGTAATGAATCTGGGTAGTTCCGGCACTCCGACCCAAATCCGTCCGCCTAACATAAGAGCTATGTAAGCCGGACGGACTTCTTCAACTCGTGGACGTTAGGTGCAACCCTACCCAACGACCGTGCAGACATCAACTGACGGAAAAAATCCAAACAAACCAAGACCACCCACCGCCCCAAAAAAAAATCAAATATTCCATAAATTATTTGCACAATCCAAATTGACAACTTACATTTGACAAATAACGTCAAGTAAAATTATTCATATGGAAACAGTCGGACAAATCATAAGAGCAAAACGAGAAAGTTTAGGTTTGCTACTTCGACAAGTCGCATCGTATCTCGACATTGACCAAGCAATTTTGAGCAAAATCGAACGCAACGAACGCAAACCGTCAAAAGACAATATCATAAAACTTGCTGAAATTCTTAAACTCGACAAAGAAGATTTGTTAATACAATTTATGAGCGAAAAAATTGCTTATGAAATTGCAGACGAAGATTGTGCATGCAAAGTTTTGAAAGTGGCAGAACAAAAAGTTAAATACATTAAGTCTAACCTTGTAAAAAACTAACTATGCGGACATATATAGAAGAAGCAGAAATTAGCGTAGTACAAGAACCTCAATTAGACATTTTATACTACCCGAGAGCAGAAAGAAAGTTAGTAACAGAGAAACAGAAAGAAACATTAAATGTGCTTTCTCTTTTTTCAGGTTGTGGTGGAATGGACTTAGGTTTTGAGGGTGGATTTTCGGTTCTACCACAATCTATCAACGAAATTTTGACCCCAAATTTCATCGACAAAAAACTAAAAAACGGCTTCGTTCAACTCAAAAAAACGAAGTTTAAAACTGTTTTCGCTAACGATATCTTGACCGATGCGAGAAACGCTTGGGTTAATTATTTCTCAAACCGTGGACATAACGCAGAAGATTTTTACAAGGAAAGCATTGTTGATTTAGTGAAAATGTATCGAGCAGGTGTTAATGTTTTTCCCGAAGATGTGGACGTTGTAACAGGCGGATTTCCTTGCCAAGATTTCAGCGTAGCAGGAAAACGCAACGGTTTTAATTCTCACAAAAATCACAAAGGCGAACTTATCGAAGATAAAACGGCTTCCGTTGAAACTCGCGGTCAGCTTTATATGTGGATGAAAGAGGTAATTGAGATTACAAAGCCGAAAATTTTTATAGCTGAAAATGTAAAAGGGTTGGTTAATCTTGGCGATGTAAAATCAATCATTCAAAACGACTTTTCATCAGCCAACGGAAACGGCTATATTGTGCTTGACCCACAAGTTTTACATTCGGCAGATTTTGGCGTTCCGCAATCAAGAGAAAGAGTGATTTTTATCGGTATCAAAAAATCGGCTTTGAAAAAATCCGCATTGGTTGAATTGGAAAAAGAAACGATTTCTGAACAATACAATCCATATCCAAACCCGACACATTCTTACACCGTTGAGGGCGAAGATTTAAAGCATTTTGTTCAACTAAAAGATGTTTTTAAACATTTAGAAGAACCTGAAAATACAAAAGATTTATCACAAAAATTTTTCTCAAAAGCAAAATTTATGGGTAAACATTGCCAAGGGCAAACCGAAATAAAGTTAGAAAGTATTTCACCAACAATTCGTTCCGAACATCACGGTAATATTGAATTTAGACGACTTTCAAAAGAAAATGGAGGTCAGCTTGAAAACGAACTGAAAAAAGGATTAAAAGAAAGAAGATTAACGGTTAGAGAATGTGCCTTAATCCAAACTTTTCCGCCTGACTATGATTTCGTAATTGAAAATAAAAGCGGAAGAAAAGGTTCTTTTTTAGTTAGTCCTTCGCAAGCATATAAAATTATTGGTAACGCAGTTCCACCACTTTTGGCCTACAATTTAGCCAAAAGAATTGAAGAAGTTTGGGACTTATATTTCAAGAAATAACGATGATAATTTCAGTAAATTCAGACCCAAACAGAAGCGAATTTGACACATTAATCGGTTCAACGATTGACGAGCTGAATGTTCACGCTCAAAAATCAACAAAAAAAGTGGCAACTCTTTTGGGCAGAAATCTTGAACCTTATGTAAGAGATGTAATGACCGATTTGGCAGTCGGAACACCTTTTGAAAACTCAATCGAATTGATTGGCGGACAGAAATTTCCTGATATTGTCGCCAAAAAATATTACGGAATTGAAGTTAAAACCACTACACAAAATCATTGGAAAACTACGGGAAATAGCGTTTTAGAAAGTACAAGAGTTGATGACGTTGAACGAATTTTTATGTTGTTCGCAAAGTTGGCAAGTCCAATTGAATTTCGTTGTCGCCCTTATGAAGAAGTTTTGTCGGAAGTCGTTGTAACACATTCGCCACGCTATTTGATTGATATGAATTTAGAGCAAGGCAAAACGATTTTCGACAAAATCAAAATGCCTTATGACACTTTACGCAAGAAAGAAAACCCAATCAGAGCGATTGTTGATTACTACAAAAGCAAACTGAAACCGGGCGAAGAGCTTTGGTGGATGGATGCTGAAAACAACAGTAAAGCAAGTAATATCGTTATCCGAATTTGGAATAATCTTTCTTTGAAAGAGAAACAAGAATTGAAAAATCGGGCAATGGTCTATTTTCCCGAATTGTTTGGTAACAGTAGCGACAAGTTCGGCAGATTAGCTATTTGGTTGGTCACTCGTGAAGCCGTTGTTTGTCCAAACGTTCGTGATTTGTTTACAGCAGGAGGAAAAAGCGATTATGTGATTGGCAAAAAAGTGTTTCAAAAAGTTCCAAGAATATTTTTGAACTTGTTTGACAACGTTCCAAATCTCGTTGAAACCATTATGCAAACATCTGCTTTTGAACTTTCGGAATATTGGGAAACCAAAACGACAGACAAAACAAAACTTTTTGATTGGATTGACTTGGTTGCAGAACACGCAAAGAAAATCCAAGACGCAAAACATTTAAACATCAAACAAATATTGACCGAACTAACATTAAAATAAAGGGGTATGCACCTAACAAGGGTTTGGCGATAGTGGCAGATAACGGCTTCGATTGAACATTTCTGCAAAATTGAAAGTTAGTACATCTATCAAACTTTCGTGCTAAAAGTACCACCATCGCCAAGCCCCGAACCGTTAGCATTCAGTGGAGAAAAACTAGCGACAGCATAAAAACAGTAACATAAAAAGATAAATTAAAATGATTATTAACCGATAAAAAAGGATGACACAAATGAGACACAAAAAGTTAAAATTAAGTGCTGTACTTTTGTTAGGACTTGGACTAACAGGATTAATAGCACAAGAAAGCGTTAATACCACAGGCGGTAATGCATCGGGTAGCGGAGGTTCGGCAAGTTATTCTGTTGGACAGGTAGTTTACACCAGCAATACAGAAACAAGTGGCTCGGTAGCACAGGGTGTGCTGCAGTCCTACGCAATTTCGATAGAAACAGCAATTGAAAAAACCAAAGGTATCAATCTTTCGGTTACGGCTTTTCCTAACCCTACAACCGATTTTCTTACATTGGAAATAAAAGAATTTGAATTATCTAACTTGTATGTTCAACTGTACGATATGAATGGAAAACTTTTGCAAAGCCAAAAAATTACCGATAGTCAAACAATCATTGCTATGGGCGAACTTATACCTGCCGCCTATTTTGTAAAAGTAGTTCAGAACAACAAAGAAGTAAAAACGTTTAAAATCATTAAAAAATAAGAAGCATACAAAATTGATTATGAGAAAGTAATATAAATTCCACGCAAAGCCGCGAAGAATAACTTAAAAAGATATACAGTATAAAAACACACAACACCCTCTTGGCGCCTTAGCGAGAGATAATTCCACGCAAAGCCGCAGAGCAGCGAAGACCGATGCCTGAGCGAAGTCGAAGGCAAACAGCAAATACTAAAATCAATTAAACAAACGTGTGCTTTGATAATAATTTTTATCAATAACTTCAGGCACAAAGCGAAATGAAAGAATAATTTCATGATTACCGTTACTGTACGGTTTTATTGGTCCTATGCTATAATCATAGGCATAACCAATTTTAAGTTTTTCTTTTAAAATAATTCCTGCAAGTGCCACAACCGACTCATTGTCTCTATATGTTGCACCTACCCAAAATTTGTTTTTAATATACACATTGCAATTTCCTTCGTACTGCGATATATATCCTCCGCTTTTTATATACAAAGTAGGCACAATGCTAATTGTTTGAGAAGCATCATACTGATATTGTAGATATCCATAAAAATGCCGAGGCAACATAAAAAAATCTGATTTTTTAAATGCTTGTGTAATATGTGTTGACGAAATACCTACAATAAGATTTTTATGAGAAAGATGTATGCCCGCATCAAGAGTTGGTTGCAGGGAATTTTCTGTTGCATACATTCCTTCGGGGTCGGGTGTTATAGGATTTTGATAGCGAAATTCAGATGCATCTAATTGCTTATGATATACCCCGGCACCAAATCCCGCAGAAAGTTGTGTGTGTTCTGCCAATGCAATATGATAAGCATATAAAAATTTTGCATGAGTTGACCATTCGTATCCTAATCCGTCATTTAATACATATATTCCAATACCGCCAATTTTGCTTTTATAATCAACATTAAGTGTTTGTGTGGCAGGGGCTTTATCAAATCCCACCCATTGCTGACGAGCCAATACAGAAGCCTGTAATCCTTCATTGGCACCAGCAAACGAAGGATTAAACGCCAATTCGTTTGCCATAAAGTAACTAATTTGCACATCATTTTGTGCTATACCTAAAAACGATACACACATAGGTACAACTATGAGTAGTAAACGTATAACATGTGGCACACTCTTTTTCATATATATTAATCTTTGTCTGTATTATTTTGTATTTCACTCATTGCTTGTTGAATAGAAATTCGTGTTCCATTTTTAAACGCAACAATAAATGAATTATATCCTAAGGCATCAATTTTTTCTTTCATAGCCTCTGCTTGCTCTAAAAACATATAATATCCTACGGCATATCTATAAAATCCATCGGGATATTGTGTACAATATGTTTCTATAGAAGGATACAGATTTACAATTTTTTCAAAAGCAGCAGAATTACAACTTTTTTTAGTTGCTGCTATTTGCAAACGGAAATACACACCTTCAATTTTAGGTTCACTACTTGCAGCAATTTTTTCTTTTTTACTTTTAATATTATCAACCGCCTGCATGTGAAATACTGCTTTTTCGCCAAGATGTAATTCTGCAAAATTCACAATAGTAAACGTTGTTCGTCTATTTGCCTGATGCTCTTCTTCGGTTTGAGCATTTGGAATTGCAAGTTTTGTTTTCCCCCAGCCTTGCCATGAAAGTCGCTTAGTATCAATACTTTTTGAAATTAAATAATCAACTACTGATTTTGCTCTATTATTTGACAATACAATATTGTATTCTTCGGAGGCACGCACATCGGTATGTGAATTTATTTGAATACAAATTTCGGGATTATTTTGCATAATTGAAATAATAGTATCTAACTCAACAATAGATTCGGGACGAAGCGAAAATTTATCTAAATCGTAGTAAATATCTTTAATTTCATATTCTTTTCCTTCAACAATACGCGTAATTTTAAAATCAAGATCGTAGCCAGTTGCCGACGAAAGAATAATATTTTGTTGTATTCCTTCGGTAGTGAATGATTTTTTTTGAGGATTGAGATAATCATCTTTTAAAGAGACCACATAATATCCCATATCTTGCTGCAACATATTAAACATATACACACCTTCGTGGTCGGTAGCAACACTATCGGCAATTCCTGTATGATCGGTTAAAACCACTATTGCATGTTCAACAGGTTTTCCAGTTTCGGCATCTAACACAATCCCCTTGGCACCAATTTCATATCCTTTTGCATTAAAAAAGTAGATATCATCTTCGCCCACTCCTCCTGTTCTATTTGAAGTAAACATACCAGAACGACCATTAATAAATACAATTCCAAAATCATCTGCACTTGAGTTAATAGGCTCATACATGTTTTGAGGTTCATCAAATACCGTGTCTTTCCATTCTGCATAATAGATATCAAGCCCTCCATATCCCACATGCCCATTAGATGAAAAATACAAACCAGCATCATCAAACATGTAGGGAAACATTTCGTTAAGAGGCGTATTTACAGGTGCTCCAATATTTACAGGCTCGCTCCATGATGCTCCAAAGTCTGTGCGTTCTGTTTTCCAAATATCAGTTCCACCAAGTCCTCCCGGACGATCTGAAACATAATATAGTGTTTTACCATCGGGACTTATTGCTGGATGTCCAGAACTATATTCTTTTGAATTATGCTGAAAAATAACTGGTTTACTCCACGTATTTTCTATTTCATTATAATATGTTGTATAAATATTACAGTTTTTATCATCACCCGACAAACCGTTACATTGCATAAAATAACCAACATTCGTATTTGGGTCAAACACTAATGTTCCATTATTAACACGCGAATTTATTGTTCCCGGCAATAATCGAGGAGATTCAAACAACTGTGTTTCATGATTAAAATAGGTTTCATAAAAGTTTTCAAATCCTTCACCGGTAATGTTATATGTAATACTATCGCGTGTAAATCGTGATGATGTAAACACAATTTTTTCTTTTACCGTAGTTGGAGAAAATTCTCCATATTTTGTATTTATTTCCTGTAAATTTCTTATTTCAAACAGATTAGCACGATTTTCATGAGTTTTTATAAATTTACATGATTCAAGTTTCAGTTTTGTTAACTCTATCATTTCTGGCGAAGGGCGAGTGGCTAAATATGCTTTAAGCATTTTTTCTGCTAATTTATAGTCGCCTGCCATCATAAGCGTTGTTGCATATTTAAAGTGAACATCATTTTCTTTATAGCGGCGGTCAACAGCTTTTTTGTACCACAAATTTGCTTTATAATACTTATTTACAAGTCTATAGCACTCTCCCACTTTGTATGCAACTTCGGTAATTTCATCTCTATCTTTAATTTTCGGAAACACCTCTTCGTACAAATGAGCCGCTGCCATATAATTTTTTAAATTAAATTGCGTATTAGCCTTTTTAAGCGACTGCGACATTAGCTGCACAGAGCACAACAACATAAAACTTATAATACATAGTGTTTTATTCATATTATACTATTTTGAATATCGTTACAATTACTCATTTCTTAATAAAGTTACTGGTCCTTTTGCCACATCGCCATTTGGTAAACTTACCACATAAAAATAAGTTCCAGCAGCAACATCTTTTCCTTCAAATGTACCATCCCAGCCATCAGTGCCTTCATATAATTTTTGTCCCCAACGGTTAATTATTATAAAATGCACGTTCATATTTTCCAAAAACACATCATTTATTCCATCATTATTTGGCGTAAACACATTGGGTATTAAAATATTACGTTCTATTACAAGGTCAATTAATGACACATTTTGACATTCGGGAACTGTGCGTTGTGTTAAAACCACAGGATACACGCCTTCTGTAACATAAAAATGAGTTGGAGTGTACGTGGTATCTGTTTTTCCATCGCCAAAATCCCAGTGTGTTTCTACAGGAAAATCAAGCGTGTCGCTTGTGTTAACAAAGGCTAATTCCTCTAATTTATGTGCAGGATTTTTAACCGTAAAACGCGGATTAGGCATTGGATACACGCGTACATATTCAGGCTTTTCATGTGTAAAATCGCATGATGCTATAGAAGCCGTAAGCTTTACATCATGCAATCCATATTTATGAAAATACGCCGTATCTTTTGCGTTTGAAATGCTACTATCGCTAAATTGCCATGTCCACGCATCTACATCATGCGACATTTTTGTAGTATTTACAAACGTAATATTTTGTTCTGAACACGCAATTGGTGGAAGAGCCTCAAAATCAACATGAGCCTCATACACATGCAATAATTCAGGTGCAGGAACTTGGTATATACAATCATTTATATCACGCAATAGCAATACGGGAAAATATGAACGTCCGTGCACATAGGTATATACAACGGTATCGTCAGCAAATAATTCGCCACCATCACCAAACACCCATCGATATTCAATAGCATTGTGTGCCACTGCTGCAAACTCCACTTCGGCAGGAGCACATGCAACTGTAGGATTAAACGTAAACGTTCCCGTTGGTCCACCCACATCAATATAATCTGTTTTAAGGATTGTATCTAAACATCCATGTACATCAGTAACAACAAGTTGCACATCATATGTACCCGAAGCTGCATACGAATGTTGTGCATTTTGCAAACCAGACGTATTATTTGAACCAGACAAAGCGTCTCCAAAATTCCACAACCAAGTAGCAAGCACTAAACCCGAAGTGTCGGTAAATTGAGGAATAAAAGGCGGACAATCTGCTTTGGTCGTATCCGCAGTAAATAAAGCATACGGACGAGCAATTGTAATATCGGTAGCAAAGGTGCTATCGCAGCCATTTATATCCACAGCTTTTAAACGCACAGTAACAATAGTATCTTTTGTTACACTATATTTGTGTGTAGGATTTATATCAGCAGAAAGCGGTGATGCATCAGCAAAATTCCATTCGTATGATAAATCTGTTCCTGTAGAAGTATTAATAAACTCAGCTGGATTATAATGACAAACAACTGGATCTATCGTAAAACTTGGAAACGGATACGTAGGAACAATATAATTTGTACGACTCAGTGTACTATCGCAACCCTTAGAATCAACAACTGTTAAACTTACCGTATATGAACCTCGATTTATATACGTATGAGTAGGATTTAATGCAACAGTATCTGTTGATAATGATATGCCATTTTTTGTCCAGTTATACAAACCCGGAGCAGAACCTTCTTCTATTAACACGGTATTTCCATCGCCAAAATTCCAAAACCACTCCACAACCGTTTCGGGAGCTACAGCCACAGAAGATTGTGTAAACGAAACATCAAGCGGAGTACAACCAGTAAGCACATCAGCAGTAAATTGTGGCGAAGGAACTTCGTAAATTGTTATAAAATTTGATTGAATCAAAGAATCGGTACAACCAATACTATTTGTAACAATTAATGTTACATCAAATAATCCCGACGACTCATACATATGAGTAGGCGTTGGAAACACGCCACTAATACGAGGACTACCATCACCAAAATCCCATTGCCAATTTGTAATAGAAAAATCATTATTAATTTTGGTGGTATCGGTAAAAGAAACACCTAAATATTGGCAGGTAAACAGCGTATCTTGTGTAAAACCGAGATTCATTTTTGCAACATTCAATGTAATACTCATAGAATCGGCACAAGCAAAGGTAGTATTTGTAACTTTTAATTGCGTTTCATACACACCCGGCACGGCATATTCATGTAAAGGATTAATTGCAGTGGTATCGGTAACAAGCAGCACATTATTTTTTGTCCAATTATACAAACCATCACCTGAACCTTTTTCAATAAACAATGAATTTCCATCGCCAAAATTCCAAGTATAGGTATCTGCTAATACTGCATCTTCAACAAATAAAATAGTATCAGGCGTTTCACATAAAAACTGTGGATTTAGTGTGTATCGTGCAATTGGTGGAAGTATAGTAATATAATCCTCAATGGTATCCGAAGCAAAACATAAATTTTGTGCAGCTTCTAATATAACAGTATATACACCCGTATCAGCATACACATATTCGGGATTTTTCATAGTAGATGTTCCCCCATCGCCAAAATCCCATCGCCAGAAATTTACATATTCTGACTGTAAATCAACTTTTGAAGTATCGGTAAAATTTGCAATAGCATTATAACACACCAATGTATTATCAACAAAAAAACCAACGTCAGGCGGATTTCCTACGCCAATATGTTCTGCCATGACAATTGTTTTTGTACAAGCCAAATCATCTGTAATAGTGAGCGTTATATCAAATCTTCCAGTATCAACAGCAAAGGTATAATTTGGATTTTTATCGGTAGATGTTCCCCCATCGCCAAAATCCCAATTCCAAGAAGTAATAGGATTATCAGACGATGACATATCAATAAATTGCACGTTTAAAGGAAAGCATCCTCCCAACACATTAGAATTAAATTGTGCTGTAGGCTCTTTAATGCGAATATAATTCGTTTTTGTAGCAGTTGCCGAACAAGAATGTATATCCGTTACAGCAACACTCACCGAATACGTGCCTGTATTTGTATATACATGCGTTGGGTTTTGCTCATTTGAACTAGCAGCATCGCCAAAATTCCATGCCCATGAAGTAATATTGGGGTCTGGCAAAGAAAAGTTTACCGAAAAAGGAGCAACACATGCAACACTATCGTTTGCAGTAATATGCACCTCGGGCAATG
>Ga0265293_10011428_pt1 | contig 12083 bp, 5 predicted proteins | sample Munlanlewell138R_FD_192505 | JGI IMG/M metagenome (GOLD analysis project Ga0265293, IMG submission 192505) | Leachate microbial communities from a municipal landfill in Southern Ontario, Canada - Leachate well 138R | ecosystem: Engineered > Solid waste > Landfill > Unclassified | place: Canada... | reverse complement strand
TATGTTCATACACCACTTATTACAGGCAATGATGGTGAAGGTGCTGGTCAAACATTTACAGTGACAACATTACCATTAGAAAATGTGCCTAAAGATAAATTTGGGAACATTGATTATAAAGAAGATTTTTTTGGTGTTAAGACAAACTTAACGGTTACAGGTCAATTGGAAGCTGAGGCATACGCAATGGCTTTTAGAAATGTTTATACATTTGGGCCAACCTTTAGAGCAGAAAACTCTTCAACGCAACGTCATGCCTCTGAGTTTTGGATGATTGAACCAGAAATGGCATTCGCTGATTTGGACGATATGATGGCGGTTGCAGAAATGATGGTTAAATATATTGTCAAAGACGCACTTGAAACATTACCAGATGAAATGGAGTTATTTGATAAATTCGTTGAAAAAGGTTTATTAAATAAATTAAATAAACTAAAAGAGTCTAAATTTCATCAAGTTACACACCATGAGGCCATTACGATCCTTCTAGAATCAAAAGTTAACTTTGAAAACAAACCAGAATATGGGGCAGATTTAGCAAGAGAACATGAAAAATATTTAACAGATACTCACTTTAATGGGCCGGTGTTTGTTACTGACTGGCCAAAGGATATTAAAGCTTTTTACATGAGATTAAATGAAGATAACAAAACAGTAAGAGCGGTTGATTTATTGGTTCCTGGTTCAGGGGAACTAATCGGTGGATCTCAAAGAGAAGAGCGATTAGAACTTCTTGAGAAAAGAATGGATGAAATGAACGTTCCTAAAGAAGACATGTGGTGGTATCTTGATTTAAGAAGATACGGCGGTTGTGTACACTCTGGGTTTGGGATGGGTTTTGAAAGAATGCTTATGTACTTAACTGGTGTAGAAAACATTAGAGATGTAATTCCATTCCCAAGAACGCCTAAACACGCTGAGTTTTAGTATAACTAAAGGTAAAATGAAACCGTATAAATAGGATTGATTGACTTTACAAGGTGGATTGTTTAAAATAAGAGAGAACACAAATTAAGAATTAAATAATGCATGGGAGAGTAAGATACTTGTAAGAATATTTTTTCAAGTTGATTTAACGAACTAATTATTATATAATTCTATTGCTGAATAAGGTGGGTGCGTGAATGAACAAGTCTGGGTTAAATTATACAATTATCTTAGCCACTACCCGTTTTTCAAACTGCATAAAAACAGTACTTTAAAGTAATTTGGAGTACTTTTATTTTTAATTGGTAAAAAATATAAAATATTTATTATAAAAAGGAGTAATACATATGGAAATTAGACTCGAAGGTTTGACAAAGGTATTTACTGATAAGAAAGGCAATGAGACAAGGGCTGTTGATGACTTATCGATCGTAATTCCTTCAGGCAAACTTGTGGGACTTTTAGGCCCGTCTGGGTGCGGTAAATCAACCACGTTATTTATGATTGCGGGGTTACATAAACCCTCAGGCGGAAAAATCTTCTTTGGTGAAGACAATGTAACCAAATTAGCACCAGAAAAAAGAGGAATTGGATTGGTCTTTCAAAACTATGCTTTATATCCACATATGACAGTTAGACAAAACATCATGTTCCCACTTGAAAACTTAAATGTTTCAAGAACAGAAGCCTTACAGTTGGTTGAAGAGATGGCAACTCTCGTAGGGATACAAGACCAGCTAGACAAGAAGCCGGCACAACTATCCGGTGGGCAACAACAACGTGTGGCGATTGCCAGAGCACTTGTGAAAAAGCCTAGAGTGTTACTGTTAGATGAACCACTATCTAACTTAGATGCTAGACTACGTTTACAAATGAGAGAAGAAATTAAACGTATTCAAAGAGAAACAGGGATTACGACCATTTTCGTTACCCATGACCAAGAAGAAGCTATGTCCATTTCGGACTCCATGGTTGTTTTGGATTTTGGTGTTGAACAACAAATGGATTCACCTCAAGCGATGTATAACCATCCTAAAAATGCATTTGTTGCGAAATTCTTAGGGAACCCACCAATCAACATGATTACTGGGCAAGTTAAAAACAAAAAGGTTATGATTGAAGATACCGTGATTGGTGAAACAAAAGTCAAAGATGGCATTTATGATATCGGGATTAGACCTGAAGACTTTAGAGTGGATGACTTAGGGATTCAAGTTGACACCCATGACATTAAACATATTGGAAGAGATACGATGATTCATTTTATCGTAGGCGATATGCAGTTAAGAGCTTTAGTGGATTCTGATTCAGTAATTGGCAAAGAATCCATTAAGTTAATCGTTAAGCCAGGAAAAATTCATTTATTTGATAAGGAAACCGGTGAAGTTGCTCTATGAAAGAAACCAGCGTATTAAAAAATATTGTCTGGTTAATTAGAAGTAAATTACACCACTTTGGCGTTCGGGTTGAAACCTTCTTAACGAAAATTCATTTAGGATTTATTGTGAAGTGGCCGGCGTGGTTAAAGGCAATCTTCTATTTAGCACCAGCACTAATACTAATAGGGATATTTACATTTTATCCAATTATCAACTCATTTTTAATCTCGTTTTATACAGGTTATAACATTCAAAGAGGCGATTTTGATGGTTACACATTAATTGGTAACTATGTCACAGTCTTAAAACACGCTAACTTCGGTCAAGCGGTCTATAACACCTCTATGATTGTGTTAATCAGTGTTCCAATAACAATATTGGTTGGGTTGTTGATTGCGGTAGCATTAAATTCGATTAAACCGTTAAGGGGATTTTTCCAATCGGTTTTCTTCTTACCTTATGTTACCAACTCAATTGCGATTGGGTTAGTATTCGCGTTTATATTTAAAGGAAATAGTAATGACCTGTCCAATTTAGGGCTGGCCAACCAAATCTTGACTTGGATTGGGTTAGACCCCATTGTTTGGATTGGGGTTGGGGCAACATATTGGTCAGCGATGAGTGTAATTTTAATTTATTCAATTTGGAATGGATTAGCTTTCAAGATTATTGTTTTCCTAGCAGGGATTCAAGGGATTGATAAACAGTATTATCAATCAGCTCAAATTGATGGCGCTTCTAAATCAAAATCATTTAGGCGCATTACGGTTCCCCTTATTAGTCCGATGATATTCTATATTTTAATTACTTCTGTGATTGGCGCATTTAAGACCTATTCCAGTGTCGTTGCGATCATCAATAAAGAAGGGATTATTACCACCGGGGCTAATGGATCGATTAACCTAAAAACAATTGTCTTCTATGTCTATGACTATATTTCACTGGCCGGTCAAGATGGCATGATGAGTTATGCCAGTGCCGCAGCGATTATCTTGTTCGGCATTATCTTGATATTCACGCTTATCCAGCTTTATGCGGGTAAGAAACGTGTCCATTACTAGGAGGCTATTATGAAACGCATAACAAAAGATATTAAACGGTTAGATTTAATAGCGACTGTAATTGATATTTTATATAGTCTAATTTATTTAGCGATGGTGATCTATTTCTTTGTGATTTTAGTTGAACCAGAAGTTATTACCGATGTTGTTGATACAACGTATCATCTGTTTGGGCTTATCAAGGTATCTTCAGCAACCTTAAACATTTTGATTTCACTTATTATTGGGTACTTAATCGTCTTTATTCCGACTAACGTCATGCATGCCAAACGTGTTGCGAACAAAGAAGACATTGAAATGGATGAATGGAATTACCGTTCCCAAATCCTTTATGGGTTATTATCAGTAGTTACATTTAATTTTGTGAGTGCCGTGATTCGTTTTATTATCGCGAATAAGCAAATGGTGATTATTAGTGAGTACAATTTAAAACAAGGTTTCATCCGGTTGATGAAAGATATTAAAACGGGAACCATTAAATTAATCCATAAAATAAAAGCGGTATTGAAGGCCAATAAGAAATACAGGGAAAACAAAAAAACGCTTGGCAAAGAAGAAGCTAAAACGATAAAAGAAGCGGATATTAAAGCAATTAAAGGTTCTAAGTCACAACAAGACTTAGAAAAACTTGGCAGAAAAGCTTTATTTGCCAAAGTCATTCGTTTGGCGATTACCTACACATTCTTAACAATGATGGCTTTGTTCATTTTCATACCATTTTATTGGATGATATTAACCGCACTGAAGAGTCACCAAGAATTAACCACCACCCTAAACCCAAGATTCTTTATTGGGTTGGATGAAATGAACTGGGTTAACTTTAAAGTGGCCTTGACACGATTTGATTTTTGGAAATATATGGGTAATACGGTTGTCGTTGGGATCTTATCGATGATTGGAACTGTAACAACAACGATACTAGCCGCATTTGCCTTCTCAAGACTTGATTTTAAAGGCAGAGAATTTATTTTCTCAATCTTGTTGTTGACAATGATGATTCCAGGTGAACTTTACACCATTACAAACTATATTACGGTTAGAAATTTAGGCTGGTACGATAGTTTCTCAGCCTTAATCTTCCCATTCATGACCTCTGTATTTTATATTTTCTTCTTGAGACAATCATTTAAGCAAGTCCCAGAAACATTATATAAAGCAGCACAAGTGGATGGCTGTGGCGATTTTAAATATTTGACAAGAGTGATGATACCAATCGCAAGACCAACTATTATCACCATCACAATCTTATCTGCAATTGGTGCATGGGATGCATATATATGGCCACAATTGGCAGCACCAAGTAAAGAAAACTGGTTAATCTCAGTGGCATTAAGATCCACCAGTTTCGTTACCGGAGTGGGTAGTGACGCAAGACCTGTTTACAACATCCAACTTGCCGCTACCGCATTAGTTACAGTGCCACTTCTAATAATATTCTTCTCATTGAAGAAATATATTATTAGAGGTGTTGGACGAAGTGGAACCAAAGGGTAATTCCTTTCGCGTTTATATATTTTAGAAAAATAACTATCAAATATAGGAGGAAAAAATGAAAAGAATAGTTTCAGTATTTATCGGTTTGTTTGCCGTGTTGATGATTTCAGCGTGTGCGAAACAACGTGATGAAGCGCCAAAAATTCTTGGTGCAGATTTAAATCCGGTCGTCGAAAAGGGCGGCTCATACAATCCACTTGATGGGGTGACTGTATCAGACCGGGAAGATAAAGATATCTCAGTGGATGATATTGTCGTTAGTGGTTTCGACGAAGACGACCTCAATTATCCAGGGACTTATACGATTATTTTAACGTTAACAGATAGCGCGGGTAATAAAGCACAAGAAACGATTAATTTAAAAGTAGAAGACTCAGGAACAACGGCTTTACCTCCTGTGCTAACAGGTGTTAAAGAAAATCAAACTTATTATATTGGCTCAGGCGAATTTGACCCAATTGCTGGTGTAACAGCATCTGACCCAGAAGAGGGGAACTTAACCGAACAAATCGAAGTAATAGGGGTTTATTTATTAGAAACACCTGGCACCTATAATTTAACGGTCAGAGTCACCAACAGTGCTGGTTTAAGAGCAAGTAAAACCATTATCTTACAGGTTTTATCTTCAGAAATTCCACCTGTGTTAACCAGTGAACCAATTACTATTACATTGTGGCATGCGATGGGCGAAGAAAACCAAAAATTACTCCAAAAGTATGCTGATTCATTCAAAGAAATTTACCCTAATGTGACGGTTGTCATTCCTGCTGGGGCTGGTAACTACGACACCTTAAAGGCGAACATGATTAACGCGATTACCGCGAATGCAATGCCAAACTTAGTTCAAGCTTATCCAGACCATGTGGCAGAATACTTAAACGGTAAAGCAGTAATTAACCTAAACCCTTATATTGAATCTGATATTTGGGGCTTAAAAGGGGACGATGCTTTAGATGATATTATCGAATCTTACCTAGAAGAAAACAGTCAATATGATGCAGCTGGGACATACTATTCATTACCATTCAATAAATCATCCGAAGTTATGATTTACAACAAAACAGTTTTTGATGCATTAGAACTTGAAGCACCAAAGACTTGGCAAGAAGTTATTGCGATGGCACCACAACTAAAAGCTTATGGTGATCAAATCGCTGAAGCTGCTGTTAGAAAGGCTAACCCTAAAGATACAGAAGAGCAATTAGCAACTAAGATCGCCGCTGCGAAAAGTTTGATTGTTCCAGCGTCTTATGACTCAACTGGAAATGCCTTCATTACATTCACAAGACAATGGAATGGTGGTTATACTGGCATTGATTTTGGTACATTCAAGGGTCAATACCTATGGCATACAAGTCCAAACACCAAAACAGCAATGGAATTCTTAAAAGCCAATAAGAACATTATCACACTGCCTGAATATTGGGATCAACAATACGCATCCACACCGTTTACCAACCAACAAACATTTATTACAGTTGGTTCAAGTGCAGGGATTCGTTATAACGTACCACCAGAAGATCCAACGACAAAACAACCTTTATTTGAAATCGGTGTCGCACCAATTCCTTACAACGGCGAAATGTCTGAATACAAAGCAGTTATCCAACAAGGAACAAACGTTTCTTTATTGAAAACAGGAACTAACCAACAACAATTAGCTTCATGGTTGTTCTTAAAACACATTATTAATACTGAAAACACCGTAGACTGGGCAATGAACACAGGTTATTTACCAGTTAGAACCAGTGGTTATGAATCAGAGGTTTATCAAGATTTCTTAAATGAACCAACTGCAAACCAAATATACATTTCAATGAGTGCCAACGCGGCATACATTCAAAAAGATTATATGTATTTTGACCCTGCGTTTATCGGTTCATCTAGAGCAAGAACCCAAGTTGGTCTCGCATTAGAAAGAATTATGTTAGGTGATGGAAACATCCAAGTAGCCTTAAATGAGGCTTATAGTGAAGCGAACTTAGGTGGGTCTTAATTTGAAAAAAGTTTTATCCCTACTAGTCATTCTAGTAGTTGGATTGAGTTTAATGAGTTGTGACAATCAAGATCCACCACTTGAAGAGGATTATATACTCACGGATTTAAGTGGTAAAACCCAAGCAGAAATTCAAAGCTTGTTTGACGGTTTAAAGATGAATGTCACTTTTAGAGAAATAGAAACCAACGCTGTGACGCCGGGTATGTTTATTAAATACATCGGTGCCGATGTTGGCGATAAAGTTTCAAAAACAACCACCATTCGTGTTGAGATTGCTGTAGAACAACCACTCGCACCTTCAATTTACGGTGCGGAGGATGTTACAGTGTATGCCGCTGTCCAGGGTAACCCACCCACTTTCGATATTACAGCCGGTATTACCGCCAAGGATTATAAGGGAAACGTCATTCCGTTTGGTCAATATTTATACATTTTAAATATTACCAATAGCGCTGGTGATACACTTTCTGAGGTGAATTTCTATCAAGTCGGAGCGTATCATGTGACGTATGTGGCTCAAAATAGTGGTCTATCCACCACGGCCGAAAGAATCATCACCGTGGCCATTCCACCCTTTGACACCAACCATACGGATTCGTTTAGACTACAATCCAGTTATAAAAACAAATCATTTATTAACGACGGGATTGGAGTGGTTGAGCTTACCAGCCATACCGATGCCGATACGACCAATTTTAGAGACCCGATTACGGGTTTAAGATTCGCGGTTCGTTATTTGGGTATTGACGCACCTGAGGCGACATCTAAATATGATCCATGGGGCATTAAAGCAGCTAACTTTGTTAGAGACATTTTGGACAATGCCGATGAAATCATTTTAGAAGCAGAAGGTGACCGTCAAGACGGTAACGACAGATACTTAGCCTGGGTTTGGTATGTGAAAGATTCACAAACCCGCCTGCTTAATCTAGAACTCGTTGAACAAGCTTATGCCTTTGGCAAATCTGCCGAAACCACAAAATATGGTGATGTTTTCACCGTTGCGGCAGCGGAAACTCAATTAACGGGGAAACGAATTTATGGTGAAGTAGACCCAGATTATGATTATTCAAAAGAAGGCACACCAACCACCATCGCCGATTTACTCGAAAACTTTGAGGATCACGTTGGCTCTAAAGTGACGGTAACAGGAATTGTCACCGTTAAAGTTAGTCATTCGATTTTCTTAGAACAAGATGGTGCCGGCATTTATGTTTATGTGGGCTTAGGGGTCTTGACCAATGAACTTCAAATTGGTTATGAGGTCACTATTCAAGGTTTAGTGGGTGCTTATTACAATGATTCGAAGCAATTAACCAATTATTCGATGAACAATATGATTTTAGTTTCAACAGATAACCCAGTGACACACCATTCAATTGATGGTAGTCAGTTGGGGGATTATGTTGGTAATATGGTCCGGTTAGATAATTTGACGGTCAAGAGTATTGGGTTGTCTCAATCCAATAGTTCCACAGATGCCTATACTGTTTATACAGAGGATCAATTTGGCAATTCTGTCAATATTCGTGTCGATAAATACACAGCACAACTGGTTCCATCTTACACATTTGAAGTAGGTACAATATTTTCGGTTACAGCGCCAGTAACACAATATTATGATGGTTATCAGTTGATGTTACCTGGCTCAGCGAGTATAATAATTAGTGAGTAACTAGGAGGAAGAAAATGAAGATTAAAAGATTCAGTTTTTTAAAAACAGTCGTCACATTTGTTGTAGCGATTGTTGCAGTTATCGGTTTAGCATCTTGCGGCGATAACAATCAAAAACTTGTTGATGAAGCTTTAGAAAGTCTAGAAATCGGCTTTACAGGCACTGAAACATCATCGACAGTAAAAGGTAAATTAACATTGCCTACAAAATCTGGCGATATAACTATATCTTGGGTTTCTGATAAACCTAACGTAGTTTCAACCGCAGGTGAAGTTGTTAGAGGCGATGCTGATATTCCAGTTAAACTTACCGCTACATTAAAATTAGGTAATGTAGAAGAAAAAAAGGACTTTAACATAACCGTTAAAGCCAAAGATCTCCCAACGGCATTAGAAGTGTTGGCAGCGATTGCTTTAGAGGGTGGCTTCTTACTTTACGATGAAGAAAAAGACACCTACTCAACAAGAGAAGATATCGTGTTACCAACTGAAGTCCTAGGCATTCAAGTCACTTGGACATCAACCAACCCTGCCCTTATTTCTGTAACTGGCGAAGTTACACGTCCAGTATGGGGACAAGAAGATCAAGCGGTTGTTCTAACAGCTAAAGTTGGCGAAGAAGAAAAACAATTTGTTGTTACTGTACAAGCAATTGCGATTAAACCAGCATCAGCAAAAGTCGCTGAAGCGAAAGACCTTCTTTTATTACAAGGGACATCAGATGGTGTTGTCGATGACTTAGAATTACCTGATACAGCTGGTAGTGAAGGCGTTGAAGTAACATGGGTTTCTTCTAACCCAGATATCATCGGTAGTAATGGTGAAGTCAACCGTCAAGATGAAAACACAACGGTTACCTTAACAGCGGTATTATTCTTCGAAGGCTATTCAGATGAAAAAGAATTTGAAGTCGTTGTTATTGCAGCTGAACCTTCTGTTGAAGTGGCAGATTTTGCAGGCGCTAGAGCATTATATGCAACAAACCAAGCACTACCTGAAAAACCATATACCTACGTTGAAGTTAAAGGCGTCACTGTGCTCGGTGTTACTAAAGATGGTTATATGATCTATGATGGCGTTGAGTTGTTCTTTGTTTATACAAAAGGAGCACCTAAGGCATCTATTGAAGCTGGTAACGTTTATGATATCGTTGGTTTAGTAGATTACTACTTTGGTGCATGGCAATTTAATGGTACGTCAGTTACCAAATATGCAACCATTACCAGACCATCTGAGGCTGCTGCACAAACACCAGATCCAGAAGAAGTACTAGATGTTGAAACTTATATTGCAACACTACCTACTGCAGCTGAAATTACTGCAAATGGGTTTACATATGAAGCCATAGAAATTACTGGTAAAGTGTTGGTTCAAGGTAGTGGAAACTATGACGTATTCTTAGTTAACCCATTATTTGATGGCAAAGTTAACTCTGCGGCAAGCTCTCCATTTACAACAGACGCATTAATGATTTATTATCAATCTAATATTGAGGCATTAAGAGAATTTAACGGTCAAAAAGTTAAACTCGTCGTTTACTTATATTCACTAAGAACCGATAGAAATATCTTTACGTTCCTTTTTACAGGTGAAGCAGCTGATATTACAGTTGTTCCATTAACTGATATAGAAATGGTTGCCTCAGCGAAGAGTCAAATTCCAGGATTGTTCCCACAAGTTCAAATTGAAGGAACGACTTTTGAATTACCAGCAACATTATCTGGTACTGATATTGTTTGGGTGTCTTCAAATGAAGACGTGATTAACTCTGAAACTGGTGTAGTCACACCACACGCAACAGACCAAATCGCAGTTACATTGACAGCTACAATCACAAAAGGAACTGAAACAGACACAATAGCAGTCATCATTAAAGTGGGTATCGTTCCACTTTCAACCGTTGAAGAAGTGGTTGCGCTTGAAGCGGGCGATGAAGTCATTAGAGTTATCGGTGTGGTTACAGCAAGCGAATACTACCGAACTTATTTCATTCAACAAGGAGACGCTGGTATTGCTGTTTACACATCTAATGCTGATATGTTGGCTATCTTAAAAGCAAACTTAGGCAAACAAGTTGAAGTGATTGGTAAACGTGCCGAACATAACGGTTTAAGGCAAATTGCTCCACTAACTGGCAGAATTAAAGCCGTTGAAGGTGGCGAAATGCCAGAAGAAGTTAACGTTGATGCCGTTTCACTTACTGCTGAAGGCATGATTGATTACCAAGGCCGTTTGGTGGAATTTACGAATCTAATTATTAAGAAAGTCGAAAAAGACACTTATGATAATGTTACGATTACCTTTGAAAGAGTAGATGGTTCATCTATTCAAATGAAGTGGGATAGCCGTACAGCGTTATCAACAGAAGCAGCTGCTTTATTAGCAACCATCGTTGTTGGTAAGAAAGTTGACATCGTTAACCCACTTGCTTGGAACAACGCGCCTTACTTATTTTTCACAGATTCTACAGAAGTAGTTGTTGCTGATCTTACCAATCAAGATAAAGTAGCACTTGACCATGCAGCATTAGTGATTCCGACTAAAGTCAGCGTTGCTGGCGATATGGATTTACCAGAAGCTGGAACGAATGGTTCTGTCATCACTTGGGTAAGTGGCAACACAGACGTTATCACAAATGCTGGTATCGTTACGCTTCCAACAGCAAAAACAATTGTTACCTTAACTGCTACCATTACAATCGACACACAATCTTTAACAAAAGCATTTGAAGTAGAAGTACTTCCTGAAGGTTATGTTGAAGCGGTAGTCTATGAAACAGGCTTTGAAGCACCTGACTTTACAGCAGCGTCAAAATATAGCGAACCTGAAACACTGGTTGGTCCAGCTGATAAACAATGGGCAGTACGTTATGGAACACCATCAACAACCACGCCAATCATTGGCACACAATCTATGCAAATGAGATGGTATAGAGCAGCCAGCGGTGTTCACACAACAGATCCAATTTATGCGTTCACGAAGTTTGCAACAGAAGGGGCAACTAAAGTTACATTCTTTGCCGCAAATAACGGAAAAGGTTCTAATGTAGAAGTTACAATTTCAGTCGATGGTGGTGCAACATGGATTGCGCCAAAAGTATTCACATTAACTAATACAAGCACCGAATATACTTACGATGTTCCAGCAGTTAATCAATCTGGAGATGTTCAATTTAAGTTTACTATCGTGGTCGCTGATCCAATGCCTTTAGAGGACGATAGACTCTATCTTGACGATGTGAAGATTTATGCATTAGAAAGTGAAGAACCAGGTCCAGAAACGGTCACAGTTAAGGCGTTAAACCCTGGTGGATCAACCGTTACTACAGCGGATGGTGTTAACTATGCAGCAAGCTTAGGTTTAAACGCAGATATTTTTACCGTCACATTCAACAATGGCGGTAGCACTTCATGGCCAGCAATTAGAACAGAAGGCGGCTGGAGAATGTATTATAATGCAGCAGAGGGTGGAAACTTTATGACGGTTGATATGGCTGATGGTTATACCATTGAATCTATCATATTGGAAATTTCAACCAATAAAATGGGG
>Ga0265293_10011426_pt1 | contig 12084 bp, 9 predicted proteins | sample Munlanlewell138R_FD_192505 | JGI IMG/M metagenome (GOLD analysis project Ga0265293, IMG submission 192505) | Leachate microbial communities from a municipal landfill in Southern Ontario, Canada - Leachate well 138R | ecosystem: Engineered > Solid waste > Landfill > Unclassified | place: Canada... | reverse complement strand
AATGATTGCAGTAAACATACTGCTATTTATTTTGCTAGAAAAAGATATAATCGAATCGTCGTATTTAAAGTTGATGAGCTATATTTTAAGTCATGGATTATTGATATATGTAAGCTTGCGATTTTTTTTAGAAGAGTATGCTTTATTAACGAACTCATTATACATTGTCATATTACTAGCTTGCTTTTATTATTTTTTAAAAATTAAACAACAAAATTTATATATAGCTTTAAGCGGAATTGCAGCTACTATTTACTTAATAATTAAATATATTGAGGTACTTATTGAGCATTTTGGTCCACCAATTTTTATTTTGACAATTATATTAGGCGCAGTCGCAGTTTACTTAAATGTCTATATAGTGAAAAAGCTTCGCCAGCGACGCTCAGGTCAGAATCAGATAGAAAATCAACAAGACGAAAGTCTCCAATATCAGCCACAAGATGAAGCTAGGCAACAGAAAAAGTATTCCATTTGGCAGAATTTAGCGACAATTATGCTAACTATGCTTTCGTCAATTGTTATTACAGTGTCATTGACATTTTTGATATCGGAAACGATAGCAGATTTCGAGGATTTAGCAGAGATGTTTTTCTTTATGGGCTTATTATTGTTCTTGCTGCCGGGTGTATATGTGAACAAGCGCAATGAGGTTATCGGCGGGACGTTAATTAGTATCGGATATTTAATGAGTTCGATTGCTATACTTGCAATAGCTGATTGGTTTTTAGCGGTTTGGCTAGCTGTAATCTTATTTGGGTTATTTAGAATGAGCAGTAATGGAATTCGGATGCTGCTTTATATATTGTTTCATATAGTTGCGTCGTTTAAGCTATACGATATTATTAGAGAATTCGATAGTGTATGTATAGTATTATTTGTTATAAATGTGCTTCTTATAGCATTTAGCATATATAGAAAAGAATTTCATATTAATCCTTCAATAGCGGAATCAATTTATAAGAACAGCTTCTTTTATCAATTGTTGGTGTTTTTCGTACTAACATTTATCGAAGGCACAGGCTATGAATATTGGTTATTCGTACTATATAATGTGCTGTTCTTTATAGTAGTTACAGTATTGCTGTTTTGGTCGAGAAAGAATGATAAGCTGTTTGAGTTTCGCATTAGTATGGCATTCTGGTTTATGTTCTTATTTTATAAATATTATGATTTTGTTTGGCAGCTTCTACATAAATCATTGGCTTTGATTATTTTAGGGGCGATTTTTGTAATAGTTACGTTATGGTTTGAACAAAAAGCTCACTTGTACAATGAGATGGTAGATAGTCAAATACGGACTAACGACAGCAATCAGTTATTTTGGAATAGGAAGGCACTGCTATTATCAGTCTTAATAATTATGCAGCTGTTATTCATTGGCACACAGATTGCCACCAGTGAACATGCACTTACGACTGGAACACAAGTTAAATTGGAACTACAGCCACTTGATCCCCGTTCAATTATGCAGGGTGATTATGTAGACTTAAGCTATACAATATCTACGCTTAATGAGAATCCTTGGGGAAGTCAATGGGAAAACCGTTGGGACAAAGATTTGCATGTTGGTCAACGCATGAAGCTGGTATTAAGTCCTGATGCGCAGGGTATATATCAATTTAAGGAAATGTATGAAGGGCAGCCAATTGCTGCTGATGAAGTGATTATTAACGGTAAATATCAAGGATGGCGAATTATGTTTGGTATTGAGCATTATTTCGTGCCTGAAGGAACAGGATTTGAAGTTGAGCAGAGTATGAATTATGCTTATGTTAGAATTGCAAGTAACGGGAATGCAATATTAGAGCGGCTAACAACAGAGTAATGATGTATTATGTATTAAGCATATTGGCGTTATAGATTGGTACTGTAGATTGCACTGTAGTTTGCTACGATAGATTGAGTATGGATTTTGAGGTGTGAGTATGATTGTAGGTATAGGCATTGATATTATAGAAATTGAGCGGGTACAAAAGGCCATGCAAAGCGCCGATGGATTTAGTTCGAGGATTCTAGCGCCATCAGAATTAGAAGCTTTAGATTCTCTGAAAAGTGAAGCACGTAAGATTGAATATCTAGCGGGCAGGTTTGCTGTTAAAGAAGCGGTAGCTAAGGCGTTCGGAACGGGAATTGGCGAAATATCGTTTCATGATATTGTAGTTATTAATGATGCACAAGGAAGACCGCAAGTGAAGTTATCAGGAAACGCCAAAAAAATGGCAGAAGCACAAGCTATCACTAATGTATGGGTGAGTATAAGCCATTCGAAAAATAACGCAGTAGCACAAGCAATTCTCGAAAAAAAACAAGCATAGTGTAATGAAAGTCAGAAACTTGTCATACAATTTAGTACACGCAGGAGGGAATATTGTGTTTGTGGTTACAAATAGGGAAATGCGTGAAATCGATCGCTATACGATGGAGCAGATAGGTATTCCGTCAGCAGTGCTGATGGAAAATGCGGGGAAATCCATTGCCGATTGGATTGTAGAACATGTTAAAGGTAAAAACCATGTGGGGGTGGTTTGCGGGAAAGGTAATAATGGTGGAGATGGATTAGTAATTGCAAGGCATCTTCATAATTATGGGTTGCTAGTGAAGGTTATTATACTAGGTAAACCAGAGGACCTTTCAACTGACACTGCATTACAGTATGAAATTGCTTGTAATATCGGGATTAATGTAGACTGGTATGATTATGATACTGGCAGCTTGCAGGAAGCTCATTTTAAGAACTTTGATTTGATCATTGATGCTATGTTGGGAACTGGCACTAAAGGTGTTGTGCGACAACTTTATCAGCAAGCAATTCAGTCGATCAATTTAACAAAAACCAACAACAACAATGTCTTGGTTATTAGCGTGGATAACCCGACAGGTGTCATTGGTGATTATGGTGATGTGAGTAGCGATACTATAATGGCGGACATAACTTTAACATTAGGATATATGAAACAATCGCTATTAAATGAGCCTGCTAGGCGGTATGCTGGGAAGCTGGCTACGATTGATATCGGTATACCAAGGATTGCAGAGCTAGCTGTAAATCTCAACAAAAGACTTATAAATGAGCAGTTAGTAAAAGAGTGGCTACCAAAGCGAGTGCGTAATAGCCACAAAGGCACTTATGGGAAAGTTCGTTGTATTGCAGGATCTCGTAGTTATTTCGGTGCAGGCTTATTAGCTGCTACTGCTAGTCTACACATTGGAGCGGGGTTAGTGTATTGGGATGCTCCAGAAGATGTTAGCAGTATGTGGTGTGCCCAAACCCCAGAGCTAATTTTCAAATGTCATTCCTCCGAAAATGGGTGCTTTGCAATGGATAGCGTTGATTCGCTGTGCAGTGTTACTGGGGATGCCGATGCTGTTATTATAGGGTGTGGGATTACGCAATTCGACAATGGAGAAAAGTGGTTAGCTGAACTTCTAAGCAGAGTTAGTTGTCCAGTTGTCCTTGATGCTGATGGCTTTGTGATGTTAGCAAACCATTTAGATGTCTTGAATAAGTATCAAGGTAGTAGTCATATTGTTGTTACGCCGCATCCTGGCGAATTTGCTAAGGTGCTTGGTATTTCCGTAAGTGAAGTAGAAGCGAATCGGATAGAGTTTGCTATAAAATTTGCAAAAGAACACCATGTCACTGTTGTCTTAAAAGGAAATCAAACAATTATTGCAGCACCTGACGAACGAGTGTATATAAATACAACTGGTAACCACGTGCTTGCTAAGGCTGGAACTGGTGATGTATTGACTGGCTTTATTGGAGGTTTAATAGGTCAGGGAATTTCACCGACAGAAGCTGCTTGTGTAGCTGTATATGTCCACGGGCTAACGGCAGACTATTTATCTAAAAACAAATATGTATCTACTATGGCATCAGATGTATCCCGCAGCGTAGGTGCCATTCTGCAGAATTTAGCGACTCGTGCATAACCTATGACATATTTCCCGGGAAATAGACAATGAATTTATGAATTGTCGAAACAAGTGAGGAGATGGTGTTATGCTTAAGGGTAAACGCAAACTAGGAATCATTATGATTGCCGTCTTGACTTTAGTATTGGCTGCTTGTGGAGGGACAATTACAAAGCAAGAGGATGTTATGGAGGAACTAGGTAAAATTGCACAAGAAATTGAGAGTTACCATTTAGAGGCTCAACTGGTAGTTGACCATGATGGATTAGCTCAGACATATTATGCTGAGGTTTGGTATCAAAAGCCAGAACTATACAAAGTAGCACTTAAAAATGATAGTAAGGAAGTATCGCAAATCATCATTAAAAACTATGATGGAGTACATGTGGTTAACCCATATATGAATAAAGTCTTCAAATTCAGCAAGGATTGGCCGCATGCCAAAGGGCAATTATATCTCTATCAGACGCTTTTAGACAACATATTACAAGCAGAAGCGTTAGAGTATGAATACAAGGATAATGTTTATTATTTCACTTATAATGTGCAAAATGGCGAATATATAGCAAAGCAAGAAGTTGTATTGCAGGAAGGATTTTATCCTAAGTCTGCAATTATGACTGACGATACAGAAACTGTTAAGATTTCAGTTAACTTTGAGAATTTTGAGGCTAATGTAAAAATTGAAGAGTCCGAATTTGTCGTTGATAATCAATTGCAAAGTAATGCTGATGCTGGTATGGCTGCTACTGCGGCAATGGCACAACTTCAGCAGAATTTCACCCCATTACAGCCTGAATATGTTCCAGCAGGTTTGACATTAAATTCAGTTAATGTGCTTAAAGAGAATAATATGGAATACGCTATATTACAGTACGGAAATGCTGAACATAATTTAACTATTATACAGAAGCCTGACACAACTGAAATTGGTGGTACAGCTATGTTGGACGGCGAACTTGTAGATTTATATGGTAAAGTGGCTATGTTAACATCAGGCAGTGTGCCAACACTTCAATGGTATGATCAAGGCATAGAGTTTACTGTTTCTGGCAACATTCCAGTTGAAGAAATGGAAAAAGTAGCAGCTACAGTATACAGTCCAGTTAAATAAGTACATATAATCCCCTGCTTTTGTTAGTTTTTAAAGTAGGGGGTTATTTTCTATACTTTAAGATACCATACTGTTTAAAAGTGATGTATGATAAAATATTATATATAATGGGGGTGATGCTGGTGCAGACGGAAATGTATCGTTCGACATATGCCGAGGTAAATTTGCAAGCAATTAAAGATAATTTTCTTGCATTAAAAAAACGAATAGGTGAGCAGTCTGATGTAATGCCGATAATAAAGGCTAATGCCTATGGGCATGGAGTAATTCCAGTTGCTAATACAGTTATAGCTGCTGGGGCAAAATACCTTGCAGTATCATCGTTGGAAGAAGCTTTGGAGATAAGAGATGTAGGCATTACAACTCCTATATTAATATTTGGTTATGTACCAAGTAAATTCGCCAATATAATTGTTGAACGTGATTTGACAATTACAGTTCTAGATATAACGATAATTAAAGAACTTAGTAGATTAGCTATTTTACAGCAGAAGATTGCCAAAATTCATGTAAAAGTAGATACTGGTATGGGGCGAGTTGGCATAACTGATATTAACCAACTTAAAGAGATTATCCAGCTAGTAAAGAACAGTCCAAATGTTTTGTTAGAAGGAATATATACACATTTTGCCTGCGCTGATGACATAGATAAAAGCCATACAGAGCAGCAGCATAATAGATTTAAAGTGTATATCGACGAGGTAATACGACAGTTTAAGCATAAAGTATTAATACATGCTTCGAATAGTGGTGCAGCAATTGATATGCCAGAGTTTGCTTATGATTATGTGCGGGCAGGAATTAGTTTATATGGTTATTATCCCTCAAAGGATGTTAATAAAGATGCGGTTACTTTGAAGCCAGCGATGGAATTTAAGACACAAATCGTATATTTGAAGAAATTAGATGCAGGGAAGGATATTGGTTATGGAGCTACATATCAAACGTCTAAACTGTCAAAAATTGCAACACTTCCTGTCGGGTATGCTGATGGCTATAATCGTTTACTCTCAAATCGTGGCTATGTATTAGTACAAGGGCAAAAAGCCCCAATTGTTGGTAGAGTGTGTATGGATCAGACTATTATAGATGTCACGGCTATAGAAAATATTAAAATCGGAGATGAAGTTGTTCTATTCGGGGAACAAAATGGTACACGAATAACTGTAGATGAAGTTGCTGACTTAGTACAGACGATTAATTACGAAGTGTTATGCGCTATTAGCAAACGTGTTCCTAGAATTTACCTGTAAATGGCAAGGGTGTGCTAGTTTTGTTTAAGCAACTTTTGAACATTATTTGAGTCTAAATTATATATAAGAGAAAAGTCTGTGTTTAGCAGGAATAAATCGCTTTATTGGCGAATTATATATGTATATTTAAAATATAAAAATATAAAAAATATCCGCAACAAGTTAATTGATGCTGTATATTTTTCAATATTTTACAGCATACTTAAGATATACTATAATGTGTAGCTGTTGCGAGTGGAAAACTGGGTCTTGGTGGAGGTGTTTCTGTGGTAAATACTAAAAGGATTATGATTAGTATCCCTACAAATTTACTGCAAGAGGTAGATGGAGTTGTAGAGATTGATAATACAAATCGGAGCGAAATTATTCGTAATGCAATGAAGATGTATTTGAGCGAGCGTAAGAAGCGACACATACGCGAATCAATGCAAAAGGGCTATGAGGAAATGGCACATATTAATTTGAATCTTGCCTCTGAAGCTATGCATGCTGAGGAAGAAGCTGAAGAAACTCTTGAAAAATTAGTAAGTGGAGTGTAAGTGGTGGATGATGATAAAACGAGGCGATGTATTTTATGCCGATTTGTCACCTGTCGTTGGGTCTGAACAAGGTGGTATCAGACCTGTTCTAATCTTACAAAACGATATTGGGAACAAGTATAGCCCCACTGTTATAGTTGCTGCGATTACTGCTCAGATTCAAAAAGCGAAAATCCCAACCCATATTGAAGTTAGCGCTGAGTTATATGGATTAGAAAAGAATTCAGTAATTTTACTCGAACAAATACGCACAATCGATAAACAACGATTAACGGATAAGATAACTCATCTAGGTGATGAGTTAATGGAAAAGGTTAATGAAGCTATCAATATTAGCTTAGGATTAATTGAATTCTAGCGAGAAGTTTTCTATAGAGTATTTTATAGAAAGCTTTTTTTAATAAATCAAGGCATTCTCTTCACCAGAGGCTTGGCGAATGCCGAGTTTTATTTATTGCCAGATTCTTGCTAAAGGGGTACAATTAAGTTTACAGATATATCGAAAGGATTCGATTTTATGTTAACTATTGTTCTGTTGCTTTCATTGCTCGTAACCTTTATAAGCATAATAATGACAGTTGGCAATGCTTTGAGTAGAACTATTCTAGCTAAGTTTTGGGCGCTTACAGCAACTATAGCAATATTTATTTCAGCGTTTATCTTTATAATTGATGCTTTTAATTTATTGAACAAAGAAGAAGCGACTAACCCTGCCAGTATGCTAGGGATAGCGGGAGAAGCTAACGCTAATTCTGTAGGCACACAGCCTAATAGCTTACTAAATCCTATAGAGAATCAGATTGATTACATAGATAATAATTTCCAAATTAATCAAGCTTTAGTTACTGGTGATACTAAGGTAGCAAGGATTATGCTGTTGGATTTATTCGCAAAAAGATTTTCAGACAACTTAACAGGTATAACGGCACAGCAAAAAGAATGGTTAATACAAAATGCGCATTTATATCCAGTTGACTCAGACCAAAAGCTAGCGGAAATAAAGAAAATAGCTATTACTAACATTAAACAAGAGCAAATAACAAAGAGCATCGATTTATATAGACAAAAAATTATCAGTGCATCAGGTGTGGTTATTGAGAAATTAGTTGATGAGAATTCAAATATTCGCGAGATGCAATTACATATATTAGCTAACGATGGAGGTATGTATGTCGCCTACTATCCTCATACCATTGATGTAATGGTTGGAGAATCGGTAACCTTCTATGGCACTCCTATAGCAAGCAATCTCATCAATAGTGATATGTTTGGTCCTGTTAATACAGTACTGTTATATGCTAGTTATGTAGAGAAGCAAACGAAACAAGAAAATGAAACAAGTCAATTGACTAATTAACAAAACCTCCTTTTTTTCATATCTTATAGAGTAGATATGAGAAAAAGGAGGTTTTCTGTTGAAACCGAAGATACTAATAACCGGATCATCACTGGAAACCCAGAATGGCTATGCTACTTATGTTGGAAAAGCATATACGGAAGCTATTGTAAGTGCAGGTGGGATACCTTTAATTCTGCCGTTAACAGATAAACGACAAGCAGAGTGCAAATATTCTATCGTTGATAAAGATTGGCTTGCCGGATTTGATGGACTCTTGCTCACTGGGGGTGAGGATGTAGACCCACTTTTATATGGTAAGAATCCCCATAGAAAGCTAGGCAGGATAGCGCCAGATAGAGATGTAGTTGAAATGGCAATCATTCCGCTAGCACTTAGTATGAATATACCTATATTTGGAATATGCAGGGGTATGCAGGTGTTAAATGTTGCGTGCGGAGGCACGTTGTATCAGGATATATACAGTCAAGCATCAGGTATAATGCAACATCGACAAAATGCGCCCCGCAACCACAGCACCCATGGCGTTAATATAACAAAAAATAGTCGATTACACAAAATATTCGAAAGTAATTATATATATGTTAACAGCTATCATCATCAAGCAATTGATAAAATAGCAGATGGATTTATTGTATCAGCTCAAGCAGATGATGGTATAATTGAAGCTATTGAAACTATAAACGGTACCTTTGTTATTGCTGTACAATGGCACCCAGAAGGAATGTGGGAGCAAATTGATAAGCAATATTTGTTGTTTGAGTCATTTGTCAACGAATGCCGTAGTAAATAAAACGAAACAACTCCCTTTTACGTTGTTGAAGAGGGAGTTTTGTTGATATCGGTGATGAATTCGATAAATTTAGTTGTGGCAAGTGAGTTATGGTCATGCTTAGTAGCACAGTATAAATTCCGCTCAATTAAAAGATTATCAACGATAATTGCTTTTACCTTATGTAAATCAATTGCTCTGTCAGCAGCAACCTTAGATACGAATGAAACGCCAAGCTCACTTTCGACAGCTGCAATAACTGCGTCTGTACTGCCAAATTCCCCTAATATTGATAATGAATCTATAGATATACCATGTTCCTCAAGCGCTGCCTGTAGTATTTTTCTAGTTCCAGATTCCTTTTCGCGCATGATAAAAGTAGCATCCTTCAATTCGTTGATAGCAATTGATTGACGTTTAGCCCAAGGATGATTTAATGGAACAATTAATTGCAATTGATCTTTTGCCACTGCAAAATAGGACAAGGTCTTATCATCTTGCGGTTTAGAGCCAATGACAGCGATATCTACTTTTTTATCTTGTAGCCAGCGTATAACTTGTTGCGTACCGGCCACATGGAGTTGAATTTGGATATGTGGATATGTGTTGCGGAATTTCTTGATAATTGGTGCGATAAAAAACTGCGCAGGAATAGTACTAGCACCAATGCTTAGATTACCATATGGCGAATCTTTGATATTCTGAATTTGCAAAAAAGTAGCGTCCCACATAGCAATAATTGCTTTGCCTTGTTCATAGAGATAGTTGCCTGCTTGTGTAACTACCAAGTCATCGCCTCTACGCTCAAATAGTTGACAATTCATACTCTTTTCAAGGGCAGTTATTCGCTGGCTAATTGCAGGCTGTGAAACGTTTAGGCGATGAGCTGTTTGCGAAAAGCTTTTTGTTTCTACAAGATCAACAAATGCTTCAATTTGACTATAATTCATATATATTTTCCTTTCCGTTATGAAGTAGTAATTCGCTTATGCCTCAGTGTTAGTTATGCCGTTGAACTCATAATTTGTATTAATTATACAGTAATTATTTGTCGATTACTACTCTAATCATAGCTGCATATAATAATTGACTCATTTTTCGAACAACAAATAATGCCGCTTATATAATAGTTGTTTTATTGTATGTTGCGCTAAGTTAATATAATATTATGTTATCCCTCTTACTCCCTCTTACGATGTTGAAGAAGGAGTATAGATGTTGAAGAGGGAGTATTGTAGAAACCGAAGATAAAGAAAACTTAGTTCAGCAGGAGTTTTAACTCCACCTGAACTCTAGTTGCACTTATTTCGAGGATTGATACAACTCCCTTTTACGGTGTTGAAGAGGGAGTATTGTAGAAACCGAAGATAAAATTCAGGAGGACTATAATGAGTGAAATTGATTTTAACCAGCGGCTTGCCAAAGAGTTAAACTGGAAACAAGCATACATAGATAAGGCGATTGAGCTTCTTGATGAAGGAAATACCATTCCATTTATTTCTCGATATCGCAAAGAAATGACAGGGTCAATGGATGAGGAAACGCTACGGAATCTGCAAGAGCGTTTAGAGTATTTGCGTACACTGACTAAGCGCAAGCAGGATGTTATAGCTTCGATTACTGAGCAAGGTAAGCTAACAGATGAACTGAAATTAGCTATTGAAAAAGCTGACAAGCTACAGGAAATAGAAGATATCTATTTGCCATATCGTCCGAAACGGAAGACTCGTGCTAGTGTAGCTAAAGAGAAAGGGCTAGAGCCGTTAGCTGATTGGATTGCTGCACAGCCGTTAGCTGGTGATATTGAGGCAGAAGCAGCAGTATATGTTAACGAAGAGGCAGGTATAGCTACCGTTTCAGATGCAATTCAGGGAGCAGAAGACATTATTGCCGAGCAAATCGCAGAAACGGCAGCAATTAGACAACTGGTGCGTAATTACTTTCAGCGTCATGCAATACTTCAAACAGCTGCAACAGGCGAAGATGCAAGCGATGTATATCAAATGTATTTTGAATATCAAGAAGCACTTTATAAGCTTCCGCCTCACCGAGTATTAGCAATTAATCGTGGAGAACGGGACAAGGCTCTTAAGGTTACCACTAATGTGGATGTAGATAACATTATTGAACTTATCAATAAACAATGGGGCGTAAATAGTCAAAGCATTGTGTATGAATTAATTACTGCTACGATTCTTGATAGCTATAAACGATTAATTGAACCATCGATTGAACGTGAGGTTCGTAAGGAAAAGACGGAACAAGCAGAGGAAAAGGCGATTGAAGTATTTAAGGCAAATCTAAAAAGCCTATTATTAATCGCACCAGTGAAAAATAAAGTTGTTATGGGTGTGGATCCTGCATACCGAACTGGATGTAAAATAGCAGTGGTTGATCATACAGGTAAATTATTAAAGGTGGATGTCACATATCCTATTCCCTTATCGAAAAACTCTGATAAGGACATTGTGAATATCGAACAAGCTAAGAAAAAGTTCTATTCATACATCAATGAGTATAACGTCGATATTATTACAATTGGCAACGGTACTGCTTCAAGGGAAACTGAGCAGTTTGTTGCCGACTTAATCAAAGATGGCAAACAGCAAGGTATTCTTCAAAGGGATATTTTCTATATTATTGTCGATGAAGCTGGTGCAAGCGTATATTCTGCTTCGCCAATTGCCAAAAAGGAGTTCCCTGATTTAGATGTTGCAGAGCGCAGTGCTGCATCGATAGCTCGCAGATTACAAGATCCGCTCGCAGAGCTAGTGAAGATTGACCCTAAATCAATTGGTATTGGACAATATCAGCATGATGTCAGTCAAAAGCGCCTATCAGAAAGTCTGCAGTTTGTTGTAGAAGTGGTTGTTAACAATGTTGGTGTTGATGTGAATACGGCATCATCTTCGTTATTAAAATATATTTCAGGTATAAATGAAACAGTTGCCAATAATATTGTTGCCTATCGGGACGAAATTGGACAATTTACAAATCGCAAGCAAATTAAAAAAGTACCACGTCTAGGTGGTAAAACCTATGAACAGTGTATTGGATTTTTGCGAATTCGTGATGGCAAGGAGCCGTTAGATAATACACCGATACACCCGGAATCATATGCTGTGGCAGGG
>Ga0265293_10011423_pt1 | contig 12088 bp, 10 predicted proteins | sample Munlanlewell138R_FD_192505 | JGI IMG/M metagenome (GOLD analysis project Ga0265293, IMG submission 192505) | Leachate microbial communities from a municipal landfill in Southern Ontario, Canada - Leachate well 138R | ecosystem: Engineered > Solid waste > Landfill > Unclassified | place: Canada... | reverse complement strand
CTGGTCGGCCCCGCCGCCACCGCCGAAAAGGACCTGAAGGCGCTGCTGAAAGCCGCCAAGGCGCAGCCCGAGCACTGGAGCTACGCCAGCTCCGGCCTGGGCACGTCCCAGCACCTGGGCGGCGAACTGCTCAACCAGCTCGCCGGTACCGACATCGTCCATGTTCCTTATAAAGGCGGCGGCCAAGCCGTCTCGGATGTGGTCGGCAATCAGATACCGCTGGGCCTGCTCGGCGTTTCGCCCGTCTTGGCGCACATCAAGGAAGGACGGCTGAAAGCCTATGCCGTCACGTCCACCTTCCGGATCGACAGTCTGCCCGACGTACCGACCATGCAGGAAGCCGGCATCCCCGACTACGACGCCACGCAGTGGTACATCATGGCCGCGCCCAGCGGCTTGCCCGCCGATCGTGTCCAACGGCTGAATGCGGCCCTCAACAAGATCATGAAATCGGATGAACTCAAGCCCGCCCTGGAGGCGTCCGGCTCAGTCTCCAAGACCATGACGCCCGAGGAAACGACGGCATTCGTCCAGGACGACTACAAGCATTGGGGAGAGCTGGTGCAGAAGGCCAACCTGCCTCTGCAATAAGCGCACTACCGCTCCAGGACTCTATCCGCCTCCATCTCCGGCCGGCTTGCATGCTCGCACGCAAGCCGGCCTTGCTTCGTCTTCGCTCTTCTTGCCCGGCGCGCTCCGCCTGCGCCCGCCCCCGGGCGCTATAATCCAGAATGCTCCGGGGTGTGCCGCCTTTCGCATGGGCTGGCACTGAGATGGCCGCACCGAACCCGTGAACTTGATTCGGTTCATACCGACGTAAGGAGAGTTGTGAACAAGCCCGATATTGCCGCGCCGGGTCTGGCGCCGGACATCCTCCGTGACCTCCTGGACTTCATGGACCGTCCCGGCGGCGGCGAGGACGCATTCAACGAGCTGGCCCTGCGCCTGTTCTTCCACCAGTTCCAGCATAACCACGCATTTCAGCGCTATTGCCGGCAACTGGGCAAGACCCCGCGCACGGCCAGACACTGGCGCGACATACCCGCCGTGCCGATCGACGGCTTCAAGGACTTGACGCTCAGTTGCGTCCCGCCCGAACGCTGCGAACGCGTGTTCATGACCAGCGGCACCACGCGCTCGGACATCAAGGGCCGCCATTACCATCCGCACCTTCAGGTCTACGACCGTTCGATGGCGATGCATTTTGCCCAACGCTTCATGCGCGGAGAGGCCCGCATGCGCATGGGCATCCTGTTTCCGTCCGAGGACATGATGCCCAATTCATCCCTGGCCCATTATCTCGCGCTTGCGTTGCACGGCTTCGGCGCGCCGGGCAGCGGCTATTTCATCGACGAGAACGGCATGGACGTCGATGCGTTGATTGCCACCCTGTCCCAGGCCGAACGCGACGGCGAGCCTTATGCCTTGCTCGGCGCAAGCTACAGCTTCGTTCACCTCATGGATGCCTTGAGCGCGCGCAATCTGACGTTCCGCCTGCCGCCGGGCAGCCGCCTTCTCGACACAGGCGGCTTCAAAGGCCAGTCGCGCGAAATACCGATGCAGGCGTTCTACCGGCAATTGCACGCAGCCTTCGGCGTGAGGGCCGACGACTGCATCAACATGTACGGCATGACGGAGTTGAGCACGCAGTTCTACGACAACGGCAATGCCGTTCATCCACCCGTGAAGTCGGGTCCGCACTGGATCAGGACACGGCTGGTGGACCCGGTGACGGGATCCGACATGCCTGCCGGCGAACGCGGCATCCTGGCCCATTGCGATCTGGCGAACTTCAATTCGGTCACGACCATATTGACCGAAGATGCCGGCATCGCCGCCGACGGCGGCTTCCTGCTGCTCGGGCGCGCCCAGGGCGCGCAAGCAAAAGGATGCTCGATGGCCATGGACGCCTTCCTGAAAGCGGCGCAGGCATGACAACCCGCATCGCCGCGGGCTATCTGCCTGGCCTGCCCGCCGAGTCCCTGGCCTGGGAATCGCGGACATTCCGCGCGCGCGGACAAGCCATAGAGGTCGCGCTGCCTCGTCCGACTCCTGAACAACTGATCTTGTTGGCCGCCAAGGTTCGAAAGGCCGCTCAGGAAAATCTGGCCGTGATGCCGGTGATGGACGTCGTCGATGCGATCGACCGCTGCATCGCCAGGATGCTGGATGCCGCGGATCCGGCGCGCCAAGAGATGGACCGCCTACTGAGCATCGTGACCGGCTTCGACGCCGAGATGACTCGGCTCGGCATCAACGCCATCCTGAAAACGTTTCGCCGCCCGCAATTGCTGCGCTTTCTGGCCGAAGACTTCGGCGACCCCGGCCTGCTCGACGATTTTCGACCGCGTCCCAAAGGAGGTTGGACCCGCGCCTACGGGCCCAAGCTGCTGGGCCACGTCTGGGCCGGGAACGTGCCGGGATTGCCGCTATGGAGCCTGGTGTCGGGCCTGCTGGTCAAGGCGGGCAGCCTCGGCAAGCTCGCCAGCGACGAACCGCTCTTCGCGGGCTGGTTCGCCCGTGTGTTAGCCGAGGTCGAGCCGCGCCTGGCGGATACGCTTGCCATCGCATGGTGGCCGGGCGGCGATGCGCAACGGGAGAGAACCCTGGCGCAGCAAAGCGAGGTGCTGACGGTCTATGGCGGCGACGCCACGCTCGCAGCCTGGCGCGCGCATGCGCCCGTCGGCACGCGCCTGCTGGAACACGGCCACAAACTGAGCGCGGGATTGGTTTCGGCAGCCGCCCTGGACGCGCGGCAATCCCTGATCGCGGCGCGGCTGGCGGCAACGGACATGCTGCGCTGGGATCAACAAGGCTGCTACAGCGCCCAGATCTTCTACGTCGAGCGCGGCGCGCGCGTGTCACCCAGGGAATTCGCGCGGCAACTGGCCGGCGAGCTGTCGGCGCGGCAATATCAGTTCACGCGCCGGGACCTATCGCTGGAAGAAGCTCAGAGCATCGCCGCATGGCGGCAAGCGGTGGCGATGCAGGCCGCCCGCGGCGCGGACGTCGAGCTGCTCGGATCCAGCGCCGACCCCTGGGCGCTCGCCTATCTGGAATCGGCGCTGCCCTTGCCGCCCAGCGCCCTGAACCGCACGGCGTGCGTGCTGGCCGTGGACAGTCTGGACGACGCCGCCGCGAGCTTGAGCGCCCAAGCCGCGTATTTGCAAACCGTGGGCTTGATGGCCAGCCCCGAAGAACTGTTCCGCCTTGCTCCCCTGCTGGGGCAAGCGGGCGCGACGCGGCTGTGCGCCCTGGGAAGCATGACGATGCCCGAATCGGGCTGGCACCATGACGGACGCTTCAGTCTGCTGGATCTGGTGCGCATGGTCGACATCGACATGTCCGCTGAGCAAGCGGCGCAAGGGCTGGCTGACTACCGTGACTGATACGACGATCGCCACGCCATCGATGGATCGCCTCCTGCTGCGCATGCGCCAGGTGAGCTACCGCTACCCAGGTTCGCGCGCGGCGGTCGCCGACGTCGACTGGTCCTTGCCGCAAGGCGCGTTTCATTGCCTGCTTGGGCGCAGCGGCTGCGGCAAATCAACGCTGCTCAAGCTGGCGGCCGGCTTGCTGCTGCCGCAAAGCGGCGCCATCACCCTGGATGGCGAACCGGTATCGGAACCGGATACGCGCACCGGCTTCGTTTTTCAAACGCCGACCCTGCTCGAATGGGCAAGCGTTATCGACAACGTCTTGTTGCCCGTTTCGCTGCGGCGACGGCCCGGCGCCGACGACGTCGCCCATGCCGAAGAGGTGCTCGATCACGTGGGCCTGCTGCCGCTGCGGCACCGCCACCCGAACCAATTGTCGGGCGGTCAGCAAAGCCGCGTGGCCATCGCGCGAGCCCTGCTGGCGCGGCCCAGGCTGCTGCTGATGGACGAGCCCTTTGCCGCGCTGGACGCCCTCACCCGGGAAGAGCTCCAGGATAGCCTGCTGGCGCTGTGCAGCCAATACGACAGCGCCGTCCTGTTCGTCACGCACGACATCGCGGAGGCGGCCTACCTGGCGGATCGCGTCGCGGTCATGGATCGCGGGCGAATCGTCGCCGACATACCCATCGAGCTCGAGCGGCCTCGCCGCCCGGCGCTTCGCCATGGCATGGCGTTCACCGAAGTCTGCGCGCACTTGCGCCGCGGCATGGAGCAGCCGTCATGATCGGCAAGCTGCCGCAATCGCCCCGCGCCTGGTCCGCGCTGCTGGCACTCGTCCTTTTGCTGGCATGGGAATGGGCCGTGGCGTCGCTCGATTGGTCCTCGCTGGTCCTGCCCGCGCCCAGCGTCATCGCCGGCGCGTTGTGGCGCGGCCTGGCCTCGGGGTATTTCTGGCCCCATATCGCGCAAACCGGACTGGAGGTCGTCGTCGGCCTCGGATTGGGCGGCATCATCGGATTCGCATGCGGACTGGCGCTGGGCGAATCGGCCTTCATCCAGCGCGTGGCGATGCCGTACATCATCGCCAGCCAAGTCGTGCCCAAGCTGGCGCTCGCGCCGTTGCTGACCGTATGGCTGGGCTTCGGCACGCTGCCGATGGTCGTCATCACCGCCCTGGTGTGCTTCTTTCCGTTGCTCGAAAACACGCTTACCGCCATCGGCCAAGTAGACGCCGCCCGCCTGGAGCTATTCCGAATGCTGGGCGCGTCGCGCTGGCAGACCTTGTGGCGCCTGAAGGTGCCTCACGGCCTTCCGGCGATTCTGGCCGGCGTGCGCGTCGCGGTCGTGCTCGCTCTCGTCGGAGCCGTCGTGGGCGAGTTCATCGGCGCCAGCCATGGGCTGGGCGCGCTGATCATCGCCGCGCAAGGCTCCATGGACACGCCGCTGATGTTCGCCGTGTTGATCTTGATCACCCTGATGGGCTGGCTGCTCTATCAGGCTTCGCTCTTGCTGCAAGCGTTATTGCTGCGCCCCTATTGCTCCACTCCCACCTCCAGGTCATCATCATGACAACGACACGACGCGACGCTATCGGCGCACTGCTCGGACTTGCTTCCACCACGTTTCTGACGCTGCGCGCGTCCGCCTCGCATGCGCAGCCGGCCCCATTGGAGAAGGTCGGCCTGGCCGGGTGGAGCAAGCCCATCAGCGAGATCACCAATCTGCTGGCCGAGCCCGAGAACGGCTTTTTCCGGGAGCAAGGCCTGGCCCTGGACTACCTGCCCGGCGCGGGCGGAGGCGACGCCGTGCGCAACCTGTTGAGCGGCCAGGCGAAAATCGCATTCACCGACCCCGGATCGTTCTTTGCGGCTTTGGACAAAGGCGCAAAGCTGCGCGCGATCTACGACATCTATCCGCAGAACGTATTCAATGTCGTGGCGCCGGCCTCCAGCGGCATCACGACGCCGTCCGATCTGAAAGGCAAGCGGATCGGGGTCTACAGCCTGTCCAGCGGCACACGGCAGAATCTGCAGATCCTGCTGCAGCAAGCCGGCCTGAGTGAAGACGACGTCACGATCATCGTGACGGGGCTGCTCAACTTCGCGCCGCTCATGCTTGGCCAGGTCGATGCGACCGCCGCCACCGATACCGGCCTTGCGCTGGCTCGCCGGCGCGGACTAAAGGACGTCACGGTCATCAACGTGGCCGACTACCTGAACTACTCCAGCGACCTGCTGGTCACCCGGGAAACGACCTACCAGCAGGAAAAAGCGATGCTGCGACGCTTTCTCGCCGCGTACCGTCGCAGTGCCCAGTGGATGATCGACGAGCCGGAGAAAGCGGCGCAGCTGGCCGTGCGACATGCCATCGACGGTCAGGATCCGGAATTGAATCTGGACATCATCGCCTTGCGCAATCGCGCCTCGATGTCCGACCTGACGCGACGCCAAGGATTGGGAACCCTGGATCCGGCATCGTTGCAGGCTGCTGCCGATGCCTATCGCAAGCTGGGACTGGTCAGCCGCGACATCGTCATCCAGGACGTAATCGCCCAGGATCTGCTTGCGCCTTGAACGGCCATCCCGCCAAAGGAGCACCCGCCATGGATTTCAAGAACAAAGTCGTACTCGTGACCGGCTCGAGCAAAGGGATAGGCGCCGCCCTTGCGCGCGCCTTCGCGCGTGAAGGCGCGCTGGTCATCGTCAACTATCTGCGCGACGAGCAAGCCGCTCACAGCGTCGTGCAAGACTGCCTGGACGCCGGCGGCGATGCATGGGCGCTGCGCGCCGACGTCACGCAACGCGGCGAAGTCGATGCGCTGATCGCGCAAGCGCTCGCGGAAACCGGCCATATCGACGTAGTGGTCAACAACGCGTTTCGCCCGTATCATTTCGATCCCGACCAGCGTTGCCGGTTCGACGCGATCGATTGGGCAAGCTATCAACAGCAGTTCGAAGGCGCCGTGCAAGGCGCCTACAACGTCTGCCAGGCGGTCGTGCCTTCCATGCGTCTGCGCGCCCGCGGCAGCGTCATCAATATGGCCAGCGATCTGGCCGAACATCCCGTCGTGCCATATCACGATTACGCCACCGCAAAATCCGCCCTGGTCGGCTTCAGCCGTAATCTGGCGGCCGAATTGGGCCCATCGGGCATACGCGTCAACTGCGTCGCACCCGGCTTGGTGTGGCCCACGCAGGCCAGCTGCGGCACCCGGGAAACCATACGCGAACAGCTTGCCGAGCAAACGCCGTTGCGCCGCATCGCCTCGCCCGACGACGTTGCCGGACCCGTTCTGTTCCTGGCTTCCGATTGGAGCCGGTTCATGACCGGCCAGGTGCTGTACGTCGACGGCGGCCTGCTCATGCGCTAGGCCCGGCAACAAAGTCAATCAGGAAATTTCCGATTGACATTTATCATCAGCCGAATTAACTTTCCGTGACCAAGGGGAGTAGCTTACCTCCGACGCATCGTCATTACGGTGGTGGCGCAACGCCACGCACCCGGTGCCCGGGCAGCCACGGTTGCAAGCAAGACCTTGCCGTTCAACGGGCAAGGTCTATCCTCATAAATGCATAGGCCGTTGCCTGATACCAATAAGTCTTACTTTTGTCAGGAAATTGTATGCTAGAGTTTTTGCAAACCTTGAGCTGGACAGCCGTATTCCAGATCATCCTCATCGACATCCTGCTGGGCGGCGACAACGCCGTCGTCATCGCCCTGGCATGCCGCAACCTTCCCAAAAAACAGCGCATGCAAGGGATTATGTGGGGCACCGCAGGCGCCATCATCCTGCGCGTGATCCTCATTGCATTCGCCCTCACCCTGCTGAGCATTCCTTTCCTGAAAATCGTGGGCGCATTGCTGCTGATATGGATCGGCGTCAAGCTGCTGCTACCGGAAGACGACGCGCACGGCAACATCGAAGGCGGCTCGTCCATCATGTCGGCCATCAAGACGATCATCATCGCCGACTTCGTCATGAGCCTGGACAATGTGATCGCCATCGCCGGCGCGGCGCAAGGCGCCCACCCCGATCATCAGATCGGACTGGTCGTTTTCGGCTTGGTCGTCAGCGTGCCCATCATCATCTGGGGCAGCACGCTGGTACTCAAGCTCATCGACCGCTTTCCCCTGGTCGTCACCTTCGGCGCGGCCCTGCTGGGATGGATCGCCGGCGGCATGCTGGTCACTGACTTCTTCCTCGTCGAACGCTACGGCGAGCCGTCGGCCATGGTCAAGATCGCAGCCGAAGTCATCGGCGCCGTGTTCATCGTCGTCGTGGGACGTTGGCTGGCCAAGCGCAAGCTCGCCGCCAAGGGCCAAGCGGCCTGATCATTCGAACTGCCGTATCACGCTGGAGAAATCCAGCCCGCCGCTACCGGACTTGCTGTGCATGGCGTAGATCTGGCGCGCCAGCCCGCCAAGCGGCGTAATGGCTCCTGCGCCTTGCGCGGCCTCGACAGCCAGCCCCAGGTCCTTGAGCATCAGATCCGTGCCGAATCCGCCCGTGTACTCTTTGGACGCGGGCGCGTGCGCCATCACGCCGGGCACGGGATTGTACTTTTCCAGCGCCCAGTTGCCTCCCGAGCTCAAACGCATGATTTCGGACAACACGCCCTGGTCCAGGCCGCACGCCTTGCCCAGAGCCAGCGCTTCGCTGGTCCCGATCATCAAGATGCCCAACAGCATGTTGTTGCATATCTTCGCCGCCTGGCCCGCGCCCGCCTCGCCAGCGTGAAAGACATTTTTCCCCATGCACTCCAGAATCGGACGCGCTCGCTCGACGTCCGCCTTGGCGCCGCCGACCATGAACGTCAACGTGCCGGCGACAGCTCCGCCCGTCCCGCCCGAAACCGGCGCGTCGATCATGGACAGCCCGGCCTTGCGCGCCGCATCGGCGACCCGCAGGGCGCTTGCCGTCGAAATGGTGCTCGAATCGACGATCAGCGTCGTGGACGACACCATGCCCAGCAAGCCGTCCCGCCCCTCGTCGCCCAGGTAGAGCGATTCCACGTGGCAGCCGGCGGGCAGCATACTGATCACCACGTCGGCGCCCTCGACGGCCTTGCCGGCCGAAAGCGCAATCGCCACGCCTTGCGCCGCCGCGCGATCGCAGGCCGGGCCCGACAGGTCGAAAGCCTGCACCGCATAGCCCGCCTTGGCGAGGTTGGCTGCCATCGGCCCGCCCATGTTGCCCAAGCCGAAGAATGCGACACGCGCGGCGGCTTCGCTTTCATTGCCATCATGTATAGACACGTCAGTCTCCTTTCGTTCTTGCCCTTGGCCGGTTCCACGGACGATCCACTTCGACATGACACTGCGACCGCGACCGAGCCGAGCTCTCTGTATCGAGTGTAGAACAGAATAGTCTGCTTTCCCTAGCCACCGCCTCCGGCCTGGCATAACCGGCTTCTATAATGGAATAGTCCGTCGGAGCATCGGAATTGAACGGCCTCGTCCCGCCGGCGTTACACTGCACGCATCCCCTCAGCGAGATCCATCGGATGCCTTCCGCTTTTCGACCTCACAGCCCCAGCCATCGTCTTCCGGCAATGCGCCGCGTCGCCAAGACACCCGCGCAACCGCCGCGCCTGCTCATCCTGAACAAGCCGTACGACGTCCTGACCCAGTTCAGCGACGATCAAGGCCGGCCGACCCTCAAGGACTACGTGGACGTCCCCGACGTCTACCCCGCGGGCAGGCTGGACCGTGACAGCGAAGGCTTGCTGTTGCTGACGAACGATGGCCGCTTGCAAGCCCGGATTGCGCATCCGAAGCATCGAATGAGCAAGACCTATTGGGCGCAGGTGGAAGGCGTGCCGTCGCCTGAACAGCTGCAAGCGTTGCGGGAAGGCGTGCCATTGAACGACGGCCCGACCTTGCCCGCGCAAGCCGAGGCCATGACGGAGCCGACCCTATGGGAGCGGGAACCGCCGGTGCGCTTTCGCAAGCACGTCCCGACGTCGTGGATAGAATTGACCATCCAGGAAGGCAGGAACCGGCAAGTACGCCGGATGACGGCGGCGGTCGGACTGCCGACCTTGAGGCTGGTGCGCGTGCGCGTGGGACCCTGGACGCTGGACGGCCTGCGGCCTGGCGAATGGCGCGAGGCGCCGGCCGCGCCACCGGCGTATTAAGCAAAGGCTGAGAAAATGATATAGAATGACCGGCTTGGCAGCAAGCGGAATTTGCTTGGTGACTGGCGCAATGGCAGAGTGGTTATGCAGCGGATTGCAAATCCGTGTACCCCGGTTCGATTCCGAGTTGCGCCTCCAGTGTTTGCAGAGATTTTCTTATTCCCTGTATGGGGATAATATGACATAAGGCCCGCCACCGAGCGGGCTTTTGTGCGCTCTGCCATCCGTAGCAACTTACAAATCCAACCCTGAATATGCTGTGTGCTTTTGCACAGAAAAATTCCTCGCACGCCACCCCAACCTCCAACTCGCGACGACCTTGCCCGTTACGCTGTGAGGGCCGCATTGCGGACAGGTAGGTGAAGCAAAGAGAAATGAAACGAATACGCAATTGAATACACAGTTTCCCTTGAGGAGGGCCGATTAAGTAACACTTTTAGTAACAACATGCTCAGCAGCAAGAAAACGCCTGAGGCAGAATGCACCCACCGGCACCACGAACGCCGGTAATTGCTAAGCCCCTCTAAATCAAAACCCACAAGGAGAGATAATGGGAAAGCTAATGAAGGACGTGCCCGCCACAAGGTATAACTTGCTCGACAATGTACCCCCCGAGCAATGGCGCGCCCAACAACTCAAAAACTTCGAAGAAGACGCTAAACAGCGCAGCCAGGAAAAGAATTCACACCCCAACTTTTTCAGCACGGTAGGCTATCGAAGGCCTAGCCTCAGCACAGCCCAAGAGCTTGAGGACTACATGCGCCAAGCCTATAGGCGATAACCACTCACCCTCTATCCTCCACCCGCTTCGGCGGGTTTTCTTTTCTGTTTGCCCCTCATAGGCGGCACAATGTCCATCGACGCGAATTCCGCTGAAACATGGGCGATGGGAAAATTGGTTCTTATAGTTCTCGCCGGCCAGCGTTCTCAGCTTACAAAAACTTTTCAGCCTGCCCAGTTCCGTCATCGAGTCGGACTCCAGCTTGGACAGTTGCTTTTTGGCCTCCACGTGATGAGACTCGGGGAACCAGTCGCTTATGGCGTCCCATGTCGCCGACTGCCCATCTTGGGAGATGTTTTGCGTGGCCTCCCGTCTAACAGGCGGGGGAGACTGGAATTCACGAGCGGGTCTCATGGGAATCATATGTATTTACCTTGTATTGAATAGCCCTTTTAGGGACAAGTAATGAGAGTCAGAGGACAAGGCATAAGTGACGATCGGTGGTTGGAACGTTCCCGTTCGAAGCAATATCGCATCAACCTGCGATTCGTCGAACAAATCAGCCGATTCATCGAAAACCGGTTGATCCGCGGCGCTGTATCCACGTGTAATCAGGCGAACGTTGCAATTTTCGGCTCTATGTGCGGACGCCTGATACTCAGGAAAATACAAATGCTGCGATTCAGCCTGCTCCTCATGAGTGCCACGCTGCTTGCCGCCTGTGACGGCGGCGGTTCGGGCTTGGACAAACCCGGCGCACATTCCTCCGCCTGCGGGAACAGTTCCGCCCGCGCGATGAATGCCTCGGCTCGCGAGATGGACGCCTATCCCTGTGACGACGATGACTTCTCCTGCAGCGACGCTTATCCCTGCGAAATAGACACGTCTACCGGCGAGACGGAACCGCTGTATACATTCCAGTGGGCGCTAAACTACAAAGATAGTTATTTCAATGACTTCCCGGAGACGTTCGGCCAAGGAATGGACCTGAACGTCGAACCGGTGCATCGGCAAGGCTTCAAAGGCCAGGGCGTGAACATGCTGGTCCTGGACGGCGGCTTCGACGAGTTTCACGAAGATCTGTGGCCCAATTTCAAGCCTGAGTTATCCTGGAGTTTCACGACCAAGACACACTCGCCTCAACCTAAACCCGGGGAGGCCCACGGCACCACTGCCGCCGGCATCATTGCGGCCGCTCAGAACGGCTTAGGCGTCATGGGCATCGCGCCGCGCGTCAACCTTGGCGGGTCCAACTTTATCCATGCGCCTCCAGGTCATCTGATCGCATCGTACGGCGGAGCGCCCTGGTCCAGCCGGGGACACGTTTTCAACGGATCTTTTGCGCTTGATACACTGGCCTACTCATATGAGTCCGATATTGGATACGATCATACGGCCTCCGTCCGAGGCCTGAAGAAACTGCGCGACGGCAAGGGCGCCATCTTCGTCAAATCGGCGGGAAACAATTTTCACAATGGATTTCATTCCGAAAAAAAATGCGAGTCAGGTAATTTCAACTGTGCCAACCCTGCCAACGATACACACACACTTGAATCCAACATCATCGTGGTGGCGGCCCTCAACGCCCAGGGCTCGGCCAGCTACTACAGCAGCGCGGGGTCGGTGATCTGGGTGACCGGCATGGCGGGCGAACACGGCAATCAAGGTAATTACGGTGAACGCAGCGATTACGGTTTGGATGGCCCGACTATTTACACTACAGATTTAAGCGGCTGTACTTACGGAAACAGCAACACCCACGCAAGCACGCCTTTTCTGCGTGGACAAACAGAGCGCGATGGCAAGCCCGATAATCCCAACTGCGACTATTCCGCCATGAGCGGCACCTCGGC
>Ga0265293_10011422_pt1 | contig 12089 bp, 17 predicted proteins | sample Munlanlewell138R_FD_192505 | JGI IMG/M metagenome (GOLD analysis project Ga0265293, IMG submission 192505) | Leachate microbial communities from a municipal landfill in Southern Ontario, Canada - Leachate well 138R | ecosystem: Engineered > Solid waste > Landfill > Unclassified | place: Canada... | reverse complement strand
GTAAATCACGGGATATTAATGTACTTTTTTAGCTCAGGGATTTTCTTTTGGATTATGCTTTTTGCGATTTTATTAAATAGAATTATTTTTCATAATCAAATTGCAACTAAATTTATGCCTACTATGTTCATACTAATAGCCCCGCCTGCTGTTGGGTTTATAGCCTATTTTGCGATGTTTGAAAAGATAGATCTATTTGCAAATATGCTTTTTAATTTAGCTCTATTTTTTACATTTTTACTAGCGTTTATGTACAAAAGTTTTATAAAAATTAAGTTTTTTCTATCTTGGTGGGCATTTGTATTTCCACTAGCTGCGATGGCTATTAGTTCAATGCTTTATTATCACCATCATCAAGATAGCTTTCTTTTACTCTTTTCATACTTAATGATTGGGGTAACCACTGTTGTGATAGCTGTGGTTTTGTACCAAACTATCATCCATATAAATAGAAGAGAAATTTGCATAGAAGAGTAAGGAAAAAAATTATGACAAAATCAATGCTTTTGGATAAATATCCAGTTTTTAGCTATGAAATAGACAAAAATGAGTCAAAATTTAATAGTGTAGATGAGATTTTAGAGTTTTTAAAAAAGAAGATTGAAGCTGATCCAAGTGGGGCTTTCATAGCAATATTTGATCAATTAAAACATACAAAATCTTTAGATGGAGAGGTAATGGAAGGCTTACTAAGTGCTAAAAATATAATTTACTGCTTTGGAGTAGCCATTTTAAATACTAAAATTTTAGCTGCAAGACCTAGAAGTATTGGAGTTTGCGAGCTTAAAGACTCATTTATCATTGAGTGTATGGACGCTCCAAGAGAGGCGATGCAAGATAAAATTAACTCTTGGATAAAAGAGTTAAAAATCTAAACCCTCCTGCGTAAAGACGCAGGAGTTAGACTTGATTTATGCTGGATAGAGCTCTAAAAAAAATAATGATTTAGATATAATTAAAATAATAGCAAAGGAGGAGAGAATGTATTCAGTAAAATTAGATATAAATGAAAAAATTTATGATAAAGTAATGTTTTTTTTAGAAAACTTACCTAAAAATGATTTGAAAATAGTAGAGATAAAAAGCGCCAAACAAGAGACTAAGGAGAGTAATTTAGTTGATTTTTTTAGAAAAAGCCCTCTTGTTGGAAAAATTGATTTTTCAAGAGATGATGAAAAATATAACGGTAGATTAAGGTTTTGAAATATTTACTAGATACAAATATTATTTCGGAATTAGTTTCAAAAAATCCAAATGCAAATGTGATAAATTTTATCTCCTTGCTAGATGAAAAAACTTTATATTTATCTGTAATTACTGAGGAAGATTTAATGGCAAGGTTTGCAAATAGGATAGTAAATATTGACATGGAAACTATGCTAATTTGGGCTAATGAAAATCAAAAGCTTAAATCCGTTGGCAGACCATTACCTATTATGGATACTTTGATTGCATCAACTTGCATAGCAAATGATTTTATATTGATTACTAGAAACGAGAAAGACTTTATAAATTTAGACTTAAAAATTATAAATCCTTTTAATGTTTGATTCAATATATTAAAATCAACATTTTAAAACCTGACTTAGTAAAACAGTAGCGTAAGAGCCCTTTTGTAAACTAAAACTAAATTCAAACCAAGCTTTTTCTTTTATATATTTAAACTCTAAATCTTCTAAAAAAGTCCACGCAAATCTTCTTGAGCCACTAAAATAATCTAAATATGGAAAGGATTTAGAAAAAAACTGATCCTCTATCTCCTTTGCTAAAGTAGTTGCAAAAACACTCTTTTTCCCAGGCATTAAGCCTGTTGGCACAATCTCTTTTTTAAAAAATCTCTCACTCTCATTTTTTAAATCCTCAACCAAAAAAGATCTACCATGTGGATAGTGATGAGCAACATCTCCACTTAAGAGTTTGAAAAAAGTTTTTTGACCTAACAGTTCATCTGCCATCTCTTCATTAAAAATTTTTGATAACTCTTTTTTATTAAATTCATTTGCAAGTTTGGATATCTCAACCCTTCTATATAACCACTCATTAAAAAGAGTACTTTGAAATGCACTTAAGTAAAGATCTCTTTTTTTTCTATTTTTTTCAACTCTTATTCCCTCCAAAATCTCATTTGCCAAATCAAAATTATCTCCCTTTGCGCCAAATCTTTGTGATCCAAAGAAGTTTGGGAAACCTTCATTTGCTACTTTTTTCAAAGCTTCTTCTAGTTTTAGCGCATCAATTTCAAGTACTTTTTTAAGCCTTATAAAAAACCTATTTCCTTTTAAATGTCCTGTTTTTATCTTGTTTTCATGTCTTGCAAAAGAGAGTATCTTTATCTTTGGATGCAAGAAGTCTTCAAATTTTTTTTCAAACTTAGCATTTACGCTGATGTACTGGGTGGTCATTCCATCTTTATCTTTAAGTCCAGCATACCCAAACTCTCTTATGTTCACCCCGCTATGTTTTGAAAGATCGCTTAACATTTGCCATGTTGTTAAATCTTTTTTTCTAATGTGCATTATAAGGTGCTCTCCACTTCCACTAAATTCATAAAGTGGCAGCTCAAAAACAGTAAAATCACTGCTGTTTTTGGAAAAATGAACGCTAGTGATTGGGCTATGATTTAAGTAGTAAAACTCTCTCAATACTTCTCCTTAAAATGGTGCTCTTTGCAAGAGCTTTGGTATCTGCCTCTTGTGGCTTTTGCAAAAACTCTAAAGGGGGTTTTTGTTTTTTTTGATATGTTTTTTAATTTTTTTAAATTTTTTGGATTAAATGAAAAAAGAAGCTCAAACTCCTCTCCACTACAAAGTTCATCTTTACTTAGCTTTTCTAAAAACTTAACTCCTAAATTGTTTATCTTGCAAATCCTAGAGAGATCTTTACTTATTCCATCTGAAATATCCATGCTTGAGTGGATGAAAGGCGCGGCTTTAAAGAAAAAGTTTGCTCTTATTTTTGGCTCGATAAATCTTGAGTTTTTAGAGACTCTTCCTCCTCTTAAAAGTCTTCTTAAATCTTTCAAGCTCCCACCAACTTTACCTGTATGAGCGATAAAATCGCCCTCTTTCATCCCTTTTCTAAAGATAGGTTTTTTACTTTGTGAAATGATAGTTATGGAAATAGAGAGTTTTTCTCCTGATGTTGTATCGCCACCAATTATCTCTATATTCCATTTTTTACACTCTTTTTTAAAGGTATCTGAGAGTTTTTTTAACTCATTTTTAGAAAAATTTGATGGAAGTACAACTCCAATTAAGGCATATTTTGGAGTGGCATTCATGGCGATGGCATCGGAAATATTTATAAGTAAGCTTTTTTTTGCAATCTTTTCAAGGCTCATCCACTCTCTTTTAAAATGAGTGTCTTCAATGAAGAGATCTTTTGAATAGACTAACTCCCCAATAACTGCGCCATCATCTCCAATTTTTTTGGAATTAAACTGTGAAATGACAAAGCCTTCTTTATCCATAACCATCCTTTAATTAAGCTACATTTTACACTTAAGTGCGTTAATCTTGCTTTATTTTTAATTTTTTCTCAAAAGTTAAGTTCATATTTTGTACACTAAGAGTTTAAACACAAAGGAGCAAAAAAGATGCAAACTTTTTTTCTTAAAATTTTTAGATTTGATGCAAAAACTGATTATTTACCATATTTTACCAATGAAGAAGCAACAGTAAAGCTAGAAAACAGCCTTAAAAGCTTACTAAAAAAGATCCTACCAAATGAAGCCATGCCAAAATATGGAGTTAATATAGGTGGCTTAGCCGTTGATATTAACGCTCCACTAAAGGAAATTTACGAAAAATTTGGAGAGAGTTTTACTGTTATGCCTCTTAGTACGAAAAGAGCTGTGAAGGATTTGGCAATTGAAAGTGAAGATTTTATTAGTAGGTTTAAAATCCTAGAGCCGTTTGTAAAAGATGAGGATTTTAAGAGTTATGAAGAGCTCGCACTCTATCACTACGCATCTCCAGCGTTAAAGTATGATGAAGAGATTTATGGAACAGCTTTTTACATTTTTGCTTCAAAAATGGCTCAAAAATACCCAGAATATGAAAAAGAGATTGTTCAAATAGTTAGTGATGAGAAAAAGGGGGTATATAATCATATCTCATTAAGGCCACATCTATTTGAGTTTGATGATGAAAGTTGTGGGTTTATCACATTTTTAAAAGATAAGGTTAGAAAATATTTTCCAAAAAAAGTTGCTTTTGAAAAAGAGATAGAGGAAGAGAGTGGCTCTTTGCTAACACTCTTAAACTTAACAGAAAATGATATTCCTAGTAAACTGCCTAGCTTAAAATACTCATTTGATAAGTTTAACGCAGCAATATTTCTTGGAGAAAATAGCGATTTAAGCGATTTTGAAAAAGAGATTATAAAATTTTCAAATTTAAACACAAAATATTTACCAAAACATAGACACAATAGTGGCATGAAAGTTTTTGATAACAACAAAAAGCTTGCTTTTTTAATAGCTGGAGAAATTTTACTTGAAGCCCTAGATAGTGGGGTGGATTTTATGCTAATTAGAAATAAAAGAGATTTAGAGCTTTTAGATAGAGCTCAAAAAGAGTGCGCTAAAGCTGTTGGCAGAGATATTAACCTGCCTGTTCTAACTTTTGAAGAGTTGCTTTTTATTGCCATTGGCAAAATTGATGATTCGGGCATTAAAAATCATAAAATTGTGCCAAATTTTCTACCAATTTAATTCATATGCAAGCACCTTTAAAACTACTTTTGCTAAATGAACTCTATAAACATAGGGCTTTTGGTTTTAAATATACTCATTTTGAAAAAAAACTTGAATCTCAAAGCTTTAACAGTTTTAAAAACATTGAACATTTAAAGCAAAGTATTTGGCAATGTAATCTTTGCACGCTTTCAAAAAGTAAAAAAAATAGTGTTTTTGGTGAAGGTAATTTAAATGCAAAACTGCTTTTTGTTGGAGAGGCACCAGGAAGTACAGAAGATGAGTGCGGAAGGCCATTTACTGGCAGAGCGGGCGAACTGCTTACAAAGATAATTGAGAATGTTTTACACTTAAAAAGAGAGGATGTTTATCTGGCAAATATACTAAAATGCAGACCTCCTAAAAACCGCACTCCTTCATTAGAAGAGGCTAAGATGTGTAAACCGTTTTTATTTGAACAAATTAAACTAATAAAACCAAAAATCATTGTGGCACTTGGAGCTACAAGTTACCAGCACTTAACCAATGATTTTGAGAGTAAAATCTCACGCATTAGGGGAAGTGAGATACCCTTTGGAGATGCTATCCTTGTGCCAACTTACCATCCTAGTTTTTTGCTTAGAAATCCATCTGCAAAAAAAGATGTTTATTATGATATGTTAAAGGTTAAGTCTATTTATGAAAAAAATTAAAGTTATTTTACTCTTAGTTTTGATTTTTTACTCGCAAATTTTTGCCTCAGGTCGTCTTTTTTCATCCATTCCACTTCCGCAAAATATATTTTTAGATTTAGATGAACAAATATGCGATGATGAGTGCTTAAATGAACTTGTAGAAAATGGGCAAGTTTTCTCTTTTTTAAGTAAATATGAGAGAGATTTTCAGCATGAAGACACGCTTCAAGAGTTTTATACAAATTTAAGTGTAGCTTTAAATCTTGATGTTCAAGGTGACAAGCCACCCATTAAATTAGCTGTTTTATACCCTCAAAAAAAGATTAGAGGTTACGCTGTTTCAACAGTAAATAGCATAATAGCTTATTTTTTACATAGAGAACACAACTTTAATTTAGAGATTTTTAATATTGATGAAGAAGATGAAGAGAGCATTGAAGCAGCCGTAAAAGAGATAAGAGAGAGTGGATTTAGTTTTGTCGTAGCGCCGTTAACTCTTGAGGGGGCGGATTTGCTTTTAAATTATTCGAAAGATTTAAATATTTTTATACCAACAGTAAATAAAAACCTGCTCTCATTTGTCCCACAAAATGTACTTTTTGGCGGGATTGATTATGAAAAGCAGATTTTAACCCTTTTTTCACAAGCTACTCATAAAATTGCACTTTTTACTGATGGCAGCTTGCTTGCTACAAATTTAGATAAAACTGTTGCAGATATAGCTGGAAATGTGGGATACTCAAGAGAGATAGGAAATGGCAAAGTCGATTTTAAGGCTATGCTAAATGGAAACAAATATTTAAACAATAGCTCTATATTTTTAAATACTCCTTTAGTAAAAAGTAGCCTCTTAGCATCGCAATTTAGGGTTTATGACATAGAGCCATATAATTTACTCTCAACCCAAATCAATTTTCATCCAATGCTTTTAACTCTCACTCAATATGAAGATAGAAAAAATCTTCTCATAGCAAACTCCATTGACTTCATACCCTCACAACTTAGGATTTTTAATCAACTTTTTGGGCATAGCATTGAATATGACTGGGTGAATTATGCAACAAGTATTGGGGTGGATTATTTTTATGTAACTTATTTTAACAGTGAAGCTACGCCGTTATTTAAGGAAAAAATTGTAAATGGACAGGTTGATTATAGGACAAAACTTTTTAAAGCAAATAGGTATCAATTAGTTGAGGCACAGTAAAAACTCTTTGACACTCTCTTCTAACCTAGAAATCTTACCTTTGCAAACAAATACTAAGGTAATATCTGCTTGGAAAATCTTTTTTGATTCATTAAATATCTCATGTCTAACAATAGTTGAAGCATTTTTACACTCAAGTACGCTTAATTTTACCTCTAGCAAATCCCCAAGTTTAGCTGGAGATAGATAGCTTGCAGTTAACTCTTTTACTACAAAATGACAATCCTTTTCACCTAAAGCAAACCCAGAGTTAAAAAATAGTTCACTTCTTGCTCTTTCGCAATATTTTATGTAATTGGCATGATAAACAATGCCACCCATGTCTGTATCTTCATAATAAATTCGTATTTTCATCTTTAACTCCTTTTATGCCTATCTTACTGTTAATGAGCTTCTCATTTGGCTATATAAAAACTCATACTGCTCTTTTGTTAATCTTTTTTTATAAGATAAAAATAAAAGCTCAAGATTGTGTGAGTTTTCCCTAAAAGGGACTTGAAAGTGTTTATGCGTGTTCATCATAAAGCCCAATTTTTCGTAAAAGTTTAATCTTTTTTTACAAATCTCATCTTTTAAAAGCTCAATTTCTAAGACTACATTATCATATTTTGTTAAAAAGTCTTTTAATATTTTAGAGCCAAAAGAGCGTCCTCTAAGCTTATCACTTACTGCAAAATGCTCTATAAATGTATATTTCTTAAAATTCCAAAAAAACAAAATGGCTAAAAGCTCTCCATTTTTTAGCACTACAAAAGCTTGATATTTATCATTTTTAAAAATTTTTTCTTGTTCTTTTAGTGTTCTTCTTTCGTTTTTTGGAAAAGAGTTTTCATACAACTCCCAAGACTTTTTAAAATATTTATCGTTTATGTCTTTTAAAACAAAGTAGTCAAAATTTGTAAATATTTTCAACTCTTTCATTATTTTTCAAGCTCTAATTGCATTAAACTATCAAACGCATCACACCCTTGCCTCAAACCGTTTTGACACGCTTTTTGGTAAAAATCTCTTGCCCTTAGATAGCTTTGCTCCACGCCCCTGCCCTCTTTGTGCATGTTTGCAAGCATAAAGTAAGCTTGTCCAAACTCTTGCTTGGCAGACTCTTCATACCACATGATGGCTTTTTGAAAATCTTGTTTAACTCCTAGCCCGTAATTATACATATCGCCTAGTAAAAATTGTGATTTTTCATCATTATTTTTTGCTGCTTTTTCAAACAATTCTCTTGCTTTTTCATAATCTTGCTTGAGCCCAATTGCGAAATAGTACATCGTGCCAAGACTAAAAAGAGCGTCCACACTTCCTTGTTCTATGGCTTTTTCGTACCACTCTTTTGCCCTTATAAAGTCCTTTTTAACGCCATTTCCTCTGTGGTACATAACTCCTAAATAGTGCATTGCTTTTGCATCGTTTTCTTTTGCTAAGCCTTCAAAGATTTTATAAGCCTTTTCATACTCTTTTTTTTCTAGTGCCGCAGCCCCTTCATCTAAGGTTGAGGCAAAACACAAACTAAGCGCTATAAGCAGGCTGAGTACTGTTTTTTTCATTTTTTACCTTTTGGTTGCTAGTTTTTGAACTAGGCACTATACTATAAATACCTTTGATTAATTTTGCAAGAGATACTAAATGAGTTTTTTGGGTAAAATAAGAGAGGCTAAATTTAAAAAGGATTCTTCATGAGGGAGTACAAGAGAATAGCTAAAGAGTGTTTTTGGGATTTAAATATTAATGAATATGACATAATGGATATTTTTAAAAATGGCAATGAAATAAAAAAAAGACTCCTTTTTGAAAAAATACTCCAAAATAGCTCAAGGCTATTTTTCGACATGAAGTTTTTTAAGAAACAAGAATTAGCAAAATTTTTAGATGAATACAAAGTCCCTAGTTATAATAGTGACTATATGGCTAGAAGAAAAAACTTGATAGAAGTTTATTTTTTTGATAAACCATTAACCATAAATGAGCTTAAGTGGATAGCGTAGATTATAAAAAGCTCTACAAGCTCCAAGATGAAGTGATAGAAGCTGTTTTTAGTGTAGAAAATGAGTTTTATCTTACTGGTGGAACCTGCCTTAGTCGCTTTTATAGTCAAAAAAGATATTCGGATGATCTTGATTTTTTTACGAATAAATCTGTTAGATATAGATTTGCTATAAGAAATATAAAACAGGTGTTTTTAGAAAAGTTTGACCTAAAGACTGAAGTAGAATCAAAGGATTTTACAAGATTTTACATAAATGATATGCTTCAAGTAGATTTCGTAAATGATGTAGAATATAGACATAAAGATGTGGTGTTAACCACTAAGGGTTACTTGATAGACAATGTAGAGAACATACTAAGCAATAAAATTACAGCAGTGATTGGTAGAGACAATCCAAAAGATATTTTCGATATTTACCTTATTTGGAAACTTTATGAGTTTTCTTGGAGTGAGATTTTAAACTCTGCACATAAAAAAGCTGCTTTTTTAGATGAAGAATTGCTTGTTAGGCTTAAAAGTTTTCCTAAAGAGCTGCTAAGTAGCATAAAAATCATAGACGAAAACTTTTTAAATAAATTTGATGAAGATTTTTTAAAGATTGTAAGTGAAATAGAAAACACCATATTATAATTTTCATAATTCTACATAGACCCTCGCGACCTTGTAGTAGTTTAAATTTATAATGGTGTTTCTTGATCATTTTTTACCTTTTAGCTCTTCTATGAATTGCATGAAAAACAGTAAAAATATTGAAAATATAAATCCAGTTATAAAAGCAACAGTGATTATTAAAGATTTTGGCGTATTGATGGGCTCATCAGAGATGGCAATGCTCCCAACTTGTCTTGTCATAAGAACATTTTCATATAATTTTGCATCTTCTTTATGTTTTGCTAGAACAAACTCTTTGACTTTTTCTAATTCTTTTTTAATTGTATCTTTATTGGAATTAGAAGAGGATACTTCTAGTACTTTTGTACTCCCTTTTAGCAGTTGACTCTTTGTTTCTTTGCTTGCAAATACTATATTTATAATGTTTGATGTGTCAGCTGGTGTTTCGATTGGGACTGGAGTAAAGTTTTTATCTTGGATTTTTCCTATTTCTAAATATAGTTTTCCTTCATAAATTGGTGCTGAGTTTTTTAGTAAAACATAGATAACTGAAGCCAAAGTTACCAAAAAAGTCACAACTATTATAAAAAATCTTTTCTCCCAAATGGTAATAAACAGTTCTTTTAAGTCTATCTCATCCTCATAGCTGTTTTGTCTTATATTTTCTTGCATGTACTCCCTTTTAAGTGTTGTTTTATAAATCTTAGAAACAGCCTTGTTTTAGGCATAGTCTTTATAAATCTAATATTTCTAATAGTCTCTTGTTGATTTTTTTAACATCGAACTTTTCTTTCGCTATCTTATAACTTTTCTTACCCATCTTTTCTACTAAATACGGATTTTCTATAAACTTTTTCATAGCTTCCACTAAAGCATTTGCATCAAATGGTGGAATTAAAAATCCATTTAATCCATCAACTACTGTTTCTCTACATCCTGCAACATCTGTTGTGATAACTGCTCTTCCAATAGCCATAGCCTCTTGAGTACTTCTAGGCACTCCCTCTCTATATGATGGTAAAACAAAAACAGAAGAATCTTTTATCCACTCATCTACATTTTTTACAAATCCTGGATATAAAACTATATTATCTTTTAGTAACTTTTCTAGCTCTTCTTTTTTTAATCCACCAGGGTTTTGTTCATCTAATCCACCAAGAACTACAAACTCAACATCTGGAAAATCTTTTTTTACTATTTTTGCTGCTTTTATATACTCAAATATTCCTTTTTCTGCCAAAAGCCTACCTATAAAAATAAATCTTATTTTTTCAAGTGATGGTTTACTATATGAATACTCATCAAGATTTAATCCAATAGCTCCTAAAACTTCCACTTTTTTTGTTTTTATATTATGTTTTTCTATCAAATCTTTTGGGTCATCTGGATTTAAAAATATTATTTTTTCTAAATATGGAAAAGATAATTTGTATAAAAAAACTTGAACAGCTCTTAAAATCTTTTGTTTTTTACTCACACCAGTTGGCAAATCTGTAAATACATATCCAAGACCTTCTAGCATTCCAAATCTTCTTTTAACACCTGCTAGTTTTGAAGCGATTGTGCCAAATATTACAGGCTTTACAAAATATGAAAAGCTAATATCTATTTCTAAATCTTTTAATTTTTTACTTAACTTATAAGTATCTAACAAATCTTTAAATGGATTTAATCCAGCACGATTTAAACTATAATCAACCGCAACAGCTCCTAGATTTTCTATGCGTTTTTTTGAATCATTTGTAAAATCTGTACAAAACACAAAAACCTCATGGTTTTTCTCTTTTAAAGCAAGAATCATATCTTTTCTAAAGAGTATTGCATTTTGTGCAACTGTACCTATAAGTGCTATTTTCATTTTAAATTCTCCATAAGAAGTAGATTGTTATAAGGAATCCAATGCTCAGAATATGTTCCAAAATTTAAAAAAATAAAAAGAATTAAAAATGAAAACAGTATATATCCTAAAAAACAAATGTTTTTTAAATTTTTATCTTTAATTAAATATAACATTCTAGAAAATACAACGATTTGTAGAGGGTAAAAATATAAAAGTATTCTATCTGCTATAGTTGTAATATTTAACAAAATAGTAAACAAAAACATAACTATACTAATATATATAAATGGTTTCCAAAATTCAAAGTCATTTTCACCAAAGATATTTTTATATCTTTTTGCAAAAATAATTAATACAATAGAAGCTGTTATATTTATCACAATTCTAATAACTGCTCCACTTGATTGCATTTGTTGTAAAAAATAGTTTATATAAAACCCTTCTAATCTTGGTAATAAAATATATAGACCCAAAACAAAAAAAGGAATAGATATGCCAATGGTTTTAAAATTTATAAATCTTCTATTTAAAAATAAAACTATAATAGAAACAATAGCTGTTTTATGAAAAAGTGTAGCTAACAGTAAAAATACTAAAGATTTTAAAAGTTTTCTTTGATAAAGTAAAGCAAAAAATACCATAATAAATCCAATAGCTACACCTTGTCTACTATATCCCATAGCTACAACCATTATTAGATAAGGAAATGCTATAAGTAAAGCTCTAGATAATTTTAGATTAAATATTTTTATGAAATATAAAAATGAAAGAGTAAAAAAGATAGCACAAAGGAGTATTCACTCCATATATTCCAAAACCAAAAACCGATGATATGTATTCAAAAAAAGCATATCCTATATCCCAAGATTTAAAGATAGAAAATATTGAACTAGTATCAAAGTTTTCAAAATGGTTTAAATATGCTGTCCAATCTCCACCAATCTCGTGTCTAAAACCTATAAAAAAAATAAGAAAAAATCCAAAAAGACTATATATGAAAAACTTAGAATCTTTTGCTAATTTTAAATTTATAAGATTTGACAAAAATATAGTAAAAAATGAAAAATAGTATG
>Ga0265293_10011421_pt1 | contig 12091 bp, 7 predicted proteins | sample Munlanlewell138R_FD_192505 | JGI IMG/M metagenome (GOLD analysis project Ga0265293, IMG submission 192505) | Leachate microbial communities from a municipal landfill in Southern Ontario, Canada - Leachate well 138R | ecosystem: Engineered > Solid waste > Landfill > Unclassified | place: Canada... | reverse complement strand
ACTGTCAAATATGATGGGCGGCGTAATAGGTGTCGAAAGCCCCGCTGCTGCATCCACGCCCGGCGTAGGACAGGGTTCGGAGTTCTGGCTGGAGGTGCGTCTGGCGAAGACCGCCGAGGCTCGGGCGGTACGCCGGGTTTTTGATTCAGGCCGGGGCGGACAGGGGGGCATTACAGGCTCAAGCAGGCGAATACTGGTCGTAGACGACTGCCCTTTGAACACCAGAGTCGCCCTTGTAATGCTGCAAAAGCTCGGCTTTGAAGCGGACTCGGTGACGAACGGAGCCGAGGCGCTTGCTGCCCTCAGAATGAGGGACTACGATCTCGTGCTCATGGACGTGCAGATGCCGGTGATGGACGGTGAGGAGGCCGTTAGAATAATCAAGAACGAGCCCGAGTACGCAGAGTACCGCAATATCCCCATCGTGGCCATGACGGCTCATGCGATGGAGGGTGACAGAGAGAAGTACCTGGAGCTAGGGATGGACGACTACTTGCCGAAACCTGTCACAGTGGACGCGCTGCGCTCAGTGCTGAACAAGTGGCTTCCGAATGGGCTGGAGGGAGATTAGCGGGGGAGATTCAGGGTTTTGGACCGACACGAGCGCGGACAACTGTTTTTTCAGCAGCGCCCGGGGCGGAGGATTGAAAAAAGGGGGTGTGAGGATGAGAAAGTTTGCGACACTGATACTGGCTCTGTGTCTGCTTACGGCGATGCGGTGCGAGGCGCATCTCTCCGTCGGGTACGAGGCGACCGCGGCGGTGGCCAGGGAGGGGGTCTGGAGGGCGATTACATCGGGAGAGGGAGACACAGCCACCGTAGCGGTAATGGACGGGGGCAAGATTGTCTACTCCGAGTGCTTCGGAGCGGCGGAGCGTGCGACTAACCGCCTTTCCGACAGCCGGACGCGCTTCAATATCGGTTCCACCAGCAAGATGTTCGCAGCCGTAGCGATACTGCTGCTGGCCGATGACGGGAAGCTGACGCTCGACGACCCGGTGGTTAAACATCTTCCCGAGTTCACGATGCGCGACGGGCGATACAGGGATATCACCGTGAGGATGCTGTTTAACCACTCATCCGGGCTTCCCGGCTCGACCTTCACCTTTGAGTACGAGCCATCCTTCGACACCCACGCTCTGTTGCTTGAAGTTCTGCGCGAGTCGGATCTAAAGCACTCTCCCGGTGCGATGGGCATCTACTGCAACGACGGTTTCACCCTGGCCGAGATGATCGTCGAAAGGCTGTCCGGCAAGAGCTTTATCGACTTCGTAGCGGAGCGCATCTTCACCCCGCTCGGGATGCAGGACAGCGCGGCCAGCATCGGCGAGACCGGAGGCGAGGTCGCCTTCTTCTACGACGTTCCGAAGGGTAGAAAGTTCCCGCTTGAGGCGGTCCGCGTGCACGCGGCGGGGGGGCTGTCGTCGACCGCCGAGGACCTGTGCCGTTTCGCCGACAGCTTCACCGCGGGAGGAGATCACATACTGAGCGACGCCATGCTTGAGGAGGCTCTGAAGAGCCATCCGACCCCCTTCACCAAGCATCTGAGGGGGAGGGCCATTCTGGATGCCTTCGGCTGGGACTACGCATGGATTCCATCCTACCGAGACGACGGAATACAGGTGCTTGGGAAGAGCGGTGGCACTATTTTCTTCTCGACAAACCTTCTTGTCGCTCCGTCGGAGCGTCTAGCAGTGGCCGTGAGCATAGCGGGCGGAGTCGACGCACCGGGGATCTGCCGCACTATTTTCGACGCCCTTATGAAGGAGAAGGGGCTTCCCCACTATACAAAGCCGCCTCTTGAAAAGCCCAAGGCCCCGCAGCCGATCCCAGAGGAGCTGCTGGCGTTCGAGGGGGATTACGTCAAGGGTGATTGTGCCGTGCGCTTCGTCTTCGACCGAGACGAGGGCATTCTGAACATCCATTGCCTGCTTCCCGCGCCTAAGCAGGGTGAGGAAGCACCGCCCCCGATGTCCTACGTCTACAGCGAGGGAATGTTTCACGACCTGGACGCCGGGACATCCTACTACTTCGTATCCGAAGGCGACGAAAAATATCTGTTTGCCGACAGGATCTCCGGCTACGGCATGAACACGCTCGCTTATCAGAAGCTGAAGGGAGTGGAGAGTCCGAAGCGCCTGGCCTTGGAGATGGACGGAGTGCTGTGGATAACGCGCAACGCCCTTCCGTCCGAACTGATCGTGGACGGAAGGCTGACGTTACGCTCGTCCATCAGCCCGGAGCTACCCGGCTACGTGTTCACGCTCAATCCGCAGAGGGTCGAGAACGCGGACTCAGCGAGCATTGCCGCGACATCCTTTAGGGATCAGTTCTCGCTGACGTTCTTTCAGAGGGGCGGAAAGACCAGAATGAGGGCCGCGCATATGGTTTTCTCGCGCGCGGACGAGGCAGAGGCGCTGGCCGCAGGGGTTAGCGGCGTCGTGACCCCTCAGGATGGAGAGAACGAGTGGCGCAGGGCGGAGGAGGACATGATCCTCTCGTTCTCCATTCCGCACAAGGGGCGAGTGGTCGCTGTGAATCCAGACGGCGCCGTCTCCGACATCATCTATGATAGTGCCGTCGACAGCGGCGAGCTGTACGCTCCGGTGGGTTCGCTGATAATGTTCGCAGGAGCTCCGGGGGACGAGTTCACAGTGAAGGCCAGATAGAAAGAGCAGGGGTGCCCGTGTCGCAGGGGCGCCCCTCAAACTGTCATCTGCAGAGGTCGAAGGACTGCAGCAGGGTCTCGCAGAACTCCTCGACCTCCGCTGCGGTCTCGAGCGATAAGGCGTGAGCCGCCGCCCTCTCCAGATCGGACTTCCTAAGGCCGCGAACTATCCATCTGGCCTGCAGTATGGATGCGGGGCTCATGCTGAACTCGGTCAGTCCCATCCCCAGCAGCACCGGTATCAGCTTCGGGTCGCCCGCGGCCTCGCCGCACATGCCGACGGGGATGCCCGCGCTCTTGCCGTTGTCTATTACGGTTTTCACCAGGCGCAGGACGGCGGGGTGGTAGGGGGAGTAGAGGGAGGCCAGCTTGTCGTTCCCCCGGTCGACAGCGACCGTGTACTGGATGAGGTCGTTCGTCCCGATGCTGAAGAAGTCGCACTCGCGCGCGAAGTGGTCGGAGAGGATGGCCGCGGAGGGTACCTCGACCATTATCCCGGATGTCACTCCCTCGTCGAAAGGGGTGGATGTCCGTCTTAGATCGTCCTTTACCTCCTCCAGTATGACCTTCGCCTCGCGCAGCTCTCTCAGGCAGGAGATCATGGGGAAGAGTATGCGCACCTTTCCGAAGGCGCTCGAGCGAAGGATCGCGCGGAGCTGGACCTTGAATATCTCCTGCCGGTCGAGGCATAGCCTGATGGCTCGGTATCCGAGGAAGGGGTTCTCCTCCTCCGGGATGGAGAGGTAGTCGAGCTTCTTGTCGCCGCCGATGTCCAGCGTTCTGATGACCACCGGGCGGCCTTTCATGCCCTCGACGACAGTCCTGTACGCCTCGAACTGCTCGTCCTCCGTGGGGAGCATGGAGCTCTCGAGGTAGAGGAACTCCGTTCGGTAGAGGCCGATAGCCTCGCCGTCGTTCTTTATCACCTCGTCCAGGTCGCGCGAAGAACCGACGTTTGCGCCGAGCTCCACTGCGACGCCGTCCAGCGTGACAGTCTCCTTGCCGTGAATTTCAGAGAGCCTGCGAAGAAAGCACTCGTACCTCTCCTGTCTCTCTCTGTATCTGGCCAGGGTGGCCTCGTCCGGGTTCACCACGATCTCGCCCGTCTCGCCGTCCAGGATAAGCAGGTCGTCGACATCCACCGCATCCAGAATGCCCTGCGCGCTCATGACAGCGGGGACCTGCATGGTGCGTGCGATTATCGCAGCGTGTGACGTCCTGCCGCCGGATGCCGAGATAACCCCCAGGGTCATCTCGCGGTCGATCTGCGACATGTCCGAGGCAGTGAAGTCGCGCGAGACAAGGATGCCCCTTTCGCGAAGCTGGGTCATCCCCGAGCCGCTTACCTGCAGCAGCAGCTTTATCACCCGCTCGGATATATCCCTCACGTCGTCGGAGCGGGCCTTCATGTAGTCGTCCTCCATGTCCTCGAAGATCTGCACGAGGCTGTCAGCGACCTGCTTCACCGCCCATTCGGCGTTCGCATTCTCGTCGATTATCAGCCCCTCGATCCTCCCGGTGAAGTCAGGGTCCTGCAGCATCAGCCCGTGGGCCTCGAAGATGGCGGCCTCGTTGGGGCCGACGTTCTCAAGCACTCTTGAGTAAGACTCGCGGATCTGCTCCCCGGCGAACTCAAGGGCATTACGAAAGCGCCGAAGCTCGCGCTCCGGGTCGTCGACATACTCCTTTACAATATCAATCCGCTCTTTCCAGTGAATGACCGCCCTGCCTATCGCAATACCCGGAGAAACGCCGATCCCCTTCATCGTGTCTTCGCACCTGCCTGTCGAATATATATCGTATAATTATACACGCAGTCTCGCGTTTAATGTAAAATGGCAAAATCAGCCTCGATCGAGGCGTACTACAAGTGTAAAAAAAGGAGGAAAAGGCCGTGCGGCATCCTTTAATCGGCATTGTCGGCAACCTGTACATCGAGAGGGAATGGGCGTTTTCCGGGCTTGAGCGGAATTATACCAACAACGACTACGTTGCGGCGGTGGAGAGGGCGGGGGGCACTCCGCTGGTCCTGCCCGTAGTGAAAGGACAGGATATTGCGGAGGAGCAGGCGAGGTGTGTAAACGGGCTTCTCGTGCCCGGCGGTTACGACATCGATCCGCTGCTCTACGGGGAGGAGCCTGCGCGAGCTCTTGAGTACGTCTACAGGGACACGGACATATTTCAGCTCCGCGCTATAAAGACCGCGCTTGATCTCGGGATGCCTATCCTCGGAATATGCAAGGGTATGCAACTTCTGAACGTGGCCTGCGGGGGTACTCTGCACCAGCATCTGGGAGATAATCCCGACTTTTTCGTGCAGCACTCGCAGGTCAGAAAGCGCCACTACCCCAGCCACACCGTCGTTACTGCGGGCGAGTCCGCCATAGCGGGCCTGTTCGGCGGCTCATTCCCGGTGAACAGCTTCCACCATCAGGCGCTTAAGGCGCTTGGTAGAGGGCTTACTGTCACGTCAAGGGCGATGGACGGAGTTGTAGAGTCGGTGGAGATGGAGGGGGTCCCCTTCGTAGTGGGGGTTCAGTGGCATCCGGAGATGATGCTGACCGGCTGCGACGATATGCTCCCGCTCTTCCTTCGCTTTGTGGAGGAGGCCGGAAAGTTCGCGGCGGGCGAAGTGACGCACGAGGCGATGTTCTGAACTGCTCTGGCTATCTCCTCGCTCGATGCCGCCTGCTACTGCAACACAGCAGCCATATCCCGGGTCGCGTAAGTTTCGCGCTAATTTTGTAGTGTAAATAGGGGCGTCTCAGGCGATCGTGGCTTATAAACGCCTTCGGGTGGTATTATAGGGTCTCAAATGATGTCGGACTTGCTGTATTTTAAAGATCAACAGCCCACAGTGCGATAGAGAGAGTATAGCTGGAAAAACGTTTATCTGTTGCTTTCGTCGGTGCTCTTTTCCATTCGAGTAGCTACTCTTTTGGAGGTGTGAGTGGTGAAACGAACAGCGACAATCAAGGACGTCGCCCTTCTGGCGGGCGTGTCCACTGCGACCGTGTCTCACGTTATCAACGGCACCAGGCAGGTTGGGAGCATACTGAGCGACAGGGTGAATCAGGCGATCTACGAGTTGGGCTACAGGCCTAACCTGATCGCCCGAAGCCTTAGAAAAAAGGGCTCCGGGTCCATCGGGGTCATCCTCGTGGACGACACCCACCCCTTCTTCTGCGAGTCCACAAGAGGCGTCAGGGACGCGGCCCTTGAGGCCGGATACAACATCCTCGTCTGCAACTCCTGCGGCGAGCCGGAGCGCGAGAACGGCTTCCTGGAGATGCTCGCCGAAAAGAGGGTGGAGGGGATCATCCTCTTCAACGTCCGAAGCTCGCGTCTGAGGGAGATGGCGCGGCTAAGGGTCTCCGTTCCCGTCGTACTGGTGGACCGCGAAGGGGGCCGAAGACGAATGGATTCCGTCGTGGTGGATCACTACACGGGCGCGTTGGAGGCTATGGATCACCTTCTATCCCTGGGGCACGGGAGGATTGCCGTCATCACAGGCCCGACAAACTCTCCCCCCTCTCTGCTGCGCCTTAAAGCCTACAGCCACTCGCTTGAGCGTGCGGACATCTCCTGCGACAAGTCACTGATTCGACGCGGTGATTTCAGCTCCGAGAGCGGCTACAACGCCGTGTTTCCACTTATCGCCTCCGGAGAACCTCCGACGGCCATATTCGCCTTCAACGACCTTATGGCCTATGGTGCCATCACGGCACTCGCCGATAAGGGGCTGAGAGTCCCCGAGGACGTGTCTGTGGTAGGCTACGACGATATTCAGCTATCATCTTTTTTCAACCCGCCCCTTACCACCGTCTCCCAGCCGAAGAGGGCCGTGGGGAGGGCCGCCTTCGCGTTGCTGCGCGAGAGGATCGCAAACGAGTCGCACCCCGCCCGCTGCATCAGGATGAGTGCCAGGCTAGTGGTTAGAAGATCGACCTCCAGGCCCGGTCACACCGTCGTGACGGATAGCAATCGTCTCGAGACCTCGAGATGATCTCGATCTGCGACGCGGTTCTACCCCCGACGAAGGGCCCCCCTCCCGAGGCCGACGCTTCAATCTCGATTTTGCCCTTCGGCGAGGCGGACAGAATGCCCTGTGTCTTTTCCTATTCAGTATAATCACATGCCGCAAGAAGATCGCGACGTTAGAAGGGCGTATAATTATTCCAGTTGCGCAGGAAGCGGGAGGGAGGCTGACAAGGGCCGCCCGCGTTATTTGGAGGTGCTGTATGAAGGGATATGAAGGTCTGACCTCGCAGGAGGTCCTTGAGAGCAGAGGGATTCACGGTGCAAACACGCTCACCCCGCCGGCGCGGGAGCCGTGGTGGAGGCTCTATCTGGAGAAGTACGACGACCCGGTGATAAGAATACTGCTCATCGCGGCGTGCATAGCCTTCCTTGCGGGTCTGGCGCGCAACGAGTACCTTGAGGCGGTCGGAATCGTGGTCGCTATCTTTCTGGCCACGACGATGGCCTTCGTCAACGAGTACAAGGCGGGCAAGGAGTTCGATATTCTCAACAGGGTGAGCGATGACGTGGGTTTCGAGGTGATCCGCGACGGCGAGTATCGCAGTGTGCCCAGGAAGGATCTGGTGGTGGGGGACATCCTGCTGCTGGAGACAGGGGAGGAGGTACCTGCCGATGCGTCGGTGCTTGAGGCCGTGTCGCTGCAGGTGGACGAGTCTGCGCTGACGGGGGAGTCCGCGGCCGTCTCAAAGTACCCGGAGGAGGATCCTCGGAGCGCGTCCGAACAGAGCGAGACGGCGTACCCGCAGCATCTGGTCTACAGGGGGACGATGGTCCAGGACGGACACGGAGTCTTTCGCATCAAGGCAGTCGGCGACGGAACCGAGATAGGGCGCACGGCCAAGGAGGCCTCCGAGACCCCGGACGAACGCACTCCCCTGAGCCGCAGGCTCGACGGGCTGAGCAAAGTCATCGGAGTCGTGGGCTTCGGAGTGGCGGCGGTGCTCTTCGTGACTCTCAGCCTTCACGCCAAGGTGTCTGGCGATATCGAGATGGAGCGCGGGCAGTGGGTCTTCGCGCTCATCCTGGCGGCGACCTTTCTAGTGGCCTCTGTGCGGGTGTGGCTGCCGATAGTCTTCGACGCGATCGACCTGCTTGGGCGGGAACGCAGACGTCCGGCCTGGCTCGAGAAGGAGGGGGTGTGGCAGTGGGTGAAGCCGCTGCTTCTGGGCGCAGCGTTCTTCATAGTTGCCTCCCTGACAGCGTACCTTCCGGGGGCCCTGCCCTCTTCGCCCGGCGGGTATCTGAACGCCGACGCAGGCAGGAAGTTCCTTCAGTTTTTCATGATCTCCATCACTCTGATAGTTGTCGCGGTGCCGGAGGGGCTGGCCATGAGCGTCACCCTGTCGCTGGCGTACAGCATGAGGAAGATGACTGCGTCGAACAACCTGGTGCGCAAGCTGCACGCGTGCGAGACCATCGGAGCCGCGACTGTGATCTGTACGGACAAAACCGGAACCCTGACCCAGAACAGGATGAGGGTTCACGAGCTGAGCGTACCAGCGTACTCCACGTCTACCGAGCTGCTTTACGAGGCGATGGCGGGGAATTCGACCGCCAACCTGTCGAAGTCCTCGGGGGAGACCGAGGTGCTGGGCAACCCGACCGAGGGGGCGCTGCTGATGTGGCTGAACGAGAGAGGGGAGGACTACAGGAGGCTTCGTACCTCGTTCGAGGTGATCGACCAGTTGCCCTTCTCAACTGAGAGGAAGTTCATGGCGACCCTTGGACGGGGGCGCGATGGGGTGCCAACCCTGCACGCCAAGGGCGCGCCGGAGGTTTTGATGGAGAGGTGCTCGCAGATACTGCTTGTTGAGGGGAGCGAGATGCTCACCGACGAGCACAGGGAGGAGATATTGGCCTCGGTGCGCTCATTCCAGAGCAGGGGAATGCGAGTCATAGGCCTGGCCGCGCGCAGGGTCCCCGAGGGGATGGCGGGGTGCGCCGGGGATCTGGCCTGCGATCTGACATGGCTGGGGTTTGCCGCCATCTCGGACCCGGTACGCGACGATGTGCCGGAGGCGATACGGTCGTGCGCAGGGGCGGGCATAGGGGTGAAGATAGTCACCGGAGACAACCGCGAGACAGCGCGCGAGATCGCACGGCAGATAGGGCTGGTCGAGGGCGGTGCGGAGGCGGAGTACGCCCTGCTCACGGGGGACGAGTTCGAGGAGCTGGTCGACAGGCCGGAGGCGCGGGCGAAGGTTCTTGAGGAGCTGAAGGTGATGTCGCGGGCGAGGCCGTCGCACAAGTTGAAGCTGGTCAAAGCCCTGCAGGAGAGGGGCGAGGTGGTTGCTGTGACAGGCGACGGGACAAACGACGCCCCGGCCCTGAACCACGCCAACGTCGGTCTGTCGATGGGGAAGAGGGGGACGGCGGTGGCCAAGGAGGCCAGCGATATCATTCTGCTCGACGACTCGTTCACCAGCATCGTCAACGCGATAATGTGGGGCAGGGGGCTCTACCAGAATATACAGCGATTCCTGCTCTTTCAGCTAACCGTCAACGTGTCGGCGATGATGATTGTCCTGTTGGGGCCGGTGATAGGGATAGAGCTTCCCCTGACGGTCATCCAGATGCTATGGGTCAACCTTATCATGGACACATTTGCAGCGCTGGCCCTGGCCACGGAGCCGCCGCACCCCGAGGTGATGCTCAGCAGGCCGAGGGATCCGGGGGCGTTCATCGTCACGCCGGAGATGGCGCGCGGCATATTCGGCTACGGTGCCCTGTTCGTGGTGGTGATGGCGTCGATGCTGCTGTTCATCCGCGGAGGGGGAGTGTCGCCACGTGAGCTTACGGTCTTCTTCTGTGTCTTCGTCATGCTGCAGGTGTGGAATCTGTTCAACGCCCGCAGGCTGGGTCTGGACAGCTCCGCCTTCAGCGGCCTTAGGGAGAACCGCTGGTTCGTCGGCATAGTGATCATGATCGTTGTCGGGCAAATAGCGATGGTTCAGTTCGGTGGCAGCGTCTTCAGGACGACGCCTCTGTCAGCCGTGGAGTGGGCGCTGATAATAATCGGTACTTCTCCGGTGATTTTGATAGGGGAGGCGCTCCGCTATTTTGCCCGCCGCAGGGAGGTCGCCCGGGCCTCCGCGTAGAGAGAAGCTCGGTCCCTTCTTCGTCGGGACGACGGGTTACAGTCGGGGCGAAACGTTTATAATTGGGAAGGCGGATTAAAAAAGGGGCGGCCTTTCGAGGCCGCCCCTTTTAATTGCTGTATGTGAATATGCTGTCCCAGAGCACGTCCAGCCTGAACAGGGCTTCATCGAGCGAGGGCACCAGCAGCCTCTCTCCCTCCTTTGACAGGAGCTTCTTGTCCTGCAGCTTGCGCAGGGCGTCGTCAACCTCGAAGTCAAGCTCCACTCCGAATCTGTCCTTTATCCATCTTTCGATTCGGTCGTCGAGCTCCTCCTCGGTGAAGTTGGAGCCGTCGGGGTTTCGCTCCGTCAGAAGGAACCAGTAGGCGAGCAGAGCCTCCTTGCACTCCTCCTCCTCGGCCTCGTGGACGAGGAAGTCAAAGACTCCGGCGTTGTTGTCCAGGTTGTGAAAGTAGAGGGTCTTCATCAGCTTGGCCTGGTGTCTGTCCCTGGTTATCCTGTACTTGGAGAAGACCTTGAATGAGATAGTGCCGACCACGACGAATGCGGCGAGTATCGGGAAGAGCTGCTCCTTGAAGTGCGCCCAGTCGATGGCCCTTCCTGCTACTATCGCTGTCAGCAGAGTGCCGATCACCAGTATGGCTGGTATGACACGGTTGACCACTCCGAGGATTCCAGCCGCCAGCGGCAGCAGTATCTTGCCCTTGTCGGCCAGCGTCATCTGGATGGTTACGTCCGGGAACAGGGTCTGCAGGGTGGAGGCCGGGACGTTCTTGAACACCTTAAGGAATATGGTCTGAGTCCCGTCGCTGGTGGTGGCCCTTTTCTTATCGGGCCTCTTTCCTCGAACGGCCTCTTCGGCCATGCGCTTCTCCCGCTCCTGCTCGGTCTCTGCGGCGGTCCTGACGTACGTCTCGTAGAACTCCTCGACGTCCTCATGGCTCTTCAGCCTTATCAGTATCATCAGCCGCTGAATGACCTCCTCGAGCTCCGGCTCGGCCGGTTCCTTCTTCCTGCGGAGCGAGCTCCACCAGGAGAGCGGTGTCTTCGGCTTCGGGGCGAGTCTGCTCCCCCTGCGGAAGATGAGCACCTCGTCGTAATTCTCCAGGTTCACCTTGATGTTCAGCCCCCTTGGGGCGGCCTTTGTCATTATCTCGTTAAGCTCGTCTATGGGAAACTCGCGGTAGTTAGCGGCGAGGAGGAGCTCCTTCAGCGCCTCGACCATTCTGTCAAACTGCACGTCTGGAGACTCGTCCTCAGAGTTCAGTTTCAGTGTGTCGGCGTCCGGGTTGAATACGTGGTACGCCCTGCGAGCCCTCTTAAGGGCGTCGTGAAAGTCGTAGTGATAGGTGGCCTCCACCAGCTCCGCCACCCGACGAAACTTTTCGGCGTCTGCGTCGGAGTGCGACTCCTTGCACAGGGCGGCGACCAGGTCGTCGGTCCGCAGGGGAATGAACTTTCCCAATTCCGGATTTTCCGCCATCTCTTTCCCTCCTGTAATTATTCTTGCACGCGTAGTATAGCACGGAGCACGCCGCGCTTCGCTCATCGGTGCCCCTGTCTGCGCAGGAAGATTATGTCCGAGCCGGGCGGTACCTCGCTCCTCTTCGGAGGGTTGAGCGTCACTGTTCGCGAGCCGCCCCTTATGCGGTCGCTGGAGTCGCACGGTTCGGTCTCCACCCAGCCGAGAGGAATGCAGCCGTTGTGCGCCCCTTCGAGAAGCTTGCCGAAGGTGGTTTTTCCCTGCTCGAAACCCATGACCGAGTCCTCGACCGGCCTGCAGGCAATGTCGATGTCACCGTGCTGGATGATGGTCCTGAACAGCTCCTCGAACTCCGGCTGAAGGGTGAAGGTGGTCAGCAGCCTGGCTATGGTCAGGGGGGCTATGACGTTCGAGCAGCTTCTGATATTTCTTACGACCGCCTCGGAGTCCACCGTCAGGGTCTCCACTATCATGCGGACGTCTCCTGCGCCAGCCTCCTCTATCATGTGGCTCAGCATGAGCAGCCTGGACGTGGTCTCGGCGTCAATCTGGTCGGGAGTGGCGGAGTCCAGCAGATGGCCGTCGGCGAGCAGCACTATCCTGTCGAAGGAGGGGAGGTCGACCGCGGAGCGCACCTCCTTCTCGCTGCGGAAGCGGCACTCTCGGAAGAGCACTCCTACGGGGAGAGGTGAGCGGGAGTACTCGCCGTACCAGTCTCTGAACTCCTCCTCGGTCTGGTTGTCGGCGACTGTCACCGACACCCCGATTGATGACATCTCGTCTATTATGAATGGGAGCCTC
>Ga0265293_10011420_pt1 | contig 12092 bp, 10 predicted proteins | sample Munlanlewell138R_FD_192505 | JGI IMG/M metagenome (GOLD analysis project Ga0265293, IMG submission 192505) | Leachate microbial communities from a municipal landfill in Southern Ontario, Canada - Leachate well 138R | ecosystem: Engineered > Solid waste > Landfill > Unclassified | place: Canada... | reverse complement strand
CGTCGTCCGCGCTGACCAGGCTGGCGCGCAGCAGGTGCCAGCGGTAGGCCCCGTCGTGGCGGCGCAGCCGCACCTCGGCGCTGAATGGCCCGCCACTGGCCAGCGCCTGATGCCACAGGGTTTTCACCTTCGCCCGGTCGTCGGGATGGGCCAGCAGGTGGCGGCTCTGCGCCGCGACCTGCTGGTCCCGGGGCAGGCCGGTGTAATCGAACATGGCACTGGAGGAAAAATCCACACGCCCATCCGGTTCGGCGGTCCACACAATCATCGGCATGGCTTCCGCCAACTGGCGGAAGCTCGCCATGCTCCGCGCCAGCGAATCCTCAGTGGCCTTGAAGCGAGAAATATCCTGCACCGCCCCCTGCAGGTGAGTTATCTCGCCACCGGGGGCACGCTCGGCGCGACCGAGCACCCGCAGCCAGACATGCCTGCCATCCGGACGCACCAGCTGGAACTCCTCGTCGAAAGACTGCCCGCGCTCGGCGCACCGCGCCAGGCACTGCTTGATGCGGGAGCGATCGGCCGGGATATAGAGGTCGATGACGGCCTCGGGGTCGAGCGTGGTGCCGGGATCGATGCCGTGGACCCTGTAGCTTTCCTCGGACCACTGGACCAGATTGCTGGCGACAGCGATACTCCAGCCACCGAACTGGCCAACCTCGCCGGCGATATTCAGCAGGGTCGCATTGCGATCGATGGCGAGCCGGGCCTCGGCCAATTGCCGGTTGATGGTTTCCAGCCGCCGGGTATTGCGCATCACCCCCACCGCCAGCACGGCGCTGACGACGATGGTCACCATCGCCAGCAAGCGGTTGAAGACCACGTAGATGAGGTCGAAGCCCGGTGGCGCAGGAGGCGAGATCCACACCCCCAACAGGGTGCAGGCAACCGCGGCGACGGCGATGCTCACCACCCGTGTCGTGTCGTGGCCATAGGCGGCGAGCAGCACCAGCGGCGAATAAAGCATGCCGTGGGCAAAGCCCAGCGGGGTGAGGCTCTCGCCGGCAAAGATACCCGCCAACAGCAGCCACGCCAGATAAGCGCTCGCGCTGCGGTTGGGAGCATGGCGGCGGGTATTGACGTCGGCGGCTTCCGGCCGGACTGGCTGGCTCATCGTGACTCCCTGCTAAGCACCCACTCTATCTTGCCGATCAATTCGCTCTGGCGGTACGGCTTGGTGACCAGGGGAATATCGGTATCGAAACCATGGCGGCGAAGAATCGCATTCTCGGTATACCCCGAGGTGTACAGTACCCTGAGCCCCGGGCGGAGCGCCACGGCCTGCTCGGCGAGCTGCGGCCCGGTCATGCCGCCCGGCATGATCACATCGGTGAACAGCAGGTCGACCTCGATTCCCGAGCCGAGCATGGCCAGGGCCTCGGGGCCATTTTCGGCGATCGATACCCGATATCCCCTGGCGGCCAGCAGCTGGCTGGCGAAAGTCCGCACCATGTCGTCGTCTTCCACCAGCAGGATGCTGGCGTTGGCGCAGCGCTCGTCCCCGCCGGGCCCTTCGCTGCGCGCCGGCATCGCGGTTTCGTCGTCGTCCGCCCGGGGCAAGTAGAGCTTCACCGTGGTGCCGACGCCGACTTCGGTATAGACGTTGATATGGCCGTGGCTCTGCTTGACGAAGCCGTAGACCATGCTGAGGCCGAGACCGGTACCCTTGCCCTTTTCCTTGGTGGTGAAGAAGGGATCGAAGATCCGCTCCAGGTACTCATCAGGCACCCCCTCGCCGGTATCGGACACGGCGATCACCAGGTAGGAACCGGGGGTCAGGTCCGGGTACCTGCCGATAGAGTCCGGTTCGAGATGGCAGTTGGCCGTCTCGATGGTCAGCAACCCGCCATTGGGCATGGCGTCGCGGGCATTGATGCACAGATTGAGCATCGCGCTTTCGAGCTGTCCCGGGTCGACCAGGGCAGGCCAGGCATCGGGAGCACAGTGGAAGCGGATGTCGATATTCTCATGCAACGTGCGCGCCAGCAGGTCACTCATGTCCATCAACAGCTGGTTGACATCGACATCACTCGGCTCCAGCACCTGGCGGCGGGCCACCGCGAGCAGGCGCTGGGTGAGATCGGCGCCGCGCTGGGAGGCGTTGCGGATCATTTCCGCGAGCTTGCCGAGGCGCGGGTTGTCCGCCAGCACCTCGACCAGCAGTTCGGCGTTGCCGAGAATGACCGTCAACAGGTTGTTGAAATCGTGGGCGACTCCGCCGGTCAGCTGGCCCAGCGATTCCAGGCGCTGCGACTGGCGGAGCTGCTCCTCGAGGGCGAGCCGCTCACTGATATCGGTATGGATGGAAAAGATCGCCAGGGGCGCCCCGGCATCGTCGCGCACCAGCGACCAGTGGGCCTCCACGGTGATCGTCTTGCCATCCTTGCGCTGCTGCCGCAACTGGCCCCGCCATTCGCCAGTGGCGACGGTCTCGGCATTGGCCGCTTCCAGCAGGGCGCGCGCCTCACCCTCGACATGGCCGCCGTACAGGCCGCCGAGAACTTCCTCCGCGGTCCAGCCATAAAGATTTTCGGCGCCCTTGTTCCAGTAGGTGATACGGTAATCGAGGCTCCTGACCAGAATGGCATCGCGGGCCTTGTCGAGCAGCGCCGCCTGTTCATAGATATGGGCATCGACCGTCTGGCGCTCCAGTTCGGCGGCGGCCCGGGCGGCAAAAATGCGCAGCACCGGAATCAGGAATGCCCGGTTCCTGAGGGCGGTGCGGTAGGTGATGCACATCGTGCCTATCAGCCTGCCTTCGCTGTTGTTCAACTGCATGCCGACATAGGATTCGGCCTGCATCTCCTCCAGCACAGCGTCATCGGGATAGAGTTTTCTGACATCGGCTTCGACCACCCACTCCGGGAGGCTCAGCAGATTGAAACAAGGCGTGCCGACCAGCCCATCGGTCTGGGGGGGCAGAATCCGGCCATCGTGGACACTCGCCACGCTCTGCACCCGGTGAGGTTCACCCGGCAGCAACCGGGAAATGATACAGGCGTCGGCAGCGATGGCGTCGGCAATGCTCAGGGCGAGCTCCTGGAAAAACGCCGGCCCTCTGGCCGACGACACTCCGGAGGCCACTTTCAGCACGGCGGCTTCCAGGCGGTGCCGCTCGGCCACCTCCCGCTGGTGTTCGATGCCAAAGGCGAGGTTATCCGCCAATTCCTGGCAAAGAGCGATTTCCTCGGGAGGGAAATTACCTTTTTCGGTGGAGTACAGGGCCAGCAGGCCGAATACATCGTCCTTACCGCGCAATGGCAGGCTGAGCAGGCTGTACACCCCCAGTTTCTCGGCTTTCTCGACCATCTCCCTCGGCCCCGGCGCCCGGGACAGGTCATCGCAGGTCATCGCCCGCCCTTCGCGGATGGTTTGCCCGGAGATACCCAGCCCTTCCGGCCGACTGGCGTCCCAGCTCAGTTGCACGCCGTCGAGAAGATCATAGGAATGGTAGAACCCGCCTTTGGCGGCGACACTGATCCCGTGTCCGGCATCCCGCTCAGCAAAACCTACCCAGGCCGAATGATAGCCGCCGATATCGATGACCACCTCGACGATGTCGCGCAGCAGGGCCGCCTCATCGCCGGCGTGAAGCAATACCTCATTGCAGCGCCGCAACATTCTCTCGGCGCGATTGACCCGCAGCCATTCCCGTTCGGGGGTGTGGCGCAGGGTAATGTCGTCCGCCAGCGCCAGGCAGGTGTCGATGCCGTCCAGAACCAACGGGTACGCCGTTATCTCCAGGGTTTTGAACGAACCGTCGCGACATCGCTGACGCCAGCAGCCGATATTGTTGGCGCCGTCGATCAGATTGGCCAGGGCCTCGCGAAACCGCGCCGCCTCGCCGGCAGAGTAGTCGTCCGTCACCTTTCTCGCCAGGTACTCCGCGCGGCTGTACCCGTAATGGCGGATCGCCGCGTTATTGACCGCGAGAAACTGCAACGTCTTGATATCGAAAACCCACATCGGTATCGGATTGCCGTGAAACAGCGCGCGATACTGCTTTTCGGTTCGCTGCAGCCGGGTGTCACTGCGCAGGCGCTGGACAAGATTGCCGAACAATGAGCCGGCGAGGCTCAGTGTCGCAGCCGCGCCCGGGGCGAAGCGGCTGCCCGCTGCGGCCACCACCTGGACGGCGCCGATCGTTCGCTGGCCGTCGCTGATCGCCGCGACCAGATGGGTCTCGGCGCCGATACTGCCGACCAGCTGCGACCAGTCATCGCCGGCCGCGGCCGGCGGTTCGCTCCACTGGCACTCCGCCACGGCCCCCAGGCCGCTCGCCGGCAGGCGGCGACCGGCGAGCGGCGTGGCGATTCCCGCCGTGGCCCGGTAGACCAGTTCCTCGTCCACTACCAGCAACACCGCGGCGCCATCGGCATCGACCATCCGCCCGATAACCGCGGGGAGCTTCGCCACCAGATCGTCGAGAGCGTCATCGGCCAACATCAGTTGCTGGAATTCATTGACTGCCGCCTGACGGCTATCGCCGGGGAAGGTCAAAGCCTCGCTGCCGGAGACAATCCCCGAGCCATTCCGGATGTCGCCGGAACTGTTATTATCCATGGGCCTGTATCTCCGTAATCCCAGCCGTCGCGGCAGGACGGCCGTGGGGCATGGAACGCGCCCTGCCGGGCGGCGCGGTCAGGGCGTTTTCATGCAGTGCAATCCGGCGGAAACTAGCAGAATGTCCGGCATAATACCAGCCGGGGCACAGCCCTCGCCCCACCGCCCGACCAGCGCCGGCACAGCCCCCGCCGACCAAAGCACAGACCAGCCCCGCCGCCGGCAGCGGAGCGGCTCTCAGGAGATGTCATGAAACTTGGCGCAGTGTTTCCTCAGAACGAAATCGGTGCCGACCCCGGCGCCGTCGCGGCCTTTGCCCAGGCGGTGGAGGACCTCGGCTTCGATCACCTGCTCGCCTATGATCATGTGGTCGGCGCCAGCGCCGCCCGGTACGACCGTCAACGGCTGAAAGGTCCGTACCGCGAACAACACATGTTCCACGAACCGCTGGTGCTGTTCGGCTACCTCGCCGGCCTCACCCGGCGCATCGAGTTCGTCACCAGCGTGCTGGTGCTGCCCCAGCGTCAGGCCGTGCTGGTGGCCAAGCAGGCCGCCCAGGTGGACATTCTCAGTGGCGGCCGCCTGCGCCTCGGCGTTGGCAGTGGCTGGAACGATGTGGAATATACCGCTCTCGGCACGGCGTTCGCCGGGCGCGGCCGACGCCTCGACGAACAGGTTCGCCTGCTGCGGGCGCTGTGGACCAATCCCCTGGTGGAATTCGACGGCGATTTCCATCAGGTGCCCGATGCCGGGCTGAACCCGCTCCCCGTCCAGCGCCCCATTCCCATCTGGTTTGGCGGCACCAGCGAACCGGCGATCCGCCGGGTGGCGGAAACCGGCAATGGCTGGATGCCGCTGTTCAAGCACCTCGAACCGGGAATGTCCCGCACGCTCAGCACCGAAGAGGAACCCGCCGCGCTGTTCGCACGAATGCGCGGCCTGGCCCGCGACGCCGGGCGCGATCCCGGCGATATCGGCATCGAATGCCGGCTCAGCTACTTCAAGCAGACACCGGAGGACTGGCACCGGCTCGCCGGTCTGTTCCGTGCCGCCGGCGCCACCCACTTGTCGCTATTGACCACCAACGTCGATTTCCACAGCGTCGACCAGCATATCCAGGGGCTGATGACCATGAAATCCGCCCTGGACATCTAACAGAGGCGAGCCGGCATAAAACGGCTGTTGCCGGGCAGCATTCGGCTGACGGATGTCCCGGCAGCGGCGTATCCACTATAGTAAACGGGCCCGTCGAACCGTCGGGCCGACAATAAACGTCAGGAGGATGAACGATGAATATCCAGCGCAAACTGTTGCCATTGCTGGCCGCCCTGGGACTCTGTGCCGGCAGCGGAGCACTGGCCAGCGGGTCGAGCCTGCATTACCAGTACCAGGGCCAGGATTACGAGGGCTACTACAACAGCGCGGCGCCGGGCGCGCCGCTGGTGCTGTTGCTCCATGACTGGGACGGCCTGAACGACTACGAAATTCGCCGTGCCGATATGATCGCCGAACTCGGCTATGCGGTGCTGGCGGCGGACATGTTCGGCGCCGGTGTTCGCCCCGACACCACCGAAGACAAGCAGCGCCACACCGGCGCGCTGCTGGCCGACCGGGAAAAAATGCGCGGCCTGATGCTGGCCGCCATCGACGCCGCCGGAAAGGCCGGCGCCGATACCAGCAAGGCGGTCGCCGCCGGCTACTGCCTGGGCGGCGGCGCGGCGCTCGAACTCGCCCGCGCCGGCGCCGACCTGGATGGTTTTGTCAGCTTCCACGGCGTGCTCGCCACTCCGGACGGGCAGGACTACGGCGACGCCAAGGGGGAAATACTGGTGCTCCACGGCACCGCCGACAGCGCCATTCCGATGACCGACTTCGCCGCGCTGGCGGAACAACTGGAACAGGCCGGCACGGCCCACGAGATGGTCAGCTACGGCGGCGCGCCCCACGCCTTCACGGTGTTCGACACCGAGCACTACCAGGAAACGGCCGATCGCCGCTCCTGGCAGCGGTTCGAGGCTTTCTTGTCCGAGAAGTTGTCTGAAAAGTGATCCGAGAAGTGATCTGAAACCGGCGGACTGAAACGCGGAGCCGGAGCCCGCCGCCGGTCTCCTGGGCGGAGACGGCGGCGGACCGGCACCAAGGGGCGGGCATACCGACGGCCTGCGCCGCTGGCTATTTGTCCTCGGGCAGGGTGACGTTCAGCTCCAGCACCGAGGTGGTGCCCTGCTGCTCGAGCTGGACGCGCACGTCGTCCTCGCCGATGGTGACGTATTTGCGGATCACCGCGAGGATCTCCAACTGTAGTTGGGCCAGGTAATCGGGACCATTGGTGCGCACCCGGTCGTGGGCGACGAGGATCTGCAGACGCTCCTTCGCGACACTGGCACTGGATTTGCGCTCTTTACGGAAATAATCAAGCAAACTCATCTCAGCCTCCGAAGACCCGTTGCAGGAATCCCTTGCGTTGCTTTTCAAGAAAGCGATGGGGACGGTCTTCACCCAGATAGCGGGCGACGGCGTCGTCATAGGCCTGCCCGGCATCGCTGTCAGCGTCATGGACCACGGGCACACCCTGGTTGGACGCCTTGAGCACCGCCTCGGATTCAGGAATGACACCGAGCAGCGGAATGGCGAGAATCTCCTCGACATCCTTGACCGACAGCATCTCGCCGCGGGCGACACGCTCCGGATTGTAGCGGGTGAGCAGCAAGTGTTCCTTGATGCTCTTGCCCTGCTCCGCCAGCCGCGATTTGCTCTGCAGCAAGCCGATGATGCGGTCTGAATCCCGCACCGAGGACACCTCCGGGTTGGTGACGATGATGGCCTCTTCGGCGTAGTAGAGAGCCATGTGGGCACCGTGCTCGATACCCGCAGGGGAGTCGCACACGATATAGTCGAACTCCTTGCCGAGCTCCTCCAGCACTTTTTCGACGCCCTCGGAGGTCAGCGCTTCCTTGTCCCGGGTTTGCGAGGCCGGCAGCACGAACAGGTTTTCGAGGCGCTTGTCCTTGATCAGAGCCTGGCGGAGGTTGGCCTCGCCCTGCACGACATTGACGAAGTCGTACACGACCCGGCGCTCACAGCCCATCACCAGGTCGAGATTGCGCAGACCGACATCGAAGTCGATCACCACGGTTTTGAAGCCCTTGAGTGCCAGGGCACTCGAAAAGGCGGCGCTGGTGGTGGTTTTGCCCACGCCGCCCTTGCCTGAAGTCACAACGATAATCTTTGCCAAAAGAACTCTCCTGTCTGCCAGTTACGCCTCGAAGCCTGCAAATACGATCAACAGACTGTGGAACAACACCAACCAGCACCCTGTTACGGTCAGACGCCGAAAGTCAGGCAGTATTTATGAAAGGGTGCTGATATTCAAGCTGCCATCATCGAGGCGGATGACCACCGACTGCCCCTGATGGGGGTGGTCATTGTCGAACAACCGATAATGACCGGCGATGGCGATCAGTTCGCCGTCGAAGTGATGACAGCCGACGATTGCCGACTCATCGCCCTTGATGCCCGCCAGCACCCTGCCGCGCAGTACCCCGTAGATATGGATGTCGCCGGTGGCAAGCACTTCGGCGCCGGGGCTGACTGTGCCCTGGATCACCAGGTCGCCGTCGAAGTACATCTGCTGACCGGAGCGGATATTGCCGGTGTGGACCTTGATGGCCCTCATCAACGGCGCGGCCGGCGGCGCCTCGGCGGTGGCGATCGCAGCAGCGGCATCGACGGTATTGCCGGCAGAGTCGCCAGCCGGGGCATCGGCTGCCGGCGCCACGGCGTCGGGGCCGGCGACGGTGCGCCGGACATTGCCCTTGCCCAGATCGGCAAGCCGCAGCGGGGCCAGTTGCGGGCTCCACTCGGGGGTGACGTTGCGCACCGCGATGGGCAGCAGCCCGCATTCGAGGCACAGACCGTAGAGGTCGGCCAGGGGGATGCGGCTGGCGTCGAGCCCCGACAGATCGAGCACACAGGGCAGGTTGTTGAACAGCGCCGGGGCGTCGGCCTGCTTTTGCGCCAGGATCGCGCGGATGCCGTCGAGATCGGTATTGTCGAACGACAGCGTGGTCAGCGGCACCAGGGCGGCCTTGAGAGTCAGGTTGCTGCTCTCCATGGTCAACCCCGCCGCGGCGCCAGCGGGAACGAGTCGAACTCGATAGCGCCGAGCCCGTCGGCCAGTACCCGGCGCAGATTGTGGTGGTTGTCCGCCTGCGGGGTGGCCAGCACGTCGCGATAATGCTCGCCGAAGCAGCGCAGTGTCTGCTCCCGGTCGAGATCCAGCAGCCGGGCGAGACCGAACACCTTGCAGCTGCCCTGGTTCTGATCGCTGCTATTGCGCACCGGGCCGTTGCGGAAGGCCGTGGGGCGGTAGTCGAACCACTGATCGATGAAAGCAAGGGTCGCGGCAAACTGGTGGCCGTCATCGCCGATGGCGACCGCGAAGTCGTCCCTGGCGCGACCGAAATCACTCGCTGATACTTGCTGTTGCGTCGCTTCTTGCTGTTGCGGCACTTCTTGTTGTTGTGGCACTAAAGGGTGCTCCTGTCGGCAAATGCTGTCGTCAAATGATGCGAAGGCTACCACTACCGGGGGCATCTGTCATGATGGCGAGCGGGACTACGGGAGCGGCCGACGGCCCCAGCCGGCCCCTCCCTTGAGGTAAACTGACCGTCATCTCGCCAGGAGGTTCGACCGGTGTTGCTCAACTGTGATCTCGGGGAGTGGTCCGGTGTCGGGGTCGACAGCCCCGACCGGGCGATCATGCCCTATATCGATCTCGCCAATATCGCCTGCGGCATGCACGCCGGCGGCCCGCTGACCATGCGCCAGACACTGATTCTCGCCCGCAGCCAGGGCGTCGCCATCGGCGCCCACCCGGGATACGCCGATGCCGCCAACTTTGGCAGACTGTCGGTACCGCATTCGGCGGAGGAATTGATCGCGCTGATCCACTACCAGGCCGGCGCCCTTGCCGGTATGGCGGCGACGCTGGGTCTGACGGTGGATTACGTCAAGCCCCACGGCGCCCTGTACAACGACATGATGGCCAATGTCGACATTCGCACGGCGGTGCTCGAGGCGATTGCCGGCCTGCCCGGGATCGACCGCCTGATGCTGCTGGCCACCGCCGACGCCGACAGGCATCGGCGCGAAGCCCGACACCACGGCGTGACGCTGATCTTCGAGACCTTTGCCGACCGCGGCTACGGCGACGACGGCCAATTGCTGCCCCGCGACCGGCCCGGCGCCGTCCACGGCAGGGAGCGGATGCTCGACCAGGTGCAACAGTTGTGCGAGGACGGCACCGTCACCACCGCCAGCGGCCATGTCCTGGCGATCGACGCCGACACCCTGTGCGTCCACGGCGACAACCCCGCCGCGGTGGCCACGGTGTGCGCCATCCGCGAGCTGATCCGCCGGCAACCGATTCACCACCAACCATGAACATCGAGATCGCCGGCGACGATGCCCTGATGATCTATTTCGCCGCCGCGGCGGGCCCGGCGCCAACCGCGCAGATCCAGGCGGCGCGTGGGATCCTGCTCCGGGAGCTGCCCGGCGTTATCCGCGAGCTGGTGCCGGGCTTCGCCTCGCTGCTGGTGATCTACGATCCCTGGCGGGTCCGTCCCCGAGTGCTGTGCCGGCGCATCGCCGGCCTGCTGGCCAGCCTCTCCGACGGCGAGGTGGCTGCGGGCGGCACCCTGGAGCTGCCGGTATATTACTCGGGCCCCGACCTGGCCCTCGTCGCCGGCCACAGTGGTCTCGATATCGATACCGTGATCGCCTGCCACAGCGGAGTCGACTACCAGGTCCAGGCCATCGGCTTCGCACCGGGCTTCGCCTATCTCGGCGACCTCGACGAACGGCTCGCCCTGCCGCGGCGCAGCAACCCGCGGCTGCGGGTGCCAAAGGGCGCAGTCGCCATCGCCAACCGTCATACGGCGGTCTATCCCCAAGCCTCGCCCGGCGGCTGGCACCTGATCGGCCTCTGCCCAATCCCCCTGTTCGACCCGGGCCGGCAACCGCCGATGCCATTCGCGGTGGGCGACAGGGTGCGCTTCCGCGCCATCGACCGGGGCGCATACCTCGCTCTCGGCGGGCAGCCATGAGTGATACCCAGGCCCAGGGCTTCGAGGTGCTCGCCCCCGGGCCGCACACCCTGATCCAGGATCGCGGCCGGCAGGGCGTGCTGCACCTGGGACTGACCAGCGCCGGCCCCATGGACCGCCTGAGCTTTGACTGGGCCAACCGGCTGTGTGGCAACCCGGCGGGCGTCCCCGCGCTGGAAATCACCTTCGGCGGGCTGGAACTGCTGGCCCGCGCGGCGCTGCAGATCGCCGTCACCGGCCCGGAGGCGGAACTTGCCATCAACGATGCGCCCGCGGGTCTGTGGCGGGGGCACAACCTCCTGCCCGGCGACCGGGTCCGGCTCGGCCACGCCCGCCGCGGCTGCCGACTGTATCTGGCGGTGCGCGGCGGCTTCGCCGTCGACCCGGTCTTCGGCAGCGCGGCCACCGTGCCCCGCGAGCAACTGGGGGGCATCGCCGGCAGAGCCCTGGTGCGCGGCGACGCCCTACCGGTCGATCGCGCGCGCCCGGATCAACCCGCCGCCCGCCGTTTCTACCTGCCGCCACCGCTGCGCCCACCCTACCCCGGCGAACATGACCGTGAGCACTGGCTGCGGGTGATCCCCTGCCTCCAGGCGCGGGTACTGCCGCGCGCGGAAAAGCGCCGCTTTTTTGCCGCGGTCTATCAGCTCTCGGCACACTGCGACCGGATGGGCTACCGGCTCAGCGGCGAAGCCCTGGACCTGCCCCCGATGGCGCTGCTGTCTGAGGGCATCACGCCCGGAACGATCCAGATTCCCGCCGATGGCCAACCCATCGTGCTGATGCGCGATCACCAGACCCTCGGCGGCTATCCGCGGATAGGCACGCTGCTGGCGGTGGATATCGACCGCCTGGCCCAGCTCCGCAGCGGCGACCGGGTGCGCTTCGCTCCCATCAGCATCGACGGGGCGCGGAGGGCCTTGTTCGAGGCGCGGCGCGGCTACCAACGAACCTGCCCTGTCGCCCTCGATGGCCAGCCCTTATAATCCGCCGTTGCGGCGCCAGCCGCGCACAACCGCCACGAGCACCAGCCAGGATCCTCCATGACCCGCCCCTCCCACGCGCTGATCGACCTCGCCGCCCTGAAGGCCAATTATCGCCTTGCCGACAACCTGTCGAAGCAAGGCTCGGCCTCTGCCCAAACCCTGGCTGTGGTCAAGGCCAATGCCTACGGCCATGGCGCGGCAGCCGTGGCCGCGGCCCTCGAACCCCTGGCCCCGGTGCTGGCGGTGGCGTGCTGCGATGAGGCGGTGGCCTTGCGCGAGGCGGGTATCGTCAAGCCGCTGCTGCTGCTCGAGGGGATTCTCAGCGACGACGAAATCGCCCTCTGCGCCGCCTGCGACTTCTGGCCCATGATCAGCGATATCGGCCAGGTCGACGCCATCCTCGCCGCCCGCCTCGACCGCCCGCTTACCGCCT
>Ga0265293_10011419_pt1 | contig 12092 bp, 12 predicted proteins | sample Munlanlewell138R_FD_192505 | JGI IMG/M metagenome (GOLD analysis project Ga0265293, IMG submission 192505) | Leachate microbial communities from a municipal landfill in Southern Ontario, Canada - Leachate well 138R | ecosystem: Engineered > Solid waste > Landfill > Unclassified | place: Canada... | reverse complement strand
TTCAGTTGGCTCTTCTTTTTTAATTACATTTAAAACATCTTTTAAACCATTATAATAAGTAGTACTATCACCACGTCTACCGGATAATTTATAACTTAGTATTTCCTTAGTGAATGCATCAAAGTAGGATGAATATCCAATTGGTGAGGTAATACTTGGTGAAACAAATGAAAAGAACTTTATTAAACTTTATAACCAAATCTTAAAAGTTAAAAATATCTTACAAGCCTTTGATGATTTTAAAGGTATGGAGATTATTAGTGATTTTGATTACCAAGACTATCAAAGTATTTATATTAGTTTATATGAAAAATATAGAAAAACTACTAAAGCAGATGCAACTGATATTATAGATGACTTAGAGTTTGAAATAGAGCTAGTTAGATCTGTTGAAGTTAATATCGATTATATATTAATGTTAGTAGCTAAGTACCAGGATGAAAATATGGAAGATAAAGAAATAGTTGTTAAGGTAGAAAAAGCAATTGATTCATCTCCTTCACTTAGAAATAAGAAAGATCTAATTTTAAAGTTCATCGATACAATTAATGTTAATAAAGATTTAGTTGATGAATGGAAATCATATATTGATAAAGCTAAAGAAATAGAACTTAATAAAATTATTAATGATGAGAATCTAAAACTAGAAGAAACAAAGCGATATATGACTCAAGCATTTAATACTGGTGAGCTAAAATCAGTTGGAACTGATTTAACTGATATTCTTCCAGCAATATCAATGTTTGATAAAAATACTAATAGAGAAGTTAAGAAACAAACAGTATTCCAAAAGTTATTAGAGTTTTTTGAAAGATTCTTTGGACTATAGATTTAAATTATATCAGCAGAAAAAAGTGTTAAAATTTAATCATATTTATACTAGCATTATAAGAACTAGAAATAGATGATTTTGCATTTACAAAGTATTATCTTGAAAGATACGAAAATATAAAGGTGATTCTTCCGAGTAAACAATGCGAGGATATAATTGAAAAATACATAAAGTTTAATAAGAACTTAATGTAACAGAGTTAGGGGGGGAAACAGTGAAAATGGATTTCTTTAAAGGATTTATGTTTTTTTTATAAAAATTTCAATCTTTTAATGCACTTGATGTGCTATAATACTTATAAATTGACATTTAGAAGGGGTTTTCATTAATGACTTACATTATTGAGTTAATTAAATACATTCTATTAGGCATTATCCAAGGTATTACTGAAATATTTCCAATCTCCAGTTCTGGACACTTGGTCTTTTTTTCAAACATATTTATGGGTGGTGAAAACCTAGGTGAATCCTTAACACTATTTTTAATGATTACAAACTTTGGTTCTTTTCTAGCATTACTTATTTATTACTTTAGCGATGTTAAAAAAATAGTCACTTCTAGTTTTAAATTTGTATTTAATGGTGAAGCAAGAAAAGACGAAGAAACCCAAAATGATTTTCATTATGCTTTAAAATTAATCATTGCAGTCATACCTATTGGTATTGCAGGTTTACTCATAAAAGATCATCTACCAACAAATTTATTAAGTATTGGTATTTCATTATGCATGACTGCACTACTACTGTTTTTAGTCTTTTTACTAAGACATAAGCAATTTGAATCCAAAATCACTTGGATGCGTGCAAGTATGATTGGTATATTTCAAATGTTTGCTGTTTTTCCCGGTATTAGCCGATCAGGTATTACACTCGTTGGTGGTTTAAGTCAAAAAATAGAAATTAAAGAAGTGATGCGTTTTTCATTTTTAAGTTATTTATTAGTAAGTATTCCAGTTTCTTTATTAGGTTTGGTTGATGCCATTAAAAATCCTGGTATCATTCATATACCAGGATTTATATTAGCATTTTTATTTAGTTTTATATTTTCATTACTTACTATTAAATTAATGCATAAGTATGTTACCGTTAAAAACTTAGTTTGGTTTTCAATTTATGCAGCAATCGTTGGTACAATTTCAATAACTTTATATTTTATTTAATCAACATACTATCGCCAAATGAAAAGAAGCGATAGTTTTTTTTAACTGCCATACGATAGATTTCTAATACTATTTCTCTATCATAAAATGCAGATATCAACATAATTAAAGTAGATTTTGGTAGATGAAAATTGGTGAGTATTGCATCAACAACTTTAAATTGATACCCTGGATAAATAAAGATGTTGGTTGTAAAATTACCTGCTTTAAATCCATTTTGATAGTTTGATTCTAACGTACGCACTGTTGTTGTGCCTACGGCAATAAAGCGCTTATGTTCACGCTTATATTGATTAAGAAGTGCAGCGGTTTGTTCATTAATTTCATAACTTTCATAATGCATTTGATGATTTAAGACATCATCCACTTGTACCGGCCTAAAGGTGCCTAAACCGACATGTAAAGTAATTTCTAATATTTCAACACCTTTGGCTTTTATCTTATCTAATAAATCCTTTGTAAAATGTAGACCTGCAGTCGGTGCTGCAGCAGAACCTGCATATTTTGCATAAACTGTTTGGTAGCGGTCTTTATCTTCTAGCTTTTCTGTTATATAAGGTGGTAATGGCATTGTCCCTAAAAGATCTAATATTTCTAGGAAAATACCTTCGTAATGAGCTTTAAATATACGAATGCCTTCATCTTTAATCTCAATACATTCTAGTTTTAAAGTACCATCTCCAAAACTAACAATTGTGCCTATTTTAATTTTTTTAGCAGGTTTCGTTAAAGCCTCCCATGTGTTTTTTTCAATTTCTTTAAGTAATAAAACTTCAATGACTATTACATAAAAATAACTATTAACGTTTTATTTTATTAGTTATAAATTATATGATATGCTATAGGCAGAAAGAGGCGCTTATTATGATTAACAAAAAACTTAAAAATATTAGTGGTATATTATCACTACTCTCATCATTTATTTTTATTGGTTTATCTTTATTTTCTTTCCTAGCAATGATGTTGATGATTATACCTGGAGAATATGCTCATTTTTCATTTATTGTATTTTTCTTTGCATTATATTATTTAATAATATCTATTATTATGTTAACTAAATTTAAAACTAGAAGAAAATTAATTAAAGTTTCATTTCGTAGTATTATTGCTAATATAATAAATATTGCTTGGTTTATTTTATTAATAATTAAGTTTGCTTTAATGCCAGAGTCAGACTCTAATATGGCTGAGATTTTAGCACTTATAATGTATCTTTCTTCTGGTTTTATTATGGTAATATTTTCTTTAATCTCAATTATTTTAAGTATTACAAGTGTTATTTTAACAATCATCTTTTTAAAGCCTCATTTAATAAAGGAGGCTAGAGAAATTAAAAATTATATAATAGAGAAAAAAGAAGATGTTAAAAAAGATATTAATGTAGTAAGAAGCTATCATCAAGGTGATTTTAACTATTTAGAAGAAGAAGTTAGTAACAAAAATGAAGGAATGTTTAGTGATGATACAAAGTATAAAATATATTTTGCTGCTAAAAAGTTATACAATGATAAAGATTATAATAGTGCTTTAAAATATTTTAATAAAATCCCTAACTTTAAAGATTCATATAAATATATTATTGAAATTGAAATGAAGTTAAATGATAATTTAACTAATAACAAGTTATAATTATATAACTAATCTAATAAAAGATGGTTAATATAAATAAATATCAAATAAGAGTAAATAAAGACTTAAAATTATGTTGATTTGCTCCAGTTAATGGTAGATAATACAAGTAAGTGGAGGAAATACGATGGTAAAAATTATTGATTCATTATTGGAAGAGTATAAAAATTATAATGATCCATAAGGAAAAATAAGAAGAGATGTAAAAAACAATCTGATTTTCCCTATTGTTAGAGGACTATATGAAACAGATGATAAGACATCTGGTTTATTATTATCATCGGTAATTTATGGCCCGTCATATATATCTTTTGATTATGCACTTTCTTATAATGGCTTAATTCCTGAGAAAGTTTTTTTATATACCAATGCAACCTTTAATAAGAGAAGAAGTAAAATGTTTGAAACAAAGTTTGGCAATTACTCTTATAGAGATGTACCAAAAGCGGTATATCCATATGAAATTGAAAGTATATTATATGATAATTATGTAGTTGTATTTGTCAACACCAAATTGACCCACCTCACCAAAACGAAATTGACCCACCCCTTAGTTTTTCAACCACTCTTTAGTTTCTTTAATTCTATATGAATCACCTTTGATGTTAATTACTGTTGCTTTATGAGCTAACCTGTCAACCATTGCTGCTGTTAATGTTGGATCACCAAAGATTTCTTCCCATCTATTAAAACTTAAGTTAGTAGTAATTATAATTGATTTGGTTTCATTTCTCATAGATAATAAATTAAATAATAACTCACTACCTTCTTTATCAAATCCGATATATCCTAATTCATCTAATATGACCAAGTCATATGTGATGAATCTTTTTTTATAGTTGGTTAGCTGATTTAATGTCATTGATTCTTTTAATTCAGTTATTAAATTAGGAACCGTTATATATAAAACATTTTTCATTTGTTTACATGCTTCAATACCTAATGCTATTGCTGTATGGGTTTTACCAACACCAGGATTACCTACTAATATTACGTTTCTACCTTCATCAATAAATCTAAGTGACTTTAACTCTCTAATTTTATTAGCTGTTTCTAGTGGAAATATATCTAATTTTAAATCATGAATATATTTAAGATATGGAAATTTAGCGATTCTAATTCTTCTTTGTATTCCATTATTTTCTCTTACTTCAAGTTCATTTGAGAGTAAAATAGTAAGAAATTCTTCATAGCTTGCTTGTCTATCCATTGCTTCGTTAATAGATGTTTTATAATTATTTTTAATGTGAGATAATTTTAACTTAAAAGCCATTTTTTCTATTTCATTCATTGTATAGTTTCTCCTAATATATACATGTAAGACAATTTACATGTTATTTTTTTTACTTATAAGTGATTGTCCACTATAATTAATTCATGATGATATCACAGACTAGTTTCTTTTCTCCTTACAGCATCGCGACTGGTTAATTAAGGGTATAGCTGTGACTTTAATTAAATATGGTTATTAGTTGGATACAGCATTTTAATGACTGGTTATTTCCTATTAGGTTACATTCGTTAGAGTTTACAGCGTTAGCAGTGTTCATCAAAGAAAGGATGGGATCACTATGATTCTAGTAGGCATTGATGTCGCCTCTAAAAAACATGACATCGTTATAACTAATCAATTGGGTGAAGAGTTTGGGAAACACTTTACAATTGAAAATTCACTTTCAGGATACAAAAAACTCCTTGACAAGATTGAAGAGGCCAAAGAGTTTTTCGTCGATTCTATCGTACGTATAGGACTTGAATCAACTGGACATTACTCTAAAAACATCTTACATTTTTTAGTCCAAGAAGGATATGATGTTATCTTCATCAATCCTTTATTAACCAGTATGGACCGTAAGGCTTCATCTGTCCGTAAAACTAAGACCGATAAGATTGACGCCAAGGCCATCTGTATGTTCCTTATTAGGAACCAATATGATTTCAAACCCTATACACTATCATCATATCATATTGATGAGTTAAAAATACTAGTTAGAAAAAGAAAATCTCTTTTAAAACAACTAAATAGAATCTCAAATCAACTGACAGCTTACATTGATCAAGCATTTCCTGAATACTATAAAGTGTTTAAGAACGTCTTATCTAAGACTTCATTAACGCTTTTATCATCTTACGCCTCTATTTCTGAACTTAAAAGAGCAAGGGTTAAAACTTTAATTGATCTTATAAGAAAATCATCTCAGGGTCACCATGGTATTAATAAAGCTGAACAGTTAAAACAATTAGTTAAAAATTCAATTGGTATAGATAGTGAATCACTTTCACTTTCTATAAAACAATGTGTTACTGAAATTATCTTAATTAATAAACATAAACATACTATCGAAGAATTGCTAGAACACCACTTAATTGAATCAAAAACAACGCTTTTATCTATTCCTGGAATAGGTACAATAACTGGTTCAATTATCTTAGCTGAAATTGGCGATATTAATCGCTTTAAAAATGACGCTGAATTATTAGCTTATGCTGGATTAGACCCTTCTGTTTATCAATCTGGTAAATATGAGGGAAACTTTAAAATTTCCAAGCGTGGTTCTTCTATATTAAGATGGGCTATTTTTCAAGCAGCTAAGATAACTGTTATACATGACCCAGTTTTTAAGGCTTATCACGAAAAGAAATTATCTCAAGGTAAGCATTATTTTACAGCTATAGGACATTCAACTAAAAAACTTCTAAGAGTTATTCGTTCAATACTCAAAAATAATAGTGTGTATGTGAAATCTAATTAACCATATTTAATTTCCAAAGATCTAAATTCAAGGTGTTTCTATGACATCTTTTTTAAGTATGCCCTAACATTACTAAAACCATATTATTAATAATTATCTTAATACTTGACTTTTATTTAATAGTTGGCTTGATTAAACATATCCGATATTTGATTTAACTGATTTATACTTACATCTTCTATAGTTATCTTATCTTTTATTAATTCGATTTTCTCTCCATTATTTAGTTTTACTAAATATTCTGATAATTCATACATGGTTTTTTCTTTAATAAGTTTAATGAATTCTTTTACCTTTGTGGTAAAATATTTATGAAAAAGAGTTTGGTAGACTTTGGGTGCTTGCTTTAGCGCTAGTGAGTTAAGTAAAGCGCCTGGCTTTTTCATGAAAGTGGATGTAAAGTGTAGAATGTCAATGGTATATTCGCCTTTACCCACTTTTTTATTATGGCTCGCTATTAAGTCACCATATTCGTTATAAACCATTATTTGATTGGTATATACAGTAGAACTTACCTTTTTTAATACATACTGATCAGGAACTGAATAGTAGTTGTTATCAATTGTTATAAAGGATTGTTTATCTACTTTATTTACTAATAGTGCTCCTAGTTCATACCTTACCTTAGGTAGTTCATATAAATGAGCTTGTTCATTTTTAAATGAGTTGTTTTTGTCTTCATTAAACTTTTTTAATTCTTCTTTGGCATATTCATTTAATTCATCTAATGTTTTAAATTTATACTTAAATGTAAAAAGTTCTAACCTTACATTTTTACCTGCTTGTTCTACATGACCTTTTTCATTGCCACTATATGGATTGGTTGTTTTTATTTCAAAACCATAATAATTTGAAAGTTTTATTAATGATTCGGTATATTCTTTCTCACCCCTATAAACAAAATTCCTTACCACATTTCTCATGTTATCAAAAACCATTGTTAAAACTACTCCACCAATTTCTTCAAAAAAACTAACTATACTATCAATGAAAACTTCCATCTTACTATTTATATAATATTTTGTAAATGTATATCCACTATGTGGAAGAGTAATAGTAGCTTGATAAATTCTTCTTAATTTATTATCAATATATACTTTAATTTCATGAAAATCATATTCAGCTCTAAAACCTGGTTCATATTCTTGTTTAATATATGTTTCTTTATTTTTATTTTTATATTCTCTAAATTTTTCTTGTATAGTTGATATACCTATTTTAAATCCCTCTGATAATAACTGTCTATGGATTCTTGCCGCTGTTGCTTGTTGTTTATTTGTTTTTAAATCTTTATTTCTTTGTTCATCTAACTCCATTAATTCATAAAATCTTTTTTCTAATTCACCAACAAATACTCGCCTTACTCTTACGCCTTTTCTTGTTGGCGGATTAACCATTTCTGCTTGAATAATTTTAATCTTTTCTAAATCAATTTCATCTTCAAGTTTTTCTTTTAAGATTTCATATTCTCTAATATATTTTCTTACTGTATTTCTTGATGTACTTGTTGTTCTTGCGATTTCTCTAATACTTTTACTTTGATTGTATAATACAATTATTTTATTTTTCATTAACGCTCCGATCACTTTATTACTCCATGCCTTTCATTATTTTTTTATTGCATGAAGTTATTATACTATAGGGTCAATTTCATATCGGTGTTTTAATGATTAAAGGGTCAATTATAAATTACCATAAACAGTAGTATTTATGGCAAAACCAGAAAAAGCACTTTTAGATAAATTATATACAATAAGTCCGGTTTCAAATAAAAAGGAATTAAAAAAACTTCTTTTTGAAAGTTTAAGAATTGATGAAGATAGGTTTGCTAGTCTAAATAAAGAACTGATGATTAAATTAATACCTAAATATAAAAGTACTAATTTAAACATACTTAAAAGGCTGATTGAAAAGGAGATTAGTAAGAAATGATTATAAAGCAGATGTTATTCCCTTTATAAAAGATGTATCCGTTCTTAATATTTGGTCTAGTAATTTTTTTAAGGATATAACTTTAAATATAAAAACAATTTAACAAACCTTTCAATTTAGAAATTTTTAATTTATCCAAGTAGGAGTTGTAAATATAAATGGTTAAATAAGAGTACGCAATAGTGTGCAAATAAGAATCCCCAATTCTTATCACTACTGTATACTCTTTTTTGGTACAATAATTACCAAAGGAGAGTGATTACAAATGACAGGTGTAATAATTGAACAAATAACAAGACTAGAAGACTTACTAATGTTTAGTAAAGCTTACAAGGAAGGAATGATAAAATTGAATGTTTCTAAACTAGCAAGAGAGTTAAATAAAGACAGAAAAACAATAAGGAAATATTTAAATGGTGAAGTACCAAAACAAACTAGAGAGCGTATAAAGTATTTAGATGAACATAGAGATTATATAGTTGAAGTTTTAAGTGACAAAATGCAAAGTTTTGATTATATAGAACATTTATTTAACTATTTAAAACGTGAAAAAGGAATAACGTGTTCTAGATCAACATTTAGCCGTTATATTCGCTTAGATGAAGAATTAAGTAGTCTATTTAAAAGAAAAAGAGACAGCAGTTTTACAATGAGGTTTGAAACAAAACCAGGTGTACAGGCTCAATTTGATATTAAAGAAAAAGTTCAAACAATAATGTCTACTGGTGAAGTTATAAAAACTTATATACCAACACTTACCATGTCTTGGTCAAGATATAACGTGAGAGCATTAACACTAGATACAAAGACAGAAACATTACTTGATTTCTTAGCTTCTGCTTTCGAACATATTGGTGGTGTGCCAAAGGAATTAGTAATTGATAACTTAAAACAATTCGTTGAAAAGGTTAGAGTAAAAGATAGAGATGCATTATTTACAAATGCGTTTTATGAGTTCTGTAAGGATTATGGAATTAAACCTTTCGCTTGTATGCCTTATAGGCCACAAACAAAAGGTAAAACTGAAACTCAAAACAAAGTTGTTGATCAACTTAAAAACTATAACGGTAAATATAACGATTTAATTGATATTCACGACATGTTAGAAATTATTAATAAAGAAGATAACGAGAAAATATCACAAGCAACAAAGTTTCCAAGAGTCTTCTTATTAGAAAAAGAAAAAGGTGACCTTTTACCACTTCCACGCAAGGAAATAAGACAAAAGTATCACCTAACCCTAAATGAGGTTCATGTCTCAAATGAATCACTAATAAGCTATAGATCAAATAAATACTCTGTTCCAAAGAAATTTATTGGTCTAAAAGTAGGCATAGTAATTAAACGAGATGAACTTCATATACATTATAACTCAAAAATAATAGCAATACACAAAATAACTAATAATTTATTAAATATTAAAAAAGAACATAACTTAACTTATCTAAATAACAAACCAAAAGATTTAGATAATAAAATAATGATTGATGAAATGAGGAACATAAATTATGATTAATGATGTCTTAGACCAATTGGTTTATTTAAAACTAAAGTCTGCTTATACTTACTTAAAAGAATTACATATTAATGACCAAATAACAAACAACGATTTAAAAGGAATATACAAAATATTAAATCAAGAAGTTATCGCTAAAGAAGAAAATAATAAACTATATAATGTTAAAGTCGCGGGTTTCCCGTTTCTTAGGAAACTAGATGAATATGATTTTGGTTTTCAACCAACAGTTAATGAAGAAAGAGTTAGATCAATCGCTGAATCTAACTTTTACGATGAAGCTATTAATATCGTTTTTATTGGTAATCCAGGTGTTGGTAAAACACACTTAGCGATATCAATAGCTTATGAAGTAGCAATTAGACGTAACAGCGTTTATTTCATTAAGTTTAATAAACTAATTACGATATTAAAAAACGCTTATCAGGAAGGAACCTTTGATAAGCGTGTAAGACATTTCTTTAAATATAAAGTTTTAGTTATTGATGAAGTCGGCTTTAATGAAATAAGTCCACTTGAAGCTAAACTCTTCTTTCAATTAATAGACTTAAGATATACAAAGAAATCAACAGTCTTCACTAGCAACATGACATTTGATAAATGGCCTCAAATACTAGGCAATGATGAAATGATCACTAAAGCAATATTAGATAGAATATTACATCACTCTTATTTGTTTAACATTAGTGGTCCGTCTTACAGAATTAAAGATAAACTTAAACTAACTAAAACTGAGGAATCTTAAATGCACACAATTGTTCATTCTTATATTGACATTTATAGTAAACATTCAATAAAAGTAGTGGTTTATTAAGTAAGGGTGCACCTATTGTATTAAAATAGGTAAACAAACACACAAATAATACATGGGTCTGACACACTAGTTGTCAGACCTTTTTCTTTTAGGGTCTACTGAAATCATTTCACCCTATATAGAGGTTTTTGTTTATTAATTACAACTTTATATATATAAATCAATCATATGATAATATGAAACTATAAACATAGATGAATAGGGGTATTTTTATATGAGAAAGTTATTTATTTTTATCATGATGATAATTTTAACAGTTTTAATCGTACCAAAAGCAACGTATGCAGATATGTTTGCTAAACCAACAGCAGTCATTGAAGTTAAAGGGATAGATCAACCATACCGTTTTGAGTTACTTATACCTTATGGTGGCACTGCACAAACATTGCAGTTTGATGAATATGCATATAGGTTAGAACAATACTACAATGATGAATATCCCATTGATATATTGAATGCTTATCAAGATAGTGATGGGTTTGCTGCTAGGACACTTTATGGTGGTGGTGCGCCAACACACTTGAGTCTTGAAGGTGCAAATATATTTAAAGTAGGTTACTATAGCGCACCACGAACATTTAAAATTTTGATTATACTGGATGATCAAACATTGATATCATCAAAAGTTATTGAACGTAAAATGTTTACATCTGAAATGATTTATGATTTAACAGGTGTTAATCTTGGGAGTGCACAATTAAATGTTGGTGAAGTCATAGAGCAAATTCCTGTAGTAGATTTCACTTGGAAGTATGTTGTTAGAGTGATTACTACGATCATTGTTGAACTTTTAGTATTGTTTGCATTTATGTATACAAGTAAAAAGAGTTTTATACTTGTGGGTTTAGTAAATTTCTTTACGCAATCAGCGCTGACAGCTGCTATGGTTGTGGCTTACTATTTTTGGGCAGCAGAAATTGGATTAATTGTCACACTGGTTTTAGGAGAGATTATAGTATTTTCAATTGAGATGGTTATCTACGCGATCAAACTTGATGAAAAAACACGTAAGCGTGCGATACTATACGGTTTTATAGCAAATCTTGCGACACTTTTACTTGCAATTTTTACACTAGGATTTATATAAGTGAAAAATGTTTGTAAAGCCCTAGCATAACAATATAAATGTTGATGTTTATTGGGAGAATTAATAGATCTACTTGAAAATAATAATATTTCTGTGATAAAATCAATATTAGAAGAATACATCAAATAAGAATGCTCTGTTAAGCCACCATTTAGGGGTGCGTAAAAAAACACAGGGGTGCGTAGATTTTGATAGGGGTGCGTAATTGTATCAATATAGTTCTACAAACCCATATAACAAGCATAGGTTTAAATCCTAGTGTTGCTAATGATACACAGTCGGATTTGACAATTCTTAGAGTTGAAACATACGCAGAAATAAACGATTATGACTCTATTGCCATGATTAATTTGTATCCACTTAGAAGTAC
>Ga0265293_10011416_pt1 | contig 12095 bp, 11 predicted proteins | sample Munlanlewell138R_FD_192505 | JGI IMG/M metagenome (GOLD analysis project Ga0265293, IMG submission 192505) | Leachate microbial communities from a municipal landfill in Southern Ontario, Canada - Leachate well 138R | ecosystem: Engineered > Solid waste > Landfill > Unclassified | place: Canada... | reverse complement strand
GGCTTGTACCTGCAAGCGCTGCACCTCGGGATCTGCATTGCGATCAACCAGAACTGTTTTCCAGATTTCCATCTTGTTGGGACCGCGCGGGTGACGGATCATCAGGTCTCTGGAGCCACTGTTGACAAACAGGTTCGGGAAGACGTTCATGTTCGAACGTTGAATGCGCGATCGTACCGGCCCAAGGTGTTCAACGACGCTCGGATCTTTTCTCCACGCGCTTAGGGGCGAGGACCAGTCAACTTCGTTTTCGCCTGTGTAGTCTGCGTTCAGTCCGTGGCCATATTCGGTAATCAACGTTAGCCCGGTCAACTCACGCGATGTTACGTACTTGGAAATCGCTTGCGCTCCGCTGCCGCCTGTATGGGCGGCAAGCAGTGCCGAACGATGTGTCCAAGGGCCGTGGTAGAAGTCGCCAATGGCGTTATCTGCGGCAAATTTCCAGTTGCCTTCAATGGTCCAGCGCACGACGCCACCCACCGCGATTAGATCCCCTTGACCCAGCATGATGTCGAGCCCCCAGCGCATGTCGCCTAGAAACTCTTCGAGAGGGGGCGCTTCCGGATCGAACGTCGCGAAAATGAGTCCGTTGTAGCTGTCGATATGAGCCACGGGAATGAGTCCGAAGGCATTTTGATCGATCTCATCGTGGTAAAGGTCCTTTTTCCCAGGTACGCCAATGAGCTCGCCAGAGAGGTTGTACGACCAGCCGTGATATGCGCAGACAAAGTTCCTGATGTTTCCACGATCGGTGCGGCATACTCTATTGCCGCGGTGGCGGCAGGAATTGATGAAAGCACTCAACTTTCCATTGGGACCCCGACACAGAATGACAGACTCTTCCCCCATGTACAGGCTGACGAAATCACCGCGGTTGGGCACTTCGCTTTCGTGCGCCAGATATAGCCAGCAACGGCCAAATATCTTCTGTAGTTCCTGCTGGTAGATATCCTCATCGACAAAAATCTTTCTTTCTATAAGGCCGCGTTCTTCATCGACGAAGCGCGCAAAACTATCGGGCCTGATGGCTTGCTCTTGCATGTTTTCTCCTTGCCGCTGGCAAAACTAGCTATTCGACGTGGCGGCCACATCCGTGTTCTTGATGAAATCTATAACCAGGCGGGAAAATTCTTCCGGACGTTCCGCTGGGATCCAATGTCCACAGTTCTTTAGCAGGACGAGTCGTGAGTCGGGGAGAAAGTTGAATAGTCGCAGCGCGCCCTCGACGGGTGCAATGAGATCATCCCGCCCATGGATTTGTAGAACCGGGGTTTTAATTCGAGCCAGATCCGCATCCAACGAGCGATGAATGTTGCTTGAGGCCAACCGGGCTTCTTGTTGATCGGGCCGTGACAGCCAGTTATCGAGCCGTTGCTTGAGCAGTAGTTCATCGTCGGAGTATGACTTTCCGTTGAACAGAAAGGTATCCATCATCCGACGCATAGTGGGCATACTGGGATTCGCGAATGCATCGTACATCGCCACAAATGCCTCGGAGGGGAGGTTGGCGAATAGCGTAGGCCCAAACATGCCGGATGCGTGGAGCACCAGCTTCTCGGTACGATCGGGATTATCCAGTGCAAAGACTTGCGCTGTCTGGGCATAGTACGACATGTCCACAATCGTGGCTTTGTCAATATTCAAAGCATCCATGAAGCCGCGCACATAGCGGGCATACATAGTGCTTCGGGATTCATCCTTGACCACTATCGCATCGCTGCCGCCATACCCGGGCTGGTCAAGCAGCAGGCAGCGAAAATGCTTGGATAGGGTGTCGATGACACGGTGATACACAACCCAGGCACTTGTTCCTGGTCCGGCGCCTTCACAGAATATAAGTACGGGCCCTTCGCCTGCTTCGTTGTAATGCAGCTTTATGCCGGATACTTCAACGCTGCGACTGCTACTTTTTTCATCTACTGTCTTTGCCATTGCAAATAAATCCTCATATCTAGAACTTGGGGGAAACCCGATAGTTTCCAGCTGTCACCTGAACGGGTGTCGGACCCTTCTGAGCGGCGGCGGTGGCCTGCATCGATGCGACCTGGGCCTTGGCTTCGGGAGACATCCAGGATCGGTCATGGCCCCACAAGCTAGGGCCCAACTGCATTTCGTACGGTTCCCATTGTTTTGGATCAATGCACAGGCCCCCCCAGCCGTACTCGACCAGGAACTTCGAGGGGCTATTCATGTAGAACGACGTCATCAGATCGTTCGAGTGGCGGCCAAGTGTGACGGCGACGCGCTCATCTTCTTGCCGGGCCATGTCGTATGTTCGTCCTACGCTATCCAGATGCATGAGCTCGAGCATCAAATGGTGTAGCTGCCCGTTACGCCCGCCTTCCACCAAAGCCAGACTATGATGGCGGGCATTGGTGTGTAGGAAATGCGCTTTGAAAGGCGTGTACATGAAGTCGCTCGTCGTGAAGCCGAGCAGGTTGGTGTAAAACGGCAGGACGTCGTCTAGACGCTCGACCATTAGTACAATATGGCCCATGCCCAGCCCGCCCGTTTTGAAACTTTCGTTTTTTCGCATTAGAGGGCGAAAGGCCGTTGGCGCAAGTCCTGCGCCATAGAAAACTTCGATTTGATTGCCGGCGGGGTCGGAAAAACAGATAGCTTCAGCTACGGCGCGCAATTGAGTAAGATCGCTCGTCAGACGGCGGACGGGGACGCCGGCGCGATCCAGGCGTGATGCGAGAGCATCGAGCTCTACCGGCCCGTTGACTTCCCAGCCTGAAAAAGCCAGGCCATCGGTACTATCGTCCAGTATGACCAGTCGTTGGACGCGCTCGTCCATGCGCAGAGTCATTGAGCCGTTGGACCGATCCGCCTGCTGCAAGCCGATGAGATCGGCAAAAGACAACCACTCATCCAGTGAAGTAGCATGGATGCCCAAGTATCCTAGAGAGTTCAACAGCATTGAAGCGTACCTCTTTATGACGGCGACCGACCTCGGTTAGCTCCGTAGGTGTTGTCGCCGTATGCAACCAGATACACTGGCTATTCAGAGCTGACCGATTCCAGGAAGGAGCGCATGCGTCTATGGAACTCGTCAGGGTCCTCGTACTGAGGCCAGTGCCCGCAGTTCGGCATAACGTCAAATCGAGCTCCTTCCACGTACCCGCTAGCTTCTTTTGCTGTCTGCCAAGGTGTGGTCGGATTAAACTCTGTCCACAAGAAATAAGTGGGAACATCGATCTTCTTCAGTTCCTCTTCCGTCATGTAGAACTTCTCCCCAAGCTCGGGGTTAAGCATGTTAGCGATACGTGTTTGCGCCAGCGAGCGATTGGGGTTGCTCCATATCCGATAACGTACTTCCACAAGCTCATCGCTCGCGAACTTATCGGGCTCATGGAACAGCCAAGCTAAGCGGCTCCTGATGGTCTCGCGCGTTGGCCCTGCGCTGGCCTTGCTTGATCTCTTCCTTAGCTCTGCGACACCGTCAGAGCGAAGGTTGTCGAAACCGCCAACCTTTAGGCCCGCGCCTACAACCGACGTGAACGAGAGCACGCGCTCGGGATCCGTACGCCAGGCCCAGTATGAGACCCAGGCGCCAAGCGACTCTCCTACTAGGTGGGCTTTCTGGATGCCCATCGCGTCAAGCAGATTTACGAGATGCTTGGCATAGTCCGGAATAAGGTATTCGCAATCTGGGCCATCGGTCAGGCCATGCCCCAGCATGTCGACCGCAATGGCGCGATACTGGTCGGACAAGGGGACAATATTCTTGGCGAACGCCTCCAAGTGCCCTCCAATGCCGTGCAAGAAGATAACCGCTTCGCCTGTGCCCGCTTCCAGACACCGGGTTCTTACGCCTCCTGCGTCATAATAAGAAACCGATGCCCCCATTGCATCTAGCCAGAGTGTCATGTCGTGCTCTTCCCGAGTGCTGTGCATGCCTTGTTTTGCGATTCGCTTGCACATTGGTTATAGACGTTGATGTCAGATTTTTCTGAAACTTATCGTACGTTTTAATCACTGGCTTGACCAATACGTAATAAAGCTTGCAGCCATAACATAAAGAGCGCGCTAAACGACTGGAATTAACGCCCCGAGCCAACGGCTGAATGGTACGATGCATCCCCGACTATTCATTTAAGCGAATGAGGGAAGGTATGGGGAAGTTGACTGATAAGGTCGCGTTGGTCACTGGTGGTGGCACCGGGCTAGGACGTGCGATTGTTAAGCGTTTTATTGCGGAAGGGGCAAAAGTGGGCGTCCTTGAGCGTGTCGCGGAACACGCGACGAGTCTATCGCATGAGTTTGGCGAAGCCGTTTGTGTCACCGAGGGTGATGTTCGTTCATACCAAGATAATCAATTGGCGGTGGACGCGGTGCTCAAACAATTCGGCAGGCTGGATGTGTTCGTGGGTAATGCCGGAATCTACGATAACCGCAAGCGGCTAAGCGACTTTGAACCCGAGGACTTGAGTAAAGGCTTTGACGAGCTATATGGCATTAACGTGAAAGGCTATTTGTTGGGTGTGCGGGCGTCTCTGGCGGCGTTACGCAAGACGCGAGGTGCGGTCGTCCTTACAGCATCTGTGTCAAGTCAGACGGCCGGGTTTGGCGGGGTGCTGTACATTTCTTCTAAACACGCAATTGTTGGCGTGACGCGCCAATTGGCCCTGGAGTTAAGCCCCGAAGTTCGTGTAAACGCGGTAGCGCCCGGTTACATACCAACCGACCTTCGTGGCATGGACAGCCTATCTCAGGGGCCCACCGGCTTGAGCCGGGACGCATCAGAACTTCCCTTGCATTTGCTGCCTACGGCAGACGCTTATGCGAGCTATTATGTTTTGCTGGCGTCAGAGGAAAGCCGGGCCACGGCAACAGGTACTATACTGTTGGCGGATGGGGGCGTTTCGCTAAGAGGGGTTGGGTCGGTTGGCTAAGGCTGCAATGTGTAGCTTGGGAACAGTAACTTCCACCACGGTGTTTGACTTGTTATTTAAACCATCACTTCCAAAGATGGGTGCCAGCCTTTGTTTCGTGTACCTAGGTTATTTTTTACCGAATTTCTGATCAGGTCGGCTACAGCGTTCGCGGCCTTGCTCATGGGCTCGCGATACACTAAATGCATTTTCCCTGCGAGCTCGGGTTCGATTCGGTAGGCCGTGAGCTCGCCCCATTCAACCTGTTTCGCCACCGAGCTATAGGGCAGGACCGTATATCCAATCCCCCGTGCGACCAACTCCAGGACCAACGATTGGGACTCGGCCTCGACACAGATGTTCAGGTCGGTATTGCTGGCTCGCGCTGCTTGTTCAAGCATTCGCCGTAAGGTGTGCGTCGCGCCCGGCACAATCAATCTGTACTCGCTGATTTTCTTGAAATCCACGGCTTCGTCAATTCCGCTAATGCCGGTGGCCGGACCGATCAGGCAGAACTCTTCGGAAAATAGCGGTTCGATGGAAACCCCTGAGGTTTCGGGCGTGTTGAATATACAGGCTAGGTCAAGCTTTCCTTCGGTGACCCATTGGAGCAATACGATTGAGTAGCCTTCGGTCAAATTCAGTTTGATGTCGGGAAAGGCTTCCAGGCATTGCTTGGCGACATTGACGGTCAACATCGTTGTGGCATTGGGTTGTGTGCCAAAAGACACGGAGCCGCAAGGTGGTCCGTTAAAATCGCGCATGACCTGATGGATGTTATCGGCCTCTGCAAGCAAGCGCGTTGCGTAGTTGTAGAGAGTCCAGCCCGATTCAGTAGGTTCTACCCCACGAGAATGCCTGAACAGCAGTTCTTGTCCCAGTTCGTTCTCGAGTCGTTTGATTTGCGCGCCTAGTGCAGGCTGAGCCACGTACAACCGTTCGGCCGCTTTTGTGAAGCTTCTGAGCTCAACAATACAGACAAAATACTTAAGTTGCCGTAAATCCATATTTAGTGCCTTTTAGAGAGGGCCCAGGCTAGAGGAATACTTAGGCGACTGTAAGTTTTATCATACCTTTGGGTTCGTGTCACCGGAACGTACGTTAGGAATCAGGCCGTTGCCGCCGTCCGGGTGTGGCGTCTTAAGCCGCCGTTTCGTGCAGCTCGTAATCATTTAGGAGCTATAGCTATCCCGTATGTGACAAACGACATTGACCATGCGATGCTTATTGCCTAGCCGTGCACAAGGACTCGAAAGTTTGTGGATGGGTGGTTGTTGCGGGTATCGCCGTTCTGGCTTAACGGCGGAACAGATAAGAAATAAGCATACCAGGAGATATCGATGCGCCTAAGACTGAATGTAATGCTGGCCGCGTTAGCGGTCGTTGCCGTTTCGGCCCCTGTGTCGTGGGCACAGGCGGAAATCAAAGTAGGAGCCGTGCTGTCGATCACCGGACCTGTGGCCTTCATGGGCGAGCCCCAAGAGCGCACACTGAAAATGGACATTGAAAAGATTAATGCCGAAGGCGGGGTGCTGGGTCAGCCTCTGAATCTCACGATCTATGACGACGGGGCGGATGCCAGCAAGGCACGCACTTTCGCTCAAAGGCTTATCCAAGATGACAAAGTATCCTCGATTCTGGGCGTGACGCTTACCGGCCCGAGCATGGCGTTGTATCCGATTGCCGAGAATGCCAAGGTGCCAGTATTTACCCTGGCGGGGGCGATACAGCTTGTCGAGCCCATAAAGAAATGGATGTTCAAGATTGGCCATACTGATCGCCAGGCTTGTAGTGTGTTGTTCCAGGATATGAAAAGCCGTGGCATCGAGAGAGTCGGCCTGATCAGCGGCAACGATAGCTTTGGCAATTCAATGCGTACCCAATGCTTGGGCATGGTGGACGAGTACGGAATTAAGATTGTTGCCGACGAACGCTACGGGCCTCGCGACAGCGATATGACGCCGCAACTGGTCAATATCAAGAATGCGCCGGGACTGCAGGCTGTGCTGAGCCCTGGGCATGGAGAGTCGGCGACTATCCTTACCCGCAATTACAGACAGCTAGGCTTTACACAGCCGTTGTATCAGAGCCATGGCGTGGCCAGCCACGGCTATGTGTCAGCCACCGGCGCCGCAGCGGAAGGCGTGCGAGTCCCGGCACCCGCCATCTTGATCGCGGACCAGTTGCCCGAGGACAACCCGCAGCGCGCAGTTGCTCTTGACTATGCCAAGCGGTATCAAGAGCGCTTTAACGAGCCCGCAGGATTTTTTGGCGCCGCCGCGGCCGATGCCCTTCGTCTTTTCGTTGCGGCCGCCGAAAAGGCCGGAAGTACAGACCCAGAAAAAATCCGGGCAGCCGCTGAGCAGCTTGGTCCTGTCGTCGGTGCAGCGGGTATCTACAATCTGACGGACACAGACCATCTGGGGCTCGATACGTCGACCTTCTATATGTCCGAAGTACATGATGGAAAATGGCGGTTACTGGGCCCGGACGAGTGATCTTCCATGACTACACTTCTTCATTTTGTCTTTTCGGGCTTGGTGGTTGGCGGCATTTACGCGCTTGTCGGCCTCGGCTTTACGTTGACGTATGATGCGATGCGCATCATTAACGTGACGCAGGCCGAGTTCGTCATGCTGGGCGGGATGCTTACAGCCGTCCTGTTCGGCGCAGGTTTCCCCCTGTGGGGAGCTGCCGTGATTGCCATACTCATCACCATTGTGGTCGGCCTGCTTATGTATCGCCTGACGATAGCGCCGGCAAAAGAGGATGATCACGTGGGGTTGATCATTATTACTTTTGGCGTCGCTATCTTCATAGAAGGCCTGACCAAGGTTCTGTTTGGGAAGCAGATGCTTCAGTTTCCACCATTCAGTGGTCGCGAGTCTATTCCCATCTTGGGTATAAATGTTCAGCCCCAAGCAATATGGATGCTTGTCGGCGCCTTACTGGTTTTTCTTGTGCTACATGTTTTCCAAACCCGTTTCCTTTCGGGGCAAGCGATGCGGGCAACTTCCGCCAACCCCCTTGCCGCAAACCTAGTTGGCATTAAGACCTCGAGAATTATTGCTATGGCATTTGGGATCTCCGCAGCTATCGGTGCCATTGCCGGAGTTCTGATGACCCCAATTACTTTGGTGCGTTACGACATTGGTATTTTGCTGGGTATCAAGGGCTTTGCGGCAGCAATGCTGGGCGGGCTTGGCAACCCCTTGGGCGCCCTTGTCGGGGGGCTTCTGGTTGGCCTGCTCGAGTCGCTGGGTGCCGGATATATCAGCTCTGCCTATAAGGATGCATTCGCGTTCATTGTTTTGATTGGAGCCCTTACATTTCTCCCCCATGGCTTGCTCGGAAAAAAGTACGTAGAGAGGGTTTAAATCATGAGTAATGTTTTGCGTTCACGCTACGTATCCGTATTTATTCTGGCCGCCATCGCCATTGTTCTACCGCTTTTTCTCGGCACCGGGTACGAGCTACGCATTATGGTGTTGGTGGCGATCTTTAGTCTATCGGCTGTGGGATTAAGTTTGCTCTTGGGTCAGGCGGGGCAGATTAGCTTGGGCCATGGTGCATTCATGGGAATCGGAGCCTATGCCGTCGCCATCGGGCCGGCACATTACGGTATTCCTCCGCTAGTCTCGGCGGTGCTTGGCTTGGTGCTTAGCTGCGTCGTTGCCTACGTTATCGGGCGCCCTATTTTGCGGCTGAAGGGATATTACCTGGCGATTGCCACGCTGGGTTTGTCGTACATGATGTCGCTTTTCATTGACAGCGAACCCGCTTTCACTAACGGACCCGATGGGATGTATGTTCCGTACATTTCGTTTGGTGATTATCAAGTTAGTGGGACTTTAACCTGGTATTGCATTAGCGTGATCGCCCTGCTTATCGGAATTACGCTGGCCATCAATCTGGCAACCAGTCCTACGGGGCGTGCGTTTCGTGCGTTAAAGGATAGTGAGATAGCCGCGTCGGTGTTTGGCGTGGACGTCAGTCAGAAGAAGGTGCTTGCCTTTGTAGTTGCGGCTGGCTATGCATCGGTTGCTGGTTCCCTGCTTGCCCTCTACGATAACTTTGCCTCGCCTTATGCCGCCGGTTTCATGAATTCATTAGAGCTCGTGACCGCAGTGGTGATTGGTGGCATGGGTTCAATCATCGGTGCTGTAGTCGGTGCGGCGATCTTGACGGTTGTTCCCCAGTTGTTGGCCGATTACCAGAACTACGACACCATTTTCATTGGTTCAATAATCATTCTATTCCTTGTGTTTCTCCCTCAAGGCATCGTGCCCAGTCTACGCGCAAAGATCGGCAAAGAGGCAAAGCTATGAATAAGACTACGAGGATTGCGTTGGCTACAGAAGACCTCAGCATACGATTTGGGGGTCTCAAGGCACTCGATAGCGTTACGTTTGCTGCGCGTGCCGGCGAGATTTTCTCGATCATCGGACCAAATGGCGCCGGGAAAACCACCCTGTTCAATTGCATTTCAGGGTTGTATCAGCCTACATCAGGCCGCGTAGCGCTGGAAGGAAGGGATACAGCAAGATTGCGGCCCCATCAACTGGCCGGTCTTGGTCTTTCCAGAACCTTCCAGAACCTTCAGATTTTCTTCCAGATGTCTGTCATCCAGAATGTAATGGTGGGACGGCATTTGAACGAGGAGTCCAACTTTTTATTCGATTTTCTGGGCTTGCCCAGTGTCAGGCGCCAGAACGACTTGTCTCGTTCCATAGCCATGGACTACCTGAAGAAAGTGAATCTTGAGGATATGGCCGATGCTCCGGCGGGTTCTTTGCCATATGGCGGCTTGAAGAGGTTGGAGATTGCGCGCGCACTTGCCACCGAACCCAAAGTGCTGTTGCTAGATGAGCCAGCCGCCGGCTGCAATCCGGTTGAAGCCACAGAGCTTGAAGCACTTATTCGTTCCCTTGCAAACCCCAGCATGACCATCATTCTGGTTGAGCATAATATGAAGCTCGTCATGACTATCTCTGACAGAATCCTGGTACTTAACTCGGGGCGTGTCCTTTGCGAAGGAATCCCCGAAGAAGTCAGAACCAATGCTGAAGTGATTGGGGCGTATCTGGGCGAGCAGGAAGGAGAGGGTTCTCAGGAGGCGATGCATGCTGCAAGTTAAGGATTTGCATAGCGGCTATGGCCGGATCACAGTGTTGCATGGCGTTAGCCTCGATGTGGCTCAAGGCGAGATAGTCACCTTGATTGGCTCTAATGGAGCGGGTAAAACAACGTTGCTGCGCGCCATCTCAGGCGTGCAGCCCATAACCGCCGGAACAGTGACGTTCAATGGAACGTCGATTGAGCAAATGTCTGCCTCAGAGCGCGTTATCCTTGGTCTAGCGCAATCTCCAGAAGGCCGACAGGTATTTGGGCCCTTATCCGTGGACGAGAATTTGCGGTTGGGCGCTTTCCTTCGCAAAGACAACGAGATTGAGCAGGATAGAAAGAAAATCTATGGCATGTTTCCCATCCTGGAGGAAAAGCGCCATTTGTCGGCCGGAATATTGTCGGGCGGGCAGCAGCAGATGTTGGCCATTGGGCGGGCCTTGATGGCGCGTCCGAAGCTACTGCTTCTGGATGAGCCATCGCTTGGCTTGTCGCCGATACTCATACGGCAGATCTTCGATGTCATAGTGCAGCTACGCGACGCCGGCGTCACCATACTGGTTGTTGAGCAGAATGCCACAATGGCGTTGTCCATAGCAGACCGGGGATATGTCATCGAGACAGGACACATCGTTCACAGTGGGAACTCATTAGATTTGCTGAATGATCCAGAAACCTACAAGGCCTATCTAGGCTAGTCAGAGCCGCTAGGGGAGCTCGCTCTTGCCCCTAACGATTGGCTCGGTTCCAGTCCCAGGTTCCGGTACACTTGATGCATCATTGAAGAGTGATGCGGCGCAACGGGGAGTGTCCCTCAGGCGAAGACCTAGGCTGTTCTTGCGCGGCTGGTTAACGAAGGGCAGCAAATGAAAATACTGATTGTTGGCGCAGGCGCTGTGGGTGGCCTGTTTGGTGCCAGCCTGCACGAGCAGGGTGCAGACGTTCACTTCCTAGTGCGCCCGGCACGCAAGGCCCTGCTGGACGAAGAAGGCCTGACGCTGGAGTTGCCTACGGGCAGGCTTAGCTTTAGCCCGCGCACGGTAACCTGCGATCAGCTCCAGGGCGACTTCCAACTGATTGTGTTGTCGAACAAAGCCTATGCGCTGGGTGGCGTCATTGCCGACATCGCGCCGGCTGTGGGCGCGCACACCCATATTTTGCCTTTGCTGAACGGTCTGAACCATCTGGATCGACTGGATCAGACCTTTGGTCCGGAGCGTGTGCTGGGCGGCATTGCCATGACCATTGCCACGCTGGCGTCGCCCACGCATATCCGCGTTACTAACGCCTACAGCAGCTTGACCGTGGGCGCACGTTTACCTGAACAGCGCGCCAAGGCCGAGGCTGTGTGGCAGTTGTTGTCGGAGGCCGGCATTGAAACCAGGCTTAGCGAAACCATTATCGACGACATGTGGGACAAGTTCTGCCGCATGGCGTCGCTGGGCGCCGCCAACTGCTTGTTGGGCGGAACGGTGGGTGAATACATGCGCAGCGAGGCCGGTGGGCGAATTGCCCTGCAACTGCTGGATGAGTGCGCCCAAACCGCCCAAGCCGCCGGCCACCCCATGCATCCGCAAGCCGTCGCCGGATTCCAGCGTGTGCTGACCAACCCTTCGTCCACCTTCAACTCGTCGATGTATCGCGACATGCGCGCCGGCCTGCCCATCGAAGGCGACCATCTGGTAGGCGATATGTTGCGGCGTGGCGAGGCCTTGGGTGTTCCGTGCCCGTTACTGACCATCGCGCATGCGGTGTTGGAGACGTATAGCGGAAGAGGGTAGGGTCCGCGTCACCCCCGATCCCGCAAATCCTTGATGGCGACCAGCAGGGTCAGGAAAACAACAAAGGCGATCAGGCCCAGGCCGACGACCATGGCGGTGGTCCATGAAGACGAGATGTCCAGCGCGGCAAAGGCGGCGGCGGTGACGACCGCAATGCCCACCGACGTGCCGATGCGCTGGCCGGTTTGCATGATGGCGCCCGAACTGCCGGCATAGGCCAGTGGTACATCGGCCAGCGTCAGCGCCTGGTTCGGGCTGATGACAAGGCCTTGCGCCACGCCGATGAACGACAAGGCGAGCACCAGCCACCACA
>Ga0265293_10011414_pt1 | contig 12099 bp, 8 predicted proteins | sample Munlanlewell138R_FD_192505 | JGI IMG/M metagenome (GOLD analysis project Ga0265293, IMG submission 192505) | Leachate microbial communities from a municipal landfill in Southern Ontario, Canada - Leachate well 138R | ecosystem: Engineered > Solid waste > Landfill > Unclassified | place: Canada... | reverse complement strand
TTTCCAGGATTCAAGGGCAGGGAGGTTCTTTGAGCTTTACGCTTACCCCGTTTCGACCGATGAAGACAAGGTATCAAGGGCAGCGATTTTCGTCCGGGAGATCACGCGGTACAAAGAGAGTGAGGAGTTGCTCAAAAAAGAAAGAGAAGCTTTTTCTGCTATTCTCCACAAAGCGCCGTACGGCATATTTGTGAACGGTCACGACGGAAAGTTCCTTATGGTCAATCCCGAGGCTTCCAGGATAACAGGATATACAATAGAAGATCTGCCGACGGGAATAGCATGGTTCAAGAAGGCCTATCCCGATCCGGATCACAGGAACATGATAATAGAGACGTGGAAAAGAGATGTGACGATAGGGGGTGTTGACAGGACCTATACCGTACATTGCAAGGGAGGGGCTGAGAAGGAATTGGAGTTTCGAACTACCCGATTGCCTGACGGCAGGACCGTCACCATTTTCTCAGACGTTACGCAAAGAAAAAAAGCCGAGAAGGAGTTTCGTGCCGCCCATCAACGACTCTTTGATATTATAGAGTTCCTGCCCGATGCTACTTTTGTCATTGACCACGAGGGCAAGGTGATAGCATGGAACCATGCCTGCGAAGAGATGACCGGGATCAGGAAGGAAGAGATCATCGGCAAGGGTGACTACGCCTATTCCATCCCCTTTTACGGTGAAAGAAGACCCATCTTAATCGACTATGTCGCTATGGATCCCGATAAGTTGCCAAAGGACTACGGACAAGTTCAGAGGAAAGGACAACTTCTGTACGCCGAGGTGTTCTGCCCCATGCTTCGTGACGGAAAAGGCGCCTGTCTTGCAGGACACGCATCCCCCTTTTTTAACAGGAGGGGTCTGGTAATGGGGGCCATAGAAAGCCTGCGCGATATAACTGAGTTGAAACATCTTGAGGCTGAGCTTCGTCAGTCCCAAAAACTGGAGGCTATTGGTACCCTTGCAGAGGGAATCGCCCACGATTTTAACAATATTTTGGCTGGGATTATCGGTTTCGCCGAAATGCTGCGAGACGACGCGCCTCCTGACAGCCAGGAACACCGGCGACTGGGGATCGTACTCAAAGGGGCGCATAGGGGACGGGATCTCGTGAGGCAAATTCTTAAGTTGGGCCGTCAGACGGGATATGAGCAAAAACCCGTGGCTTTGAGTGGAATAATAGACGAAGCCCTTAAATTCTTGAGACCCGTACTCCCTGCAACCGTCGAAATACGATCGAAGTTCCTGACCGAAGACGACACGGTACTGGCGGATCCCATACAGATACATCAAGTCCTCATGAATCTTTGTACCAACGGCGCCGATGCCATGGCAACGAAAGGAGGCGTGCTTGAAATAAGCATTACGAAAGATTGCTTCGACAGGAACGTTCCCTGTCCCCACATGAAACCGGGGGAGTATGTAACGCTCAAAGTACGAGATACAGGCCACGGCATGAAACCAGAGATCTTCGAACGTATATTTGATCCCTTTTTTACTACCAAACCCCAAGGAAAGGGGACCGGTCTCGGTCTTTCCGTAGTCCACGGCATCGTAAAAAGCCACGGCGGGTTCATAGGAGTTGAAAGCAAACGGGGTAAAGGCTCGATGTTTTCTGTTTATCTACCCAGAATGGAGTCGCAAGCCAGCGGCATGGAAGAGGAAACGCCTCCTGCAAAAGGAAACAAGGAATCCATCCTTTTTGTCGATGATGAGGAGACACTGGTTGAACTGAACAACGAGAGGTTGACCAAGCTCGGTTACGAGGTTATTGCGACGACCAGCAGTAGTGAGGCGCTGGAGCTTTTCAAAAGGGAGCCCTATCGATTTGACCTCGTCATTACGGACTACATGATGCCCCACATGACCGGCATGGATCTCGCACGTCAAATGTTGAAGGTGCGAAGCGATATTCCCATCATACTTTGCACGGGTTATGACGAGACTGTTATACCGGAAAAGGGTAGAAAAACCGGGATCAAGGAATTTGTCATGAAATCAGTGAGCAAACGGGATATGGTGGCGGCAATTCGCAGGGCCTTGGATACAAAGATAAAATGATGGACGGCAGATGAGATGACTGCTTGAAATTCCTTTCTTAATTCTCGGAGGCAATCATCTCTGAAATAGTCATTTGCATCGACTTTAAGAGGAAAGAATGCGGCCTCGTACAAGCGATGACCGTCAACTTCGTTGAAATTGCCTGTGAAACGGCTAAACCAAAAAGAAGACGCGCATTCAGAAAGATGATGGTTAATAACAGTTTTCGGGTGGATGTCACCGGCGGCCATGCCGGCCATGACCTCGCCGGGATCGATCTCTCTTCAACCTTTTGAATCGTATTCACGGCGCGCCTTTTCCCCCGTATCTTTTCCAGACACGCCTTCACGGTCCCTTTCAGGGTCTGTTTCGCGAGTTCATCATGGGAGCATAGCCTCGTTGGCCGCGCTCATCATCCCCGGCCACGCTGTGCGTTCCGCTCGTCCGCCATCAGGGTCCATAAAGAATTTCACTCCAAGTCAGTGTTCTCCGCCTGGCGGACATAAAAAGGCCCCCGAAGGGGCCTGCAATTCTTGCTGGAGATTTTAGAAGAAATACCAAGCCGCGAACTTAAACTGGTTAACCACACCGGTACGATCATTATTGTACTTGCCATTCGCGACGGTAGCATAGTTATAGCCGGTGAAAATGTTCATCCATTGCAACCCAAACCTGACACTCGGGTTTGCGTCCCACAAAAGATTTAAGGCATAAGTCTGCATCATGTTGACATTGTTTGGCATAGCATCACGGGTTACAGCACTGTAATTGTATTTCAGGTAGCCATACATCGTATTCATCCAGAGATTGTTCGTGAACCAGAATGAAGCCTGTGTGTAAAGTCCGAACACTGTCGGAGCGGCTCCTTCGTAAGTCGTCTGGTTTCTCCAGTAGGAACCGTTGCTCGCCCCGCCGGGATAAAACCAGTTATTTCCCGCAACATTCTGACCGTAGAAGAAGTTGCCATTGAGCAATAACGCCATGGCTTTATTGCTCTGCTTTTCAGGAATGATGGGAATACTGTACCTGAAAGCGGTCAGCCATGCATCAAGGGTGTCATCGTGATAGCCGGTCGATGATGCCGCTGCAGCCGGTGTTATCTTCTTTTCCTTCCCGTAATAGCCGCCAAGACCGAATTTCAGATTATTGGGACCGATCCTGCCGCATCGATCGCTCCAATAAGCGATCTCTCCCTGGAGGCCCGGCCAGGAACTTCTTGCATAATCGTCGTTATGCTGGCGCACTGCACCATACCATGTTGTTGCGGATGTCAGGCCTGCCATCACGTTGAATTCTTTCGTAAAGAAATAACGAAACGCGATCTGGGGTGTCCTGATACCTTTGAGGTATTGTGCGAAATCCTGGAGACTGATCATTGCAGGATAGTACGGCATGCCCCATTGCTGCCAATTCTGGCCTATCATCAGGTCGGCCGATTGCCATTTGAGATTCATAAACGCATGCCGCAGCTGAAATCCGCCGTAAGAATTGCCAGTGGATACGCCGCGGAAATCACCTTCTATAAATGCGCTGGTCTTTGCGCCCCACAACTCCGGACCCTTTACCAGGAAATTGAAGCGGGTCTCGGCAGCCGTCTGATAGGTGTTGCCGTATTCATCAGCTAGATTTTTAATATACGGTCCGCTCTCTCGCCTGGCAACCGCAATATCCGAACTCTGATTCTGTGTGTTGTAACCGAAATCGTATTTCACGTAACCGCCGAATGTTACGTCGTACCTGCTTGATACGTTACCCGCATTGCCAAGTGCAGGGATGAGAAAGAATAAAGCAAGCATTACCAAAACTGAGTTCTTCAAGTTAGTCCTCCTCTGATTCTTGCTGGATCGTTCAAATTAGCGGTCCGACGATACTTGTCGGACCGCTGTGCTACTTGAGGGTTAGGGAGGTTAGGGGTCTATGTGAAAGAGTTTCATGGCATTTTTGTAGAATATTTTTTCGGTATCCTCCTGACTGAGTTGCAGCTTCCGAACGAATTCTGCGGCTTTCGTGGGACCTCCGATCGGATGGGCATAGTCCGTGCCAATCAGGAGATGATCGGCGCCCATGTACTCAAGGGCGCACTTCATCGAGGGGATATGGAAGGAGATAACGTCATCCCATACCTGTTCTTTGTAATACTCGCTCGGTTCCTTTGGTAATTTATAATAGCCGTGGTCGTCCGCATATGACCTGTAGCAGTCATTGATCCTGCCGACCATGTAAGGGAAAACACCGCCCAGGTGACCGTGGATGAATTTCAATTTGGGGAGTTTTTCGAGAACACCGGTGAATATTAATCCCGAGATCGCCATGGTGGTGTCCATAATGAACCCGTAGAGAGGCAGAGGCATCTGTGCCACTCTCATGGCATCTGACGTGATCGGAGACGCCGGGTGGATAAAGAACGGCATATCATATTCGGCTGCAGCCTCATAGATCGGGTAAAATTCCGGTGCATAGACAGGCTTTCCTGCCAGGTTCGAAAAGAGCATGACGCCCTTTGCTCCCAGCTTGTGCGCCCTTTCCAATTCCTTGACGGATTCCGTGACATCCTGATAGGGCAAAGTCGCATACGCATAGAATCTTCCCGGGTATTTGGCGCATACTTCGGCCATGTAATCGTTGACTCTCCTGGCCCACTCAACACCCTCTTTCGCCGTTATAAGCTCGACTGACGGGCACGTGAGGCTTAAGATCTGCGTGCTGATCCCGTATTCGTCGATATCCTTGACACGCGGCTCCGGATCATAGTGCCCCGCTCTGCTAATGGTAGCGAGACGCATGTCGTCACTATAGAAGATCATGCTTGTCGGCCCGGTCCTTTTCATGGTGGGAGATCCCGCTCTTCCGTCGAGATATTCCATCCATGCCTGCGGATACAGGTGGTTGTGAACATCAATACATTTCATATAATCCTCCTATACGATTTAGAAACACACGTGTATCATTTGACGAGCGAGACAACCGCTTGTCGCCTTACGGATATAAGTTGAATACCCGTCAGGATGCCTGCCATCACGAGTGCGACGACGTTTATGACCCAATTCGGGTAGATAAGGCCAATGCCGGTCAATAAGAATAAAAGACGTTCCAAGACCTTTATGTTCTTCAAAAGATACCCGTGGAAAGCAACCGCCATACAGCTTATCCCGAGAAAAGACGTGATGATGATCGCCACAATATTCAACGGTGAGCCCATGAGCAGGAGCTCGTTCCTGAAGACGTACAGATACGGGACAAAAAATGCGGGCAGACAGTACATAAAGGTAATATTCGTCGTTTTCATTGGATCTGTTCCTGCAAGACCGGCCGCGGTGAACGAGGTAGGAGCAGCCGGAGGGCTTATGTTGCCCAAGGCGCCGAAGAAGAAAACGAACAGGTGGGCCGCCATGGGATTAACTCCCGCTTTTATCAAGGCAGGAGCGGCAATTACTGCCAGGATGAGATAGCACGTGACCGGCGGCAACGGAAGACCAATTACGAGGGACGCTATCATGGTAAGGAAAAGCAGGGGAAGCAGGCTCTCCCCGGAAAGCATGATGAGAATATCCGAGAAGCGCTCACCCATTCCGGTCATGCTGATGACACCGGTGATAAGGCCGGCAGAAGCGCAGCAGATGGCAACGATAAGACACCCCTTCGCCCCTTTCTGGAAAGCCAGTAGGATCTTCTTCGGCGTCATGCGCGTCTTCGGAGATATGTAACTAACCAGAACGCAGCAGACGATTGCCCAGAACCCCGCCTTTACCGGTGAAAACTTGAGGACCGCAATGGCCAGGAGAAGGACAATGATCGGGAGGATCATGTAGCCGCGTTCTTTTAATACTTTGCCCATCGCGGGCAGTTCGCTCTTGGGAACGCCCTTGAGGCCAAGCTTGGCGGATTGGAGCTCTACCAGCATGTAGACTGCCACGTAAAAGAAAAGCCCCGGAATGAGCTGCGACCGGCATACGTCCCAATAGGTACCGCCGATCATATCCGGAATGATAAAAGCGACCGCGCCCATAACGGGAGGAACCAGCATTCCGCCCGTTCCGGCCAGTGCGGTGATAGATGCCGCTGTCATAGGCTGATAGCCCGTGCGCACCATGAGAGGGATCGTAAAGACACCCACGGCCGCCACGGCCGCTACCTGGCTGCCGGTAATCATACCGAAGAGGCAACATGCCAGGATCGCTGCTTTCGCGGGCCCGCCGCGAAACCTTCCGAACAGTGCGAGGCCCATGTCAATGAAGAGAGACCCCGCTCCGGAGACATTCAGAAATGCCCCGAATATGATGAAACATGCGATCGTTGTGGAAGAGACGCCCAGGGGCAACCCGAGGATGCCTTCGGTACTGAAGAAGTTGAAATTTATCGTTTCCTCAAAACTAAACCCGGTATGCGCCATAAAGGCGGGCAGGTACTGCCCGAATGCAACGTAAACAAACCCGAGAAGACAGATAATGATGAAAGGCCAGCCGATCATCCGGCGCGTGGCCTCGAGCACGAGAAGTATACCGGCAAAACTTACGCATGAATCCAGCAGGTTCGGCATGCCGGTCCTAAAGCTCAGTGCCTCGTACTCGATAAAGACATAGCTGCCTATAAAGACGGACACAAGCACCAACAATACGTCGAGCACTGAAAGCTTCCGGTCTTCCATTGGAATATTTGTCTCTTCCTTGTCGGTGCTTTTGGCCCGCAGCGGGTACATCAAGAAGACGAGTACCATTACAAAAACAAGGTGGACGATGCGCTGTATGACACCGGGAAAGGGGCGGACCCCTGCCGTGTATATCTGGAATGCTGCCATTCCCACTGCTGTGATGAAGATTATGATACTCCTGAGAGATTTACCGCCAGGTTTAGCTGTTGCAGGGTTTGTACCAGTTGAATCAGTCATGTGCTCCTCCGCCGTTGGATTTTACGGACTACTTCTTTAAAGCGCCAATCTCTTTCAGATACTTTTCGGCCCCGGGGTGAAAAGGCTCGGCAAAACCCTTGGCGGCATTCTTGACAGTGAGTTCCTTCGCAGATGAGTGGACCGCATAATATGCGGATTTGTTCTCGTAAAGGTTTTTGATCATCTTGTACACGAGATCGGGATCGGCGTTTGCGTTAGTATGGAGACCGACCATAAATCCCATGATCGGAACATCCTTATCTATACCTTTGTACGATTTAGCCTTCACGACGTTCCGATAGTAGTAGGGATATTGCGAAAGTTTCTTTAAGACCGCCTCGTCGACGGGGATGATGCGCACGTCGAAGTTAGTAGCCAGTTCCGTATAGGCCGCGATAGGGAACCCGCCTGCAAGAAAGCCGCCGTCCAAACTGTTATCCTGGATGCCTTCCACAATCTCACGGTATGAATAGTACTGTGCCTTGAATGCGTCCTTCGTTATACCGTGCTGTTCAAGCAGAAACAGGGCTGTATTCGCCATCGTACTGCCGGCCGCGCCGATACCGAGTCTCTTGCCCTTACAGTCCTTGTATGATTGGATAGGTGATTTGGTGCGTACAACGAGATAAAGGTCGGTACTGTTTATAAAGGTAACCGCCCTGAGATTCGTAAAAGGCCTGCGTGTGTACTCGTTGTTTCCCTTATACGCGTTATAACCGTCAACTGTTGCGAAAATGCCGAAGGCGCTTTTCTTTTGCATATCTTTCTGCATCATCTTCCGGACGATGTCCAGCGTGCCCGTTGATGCCTGTTGTACAAACTTGGTTCCGGTCATATGTTTGTTGCTGACGTTAACTATGCCCGCTCCCAGCACATACACGGTACCCCCCGCCGGCAGCGTATACATGGGAATCAGTTCCGGTGCCGACTGGACTATTCCAGCTGCTGAAAAAAACATAACCAAAACCGCAATTACGATAGACATGAATTTTGATGCCATAACCCGATTACCTCCCTTAAGCTTCGATTTTTGATTCCTTTTGCCCATTGCATCACTTTTGTCTCAATATCGTATTGCCTGAATGTCTGACAATATGACCATATTATACAACCAAAAAAATGATGTCAACAAAAATAGTGATTTTTCTTTACAGTTTGGTTGAATTGATATTGGTTTAGGAAAATGAGGTAATGTCTGTTACGATGAAAGATTAATTAATCTATTTCCTTACGTTTGGTTATACCTTGACCGGGATCCATTTCTTTTTTATATTTTATTTTTTCGAACCATTTCTTCCATGGAAGAGTTAAATCGTCTGTCAACGAACCCGAGGTGATCTTCCATTAAAACCATTGCTTCATTCTTATCCCGTCTCATGATAGCTTCGACCATCTTCTTATGTTCGCTCCAAATTCTTGTGGATATCTCGAGCGTCTGGGGAATCCGGCTTAAAAATTCTGCAACAATTGCCATAATGGATTGTACAACGATGACGAAAACGCCATTCTTTGAAGCACGGGCAAGAAGCATATGAAATCCGATATTTTCTTCAAAGGCCTGGATGCCAAGGTTGATCTTGTTGCCTGCGGCCTCTATATTCCTGTTTAAAATATCAATATCTTCGTCCGTACAGTCATCTATGACATGAGATATCACGAGTTTTTCAACTTCCATACGGGCAATGGTAAGCTCCTTAACAGATATACTCTTCATCTGGAAGGCATCGAGAAAAGAATTGCTGATCGTATTGATAATTGTATTCGTTATGACGGCGCCGCCACCTCCGCCCTTCTGTATCGAAATAAATCCCGACAACTCCAGCATTCGCAATGCTTCGCGGACAGTCTGCCTTCCCACGTTGAACTGGCGGGCAATTTCGGATTCGGCGGGCAGCTTATCCCCTGGCTTAAACACGCCTTTAACGATCATTTTTTTGATCTCTGTAGAGATCTCGTCGAAGGTCCTTTTGCTTCTAATTGGATTAAAATAGACTGGTTTTTCAGACATTTTCCATTTCCTTTTATAAATATGACCGGCAGAGAATTGTCTGACGGTCATACCAATATGATCATAACTGGAACGCATGTCAAGTTTTTTTGGAAAAGTATGGTTTTGCAATTTGCCTCGAGCCATAACCAATTCTTGTGTACGCCAATAAAAAAGACGTATCCTTTAGCGTCACTTAAATCTCAAGAACCCCTCTGCAGAGGGGCAAAGAAAGGATACGTCTTATGAAGAATAATGAACCGAAACCTAACAAAAAATCAAGAACAAGTTGAAGAGGTAAAAAGCCCTCTCGAGGAGATCATCCGCGAGGGTGCCAGGAAGCTCCTCCAGGGCGCCATCGAGAGGGAAGATCCCGTTTACAAAGACAAGTCATGAAAAGGTTTGCTCTGTTGACATAAAGTCGTTTGAGGATACATATAACCCGGATCATAATTGGGACAAACACGCAGCTGAGCAGTTGAAGCGAATTGCCGATATATTAGACAAGCTCGCCCGGGCTTCGCAAAAGCCTCCCCGATCAGTCCTTTAGCCTCTTCTCCTATCCTTTCTCCTTCCTGGTCCATTCGATCCTGGAGCTTCTTCACTTCTTCTTCGCCGCCTCTTTCCAATCAATGCGCAACATACAATTGTTTCATTTTTCCGCTCATACAGACTTCCTCCTTACAGGCCGGGCCTGTTCCGGGTGTATTCGTCTTCCTCATCCTCGCCCTTTCTGCCCTGGCTGGCAATAGCCGCCACGGTGGCTGCTGCCCCTCTCATTACCCTGTTTCGGGCTATCGCCGCTTCACTCTGCCTGTGCGCGTCCTCCCGGTTTAGCCTCTGTTGTATCGCTTCGGAAGTGCAACCCTTCGGGACCTTGTCAGTCTCCAGATACACGGTCTTGGCGGTCCCCGTGCAGAAAACCATAGTGCTGTATTGGAGGCCCTGGGACGTCTGATACATCGTTATCCCACGAGCCGCCAGGGCTTTCTTCACATCTTCCAGGGTTCGCGCGTCTTTAATCGCCTCAGCTACGAGGCTGCTCACATCTTGCCACAACTGACGGCGGTCCCAAGCTTCCTGGAGAACATCACGTCGCGGGACCCGGTCACCAACAAAGATAGTGCCATGGATAGTGTAGGAGAGGCCCTGGGCGGTCTCGTGCATCGTTATCCCACGGGCCTGGAGAGCTTTCTTTAGTTCGTGCAGGTTGCTGGTTCTTCTTGCCTCTTCAAGAACGGCATCCTTAAGCTCTTTCCATCTCTGGTCCTGGGCTATGCGCTGTTCCTTTTTGCTGTGGCGGGTCCAAACGTCTTGAAAGGTCGCTACAGTCAGGTTCCTGTGGACTTTGGTTGACTTCCATTCCTTGCCATATCTATCAATAAACCGGACACCGTGTAGGTTGCCGGCGTCTATTTTATACTTTACCTTAATGCCTCGGGCCTGGAGGGCCTCACGGTATTTGTCGCGGTCCGTGATGCCGGCGTCTTTAAGGTCTGCCATGACGGCGTCGAAAAGCTCCCGGCGGGGGCATGGTTTCCCTGTCTTAGCTTCCAGGGCCTTTTCCCCTCGGGTCGGGTTGAATCGCTTCGGGATCCTCGGCATTTCCACAACGGTAAGTAGGCCCGGAAAGTCCTTCTCCATTGCCCGACACACCGAAACCGCGCGCGTTTTAGACTGCCAGTCGTTCCAGTTCGCGGTCGGGTGCATCTTACCGTCACGGCCTTTGCGTCGGGCGACAACCGGAACACGGTTAACGATAATGTGCAAATGCGGATCGTTGCTGGTCGCGCCGTGAGCGGTCATGAGATACTGGTGGCGGGCGATGTCAACACCCATGCGCTTTAGGGCCTCACGCCCCAGCCAGCGAAGGGTGTTAGGTGAGAACCGTGCACTATCCTGGGGAGGCCAGCGAAGCCAAAAGTGCGCCACGGGGTCCGCCAGGTCGTGGGTCCGGGCGACCCTGACAAATTCGCGACGGATCGCTGCTGATGTTTCCCGCCCTTCAGGGATTGCCAGGTTGTGCTCAAGGACCATGCTATCTTTCGCCGGGTTCGTCACATACCGGGTGAGTTTGTCTATGTCGTCTTCAGAACGGCGCTTACCTTCCATCGCATAGCTCGTGGCGCCCCCAAAAGCTTTACCTGTTTCAACACCCATCATCATCGTAAGGCCTCCAGGTCTTTAAAGAAACTTCCGGTGGAAATTGTTCCATCTTCCGGATGAGAAGACACGGGCTCACCAACCGCCTTCGGTGTCGGGTTTTTCCGTGGCCGGACAACTGCCGGATATTCCGTTTTCAGGTTCAATACTGTGGAGAGTTTCGCATTAATCTCGTCGACGACTCGTATCAAATGAGTGAGTTCCGGCCCCTGGGGTTTGATGCCTTTCTTGTTCCAATTCAAGTAGAGGTCCCGGATCGTGGCACCAGCGGTTTGCACGAGACGGTAGAGATCCAGAATGTGAGGATCTGACCGCTTGATCGCGGCAGCTGGGATGATACGTTTCTGAGCATCGACATAGTTGATCGTTTGCTTCAATGCTGATTCCCGAAGGAAGCGGCCGAAGGTCATGTTTGCGGACTGCGCCAGCTTAGCGATTACATCATTTTCCGCGCCGTTCACCCTCAGCTTGAGGGTGATGTTTCGGGCTTCGGTCTTCTTCGGGGTTTTCCTCTTTTTCGCCATGTTACGCTCCTTGTCTCTGATAGGATGGTGGAGGCTTGTCGACACCATCCCTAGCTCGTGATCGTTCGCAAGAATGGGCCACGGGCTACCCTACTGGTTCCTACAATATCCGACGGACATCGTACATGCAACGTCGCCACAGCAAAACCGTTCAATGCGCCGGGACCCTACCCAGCACATTTCACTGCTGCGGCTCCTCCATTGCCGTGCATCGGTTTCAAGCACGAAGTGCCAAGAGACACTACGCATTTTCAGCCTCGCGGGTCGGCACCCCGCCGGTGCGATTTCCGGGTTCTGGTGCCTGAGCTTCGCGCGACGCTTTCTGCAACTTCGCGATCTCGGCCTCAGCGCGTTTTTGCAGCCATGCCCACAGCTTCAGGACTTCGCCTTTTTCGAGTTCCTCTGCAAATTTCCTTTGCAGGTCTTTGTTCTCGCCCACAACGAAGTCACATATCCTTTTCCGGCCTTCGGCTTCGAGTTTTTGCGCGTCCTTTTTCTTCTT
>Ga0265293_10011412_pt1 | contig 12103 bp, 9 predicted proteins | sample Munlanlewell138R_FD_192505 | JGI IMG/M metagenome (GOLD analysis project Ga0265293, IMG submission 192505) | Leachate microbial communities from a municipal landfill in Southern Ontario, Canada - Leachate well 138R | ecosystem: Engineered > Solid waste > Landfill > Unclassified | place: Canada... | reverse complement strand
TAGGTGTCTGAATTTGTAGTGCTTTTCCTAAATCTTCAATTGCCTTATAGGTTCTATTATAATCCTTCTCAAGGCTTAAAAATCTCTCTTCAACAGCAATTGTTGCATTCTTAATAGCCATGTCTACTAGTTGTTTTTTCGGTCCTCGTTGCGGTACTTTTGTTTTAATAGATAACCATTCCTCTAGCTCAATTGCATCATCAACAGCTGGTAACAATATTTCCTTCGGAAGCGCTTGATTCTCATGATAATACTGGGTGACAAACGACATGAAATCTTCTTCCGCTTCTCCATAATGCTTGAACAGACTCGCCTTACGCTCTATCAACTTTCCTTGGCGCATGTAGAACAGTTGCACACACATCCAACCATTCTCGGCATAATAACCAAATATATCTCGATCTATATTGTCTGCTAGAATAATCTTTTGTTTCTCCATTATGGTAGTAATCGCATCAATTTGATCCCTGTATTCCTTAGCACGCTCAAAGTCTAAAACCTCTGAAGCTGCATGCATCTTTTCAGTAAGCTGATCACGCAGCCCTTTATAGTCGCCTTTAAGAAACCTCGTTATATCTGCTACTATTGTTTCATATTTATCCGGTTCCACAACCTCTTTACATGGCGCATAGCATTGATCCATGTGAAAATACAAACACGGAGTGCTTTTCATGGTTTTGCATTTTCGCAACGGATAGATTCTACCCAGCAAACGTTTAGTATCATATGCAGCTTGAGAACTTGGATATGGTCCAAAATATTTACCTTGATCCTTCAAAACCTTTCGAACAATTTCTAAACGAGGATACCGCTCATTAGATATTTTTATATATGGATATGTTTTATCGTCTTTCAGAAGAATATTGTATTGTGGCTTGTATTGCTTAATCAGATTACATTCTAGTATGAGCGCTTCTGTTGGCGAATCGGTGACAATATATTCGAAATCTCGAATATTTGATACTAATAGCTGCGTCTTAGCATCATGACTACCAGTAAAATATGAGCGCACTCGATTCTTCAGTACCTTAGCCTTGCCAACGTAAATAACTTCGCCGTTTTCATTTTTCATTAAATAACAGCCTGGCTTATCTGGTAGTAAGCCAAGCTTAACTTGTAATTGCATATTGCTCATCCTTAAATCCATCCTAACCTAAGCTAAGTATCCTTATTAACTGTTTAGCGGCATTTACTCCAGCTCATGTAACTAGCCAAATTTCCTAGGAAATAGATCAACTGATTACATATCAGCACTCAGTCAATAGTTTCTTACACAAATTGACTGCTGCAACTGCATCCTTAGAGTAGCCATCAGCGCTTATTTCTTCAGCATAGCTACGAGTTACGACCGCTCCCCCGACAATAACCTTCACTGGTAAGTTCCGCTCTTTAACTATTTCAACAAGCTCCGGCATCTTAGTCATCGTAGTTGTCATTAATGCGCTTAATCCAATAATATCTGCTTGTTCAGCAATCGCACGTTCAACGATTAGCTCATTATCGACATTCTTTCCGAGATCAATTACTTCAAAACCGTGATTAGCAAGTAAAACACTTACTATATTTTTGCCAATATCATGAATATCACCTTTGACGGTCGCCATTATTACTTTGCCAATTTTCTTACTGCCTTGCTTTTTCAGCTCTGGTTCTAATATTTTAAAGCTAGCAGTCATAGTTTCACCGGCTAGCATTAATTGCGGTAAAAAATATATCCCTTTACCAAATTTGTCGCCTACTTCTTCAATCCCAGAAATTAAACCATTGTTCAGCAATTCCATCGCACTATGCCCATCTTTTAACCCTTGCTCTATACGTGCCACCACATTTTCCTTGTCACCTGTAATAACAGTTTGCTTAAGTAACTCGAAAATATCAGTTATTTTGGAGAGATCGGCTGATGTGCTGACTGTACCAGCAGCTTTCAACGACTGCTCGGACGCTTCTTCAAATCGTTGTGACCATTCTATATATTCAGCTGCGTGTGGGTCACGATTAGCCAGAACTGCACTTGTCTTAAGTGCCATCATCATATTCACATCTAAAGGATTAATTATCCCAGCATCCAGTCCCATTCCTAACGCCATCGCAAAAAATGTCCTATTAATTAATGGACGCTTCGGTAAACCAAATGAAACATTACTTACTCCTAGTATAGTAGTTACGCCCAGTAACTGCTTCACAGCCGGAATAGCCTGTAATGTATCAGCTATTGCATCTGGTTGAGCGCTAGCTGTAAGCACTAAGCAATCGATAATAATATCGTTAGCTGGAATTCCTTGCCCATTTGCTCGTTTCACAATCTTTGCGGCTATTTCAATACGCTTGTCTTTGGTAGCTGGTAAACCTTCATCATCAAGGGCAAGCCCAACGACAGATGCTCCGAATCGTCTAACTAACGGCAGTACGTCTGCTAAGCTTTGTTCCTCGCCATTAACGGAGTTAATTAATGCTTTCCCGTGATATTGCTTAAGACCAGCCTCCAGTACCGCTGGATCTGTGCTATCTAGCATTAATGGTGTATCAACAAGCGTCTGAATGCGATCAACAGCTTGTTTCATTGTAGCTACTTGGTCTGTTTTGGGTACACCCATATTTACATCTAGCACTAATGCCCCCGCTTCAGTCTGTACGATTGCTTCCTTACGTACCATATCCATCTTACCTGCACGTATTTCTTCTGATAACGCTTTACGTCCTGTTGGGTTAATTCTTTCCCCAATAGCAACAGGTGCTTTGTCGGCAGCTATTTCTACAGAACGAGTTCTACTAGCTATTCGTATTCCAAATTTATGATTTCTATGCTTAGGTGCTAGTCCTTTAACTGCCTTAGCAATTGCAGCAAGATGATTAGGTGTGCTTCCACAGCAAGCTCCTACTATATTAACACCCATTTCAGCCATTTTTTCAGCGTAATCTGCCATTTCGTCAGGAGTTGCATCAAATACAGTTTGTCCATTGACGAGCTTTGGAAGTCCAGCGTTTGGCTGAATAATAATCGGCAAATTAGTATTATTTGTGAATAAACGTGCAATTTCCAACAATTCTTGCGGGCCACCAGAGCAATTAGCACCTATTGCCGTAATCCCTAATCGTTCAAGAATAATTGCAGCACTTATTGGATCAGTACCGGTAAAAGTACGCTTATCTTCATTAAAGGTAAGCGAAGCAATTACAGGAATATTAGTATTCTCAACTGCTGCTAATGCGGCAGCACGCATTTCCCCAATATCACCTGATGTTTCAATAATCAGCAAATCGGCTCCACCCTTAAATAGTGCAACCGCTTGTTCACGATATATCTCATACATTTCGTCAAAGCTAATTTCACCTAGCGGCTCAACGAACTTACCAGTCGGGCCCATGCTGCCAGCTACCCATTGCTTTTCGTTAGTAATAGCAGCCTTTGCGCATTCAACAGCTTTAATATTTATCTGCTCTAGCATATCTTCTAACCCGAATTCAGCCAATTTAATACGATTGCCACCAAAAGTATTGGTAGTAACCACATTACAACCAGCTTCGAAATAGGCACGATGTATTTCAGTTACAACCTCTGGTTTTTCTAAATTCCAGCTCTCCGGACTTGCTCCTACTGGGAAACCCCTTGTATGAAGCTGCGTTCCCATTGCCCCATCAAAAACAAGTATATTCTTCGTTAAATATTCGACCAACCAGTTCTCCATAAAATCAACCCCTCACACAAACTTGTTCATCTAATCTACTTCTTTATCTTCGGTTGCTACATAACTCCATCTTCAAGAACGTAAGATGGAACTGTATATCAACAGTTCACTATTTACACTTGCCGGAATTGGCAGGTAGAAGTATCACATCTCGTACATTTAGAGTCAGCTTCTAGGTCTCTGTTAATTACTTCTCTTGTTGTCTCACTTATTGCCTCACTTGTTCCCTCGCCTATTGTCTCACTTGTTGTCTCACTTGTTCCCTCACCTATTGTCTCACTTGTTGTCTCACTTGTTCCCTCACCTATTGTCTCACTTGTTGTCTCACTTGTTGTCTCACTTGTTGTCTCACTTGTTGTCTCACCTGTAATTTCGTCATGTAACTTGCCCGTTATCATCGGAAGCCATCCTATCACAGCAGAAACTGATTTCCTAGGTACTAACTGGCTATATTCAGTAACTGAAATACCAATTTCATCAGCATATAAACAATCAATTATTGATTGTTGATTTTCTACTGACCAGCCACTATAACCGGGGCTGAACCTAAACCTTGTCGTATAGCCTTTGCGTTTAGCCTCATTTATTACATATTGGTTAACATAATCTGCAACGCGCTCAGCAGCATCAGAACCTATCGCATCAAAGATTAATGCCTGTGTTGGTTGCTCTGCTTGGAATAAGTTATCTATTTCTACATCTAAATCACTGCCAATTGTTACCGCCATCAGTGTAATTAATTTACAGCTTTCTAAATGTTTATATATTTTTTCGCCTTTTATTATAAAAGCACCTGCATCACATTCAATTTGCCAATTTGCAGGATTTCTTGAGCTTATATTAACAGTTTTAATAATACCTTTGGGTTCAATTATATATTTAGCCTTATTAATTAATTTATCAATCAAATCATTTATCTGTTCAGTTGATTCTGATTTATTTCTTTTATATCCTAAATAGCGAATAACCTCTTGACGGTTCAATGTTATCGGTACATGATTAAATATCATGCAAATTGCCCTCCTAACACATAGTTGTAACTTTAAGTTTTAACAAATTGAAATTAATTTGAATTATTTTTTATATTTTAAATGTTTTCAGTATATCATATTAACAAGCAGTAAATCTTGCAATTACATACATATGGTTGTTTTTGCATTATTAGTAGTGTAAAATAATGTTGATACAAACAGATATTGATAAAATAGGAGGTTCAAATATGGCTGAAATTAATGCAGAAATGACAATATCAGAAGTAGTTCAAAAGCACCCTGAAACAATCGAAGTATTTATGAAGCACGGATTAGGTTGTGTTGGCTGTTCTGCCGCTAGATACGAGAACATTGCTCAAGGAGCTGCTGTTCATGGTATTGATACAGACAAATTAGTAGTTGATTTAAACGCTGCTCTTAAAAACTAATAATAAGCTACATAAACAAAAAATCCGTTACCATAACGGATTTTTTTATTTTACAATAATATTATTTTTTTAATATATCATTTTTAAAAAAGAAGCGATTGGTTTCAGAAATTACTACATTACTCAAGAATATAAGCGCAATCAAATTTGGAATAGCCATTAACCCATTCATAATATCAGCAAATGCCCAAACCAAATCTAATCTAAGAATTGCCCCATAGAACACAGCCAGTAAAAACAGTGCTCGATACAATGGAATAATAGTTCTACCCATTAAATATTCGATGCATTTCTCCCCATAATAGCACCAGCCTAGAATAGTTGAATAAGCAAATAAAACTAGCCCAATCGATACAATGTGCGCTCCGAAGCCTGGTAATGCCATCTGAAAAGCTGATGTTGTTAAAGCTGCACCTGTAAGCCCGTTTCCCAATGCACCAGATGTCAAAATAGCAAAGCCTGTAATAGTGCAGATAATTATAGTATCAATAAATGTCTGTGTCATACTGACTAATGCTTGTTTTGCAGGGTAATCTGTTCTAGCTGCTGCCGCTGCTATTGCTGAACTACCTATTCCTGCCTCATTAGAAAAAACCCCTCTGGCAACACCAAAGCGAATTGCACTACCTAACGCACCACCTGTTATTGCCATGCCAGAAAATGCCCCATCTATAATAGCTTGAAAAGCCACAGGAACTAACATGTAATTAACAGCTATCACTATAACACCACCTATTGTATAAGATAACGCCATTATAGGTACCAAAATTGCTGTTACCTTACCAATACCTTGAATCCCACCCAAGATTACTATTGAAGTTATTAGCATTAGGATTACTCCTGTTATCCACGGAGAAATATTATAGGTCGAATTTATAACTGCCGCCACTGAATTTGATTGCACCATGTTACCTATTCCAAATGCAGCTAACGAACCAAAAACACAAAATAAAATCCCCAACCACTTAATACCTAGTCCCTTTTCAATATAATACATTGGTCCGCCGGAAATATTCCCTCGCTCATCTATGACCCTAAATTTCACTGCCAGAATTGCTTCTGAATATTTAGTTGCCATTCCTATAAAGCCAGAAATCCACATCCAAAACAATGCACCAGCACCACCAAAATATATTGCAGTTGCTACTCCTGCAATATTACCCGTACCTAATGTTGCAGCTAGTGCTGTTGTCAAAGCTTGAAATTGAGAAATATCTCCTTTTACTGAATTTCGTTTGGAACTGTCTCTAGAGCTATCTCTAGAATTATCTTTAGCAAATATTAAACGATGCGCATACAATAGCTTTCGCAGTTGCAAGAACCGCAACCGTATTGTTAGAAATACTCCCGTACCAATTATCAACATCAGCATAGGAAAACCCCATATAATATTATTCACATATTGTAATATCTCTAAAATGATATACACCCCTATCAAATACAATAATGTATAAACTGTACAAGATATTAAATATGTATATATCATCGCGCTGAAATATTACTATAAAAGGGACATTCCGTATTGGAAATGTCCCTTTTATAGTTTTAAGTGAAATAAGTTTCGCTTTATCTCATCATTCGATTTCTAGCACTGCTAAACATTCCCATCATATCATCGGCAGCATCCATCGCTTTGGAAGCGCCACGCATTGCCATTCTTGAAGTTGTTCTTCTTGCCTGATGAGATACTGCGAATAATACTGTAGAGGCTAAAGCAACACCAAGAGCCACTCTTCGCATATTATTCAATTGCATTTCCTCCTAACATATTGTATAGGCGTCTGCAGAGTTAATGTAGTTAGTAAATAAGCTTACTACATTCTCACTAAATAGTATCCCACCGCAAGTGAATTGTATTTATGCTTTACTTTTCCATAGTTGACAAATCGCCAGTCGGAAGATCAAGTTCCCATGCCTTTAGAACACGTCTCATAATTTTTCCGCTGCGAGTTTTTGGTAAACCATCCTTAAATTCTATTTCCCTTGGTGCAGCATGAGCAGCTAAACCAGTTTTTACAAATTGGCGAATCTCTTCTTTCAATTCATCATTTGCTTCATAACCAGCACGTAACGAGATAAACGCTTTAATTATTTCACCGCGCAGTGGATCTGGTTTACCTATTACACCAGCCTCTGCAACTGCAGGATGCTCCAGCAACTTACTCTCTACTTCAAACGGTCCAACACGTTCTCCGGATGTATTGATAACATCGTCGACACGACCTTGGAAGAAGAAGTATCCATCCTCATCTTTATAAGCTGAATCACCAGAAACATACCAAGGCTTTAAAGTAAAATATTCCTGATATTTAGCATCATTATTCCATATTTTACGCATCATTGCTGGCCAGCCAGTTTTAATCGCCAAATTACCCATCTGATAAGGAGGTAATTCAACACCCTGATCGTCTACAATAGTAGCAACTATTCCTGGGAACGGTTTACCCATTGATCCAGGTCTAATATCCATACATGGGAAATTAACAATCATGTGTCCACCAGTTTCAGTCATCCACCAAGTATCATGGATTCGCTTATCAAACATTTTAAGTCCCCAGCGAATTACTTCAGGATTCAGCGGTTCACCAACACTTAATACATGACGCAATGAGCTTAAATCATAGTTCGCTATAGCATCTGACCCTTTTGACATTAGCATACGAAATGCAGTTGGTGCGCTATACCATATTGTTACTTTGTACTTTTCTAAGGTTGAATACCAATCCTCTGGGCTAAAGCGACCACCTCTGACAACATTTGTGATACCATGTAACCAAGGTGCAAAAACTCCATAAGCAGTACCAGTTACCCAACCTGGGTCAGCAGTACACCAATATACATCTCCTGGTTTAAAATCAAGCACCCATTTACCAGTTTGGTAATGCTGCACCATTACATTATGAACATGTAATACTCCCTTCGGCTTACCAGTTGACCCAGAAGTATAATGTAATAGCATTCCATCTTCTCTATCTACCCACTCAACTTCAGCATCTATACTAGCTGCGTTTAATTGAGTATGAAAATCATAAAAATTTGTATTGTCATCGGCTTCATAATTAGCTTGATCTAAATTTACAACTATTACATGTTTTAAATCAGGTAAATTCTTATAAGGAACCCGACTAATCAATGAATTCGTTGTTACAATTGCTACAGCTTCACTGTCTTGTAGTCTATCAGTTACCGCGTTTTCCATAAATGCTTCAAATAATGGCCCTACAATTGCGCCAATTTTTATCGCACCTAGCATAGCTATATAAAGCTCAGGGCTGCGATTCATAAATACAAATACTCGATCGCCTTTTCTGATGCCTTTTTGCCTTAGCACATTAGCAAATTGATTAGATTTCGCCTTGAGATCTGCAAACGTTAATTTAACTTCAATTGAAGCATCTGAATATATTAATGCAATTTTGTCGCCATTGCCTTGTTCTACATGCCTATCAATTGCTTCATATACAACATTAACCTTATTAGTCTCATACCAACTAAATTCCTTCTCAACTGCTTTCCAGTCAAACTCAGCATATGCCTTGTCGTAATCTTGTAAGTTATAATCATTACCCACCGATGCAATTATTTCTTTTGACATATAATTACCTCCTCTTCATCTTTCCCTATAATATTACTTATGTTAAAATATTCAATAACAATACACAAAATATTACTTATCTGATATCTGTTATATAACATTTTCTATATATATGTCAATAGTATTATAATCTATAGTACAGATACAGGAGGATCCCTTTGAAAAAAAATTATTTTTCCAAAGAAATTTTAATAAAAGACGGAAATACAATCTTAGTTGCCGGGCCAATAGCACCTGATTTACTAACTAAATTGGAATTTCACGAGCAACTAATTTCTTTTAGACAACCTGAAGAACAGAAGCAAGCTCTGATTGAAATAGCTGAGCTTCCAGAAGGACGAATTATTGGTGCTATTCATAATAATGTCCTTGTCGGTTATATCACTTTTCATTTTCCGGATCCATTCGAACGTTGGGCCGAAGGCGATATGGATGACTTATTAGAATTGGGCGCTATCGAAATAGCAAAAGATTACCGCCAATACGGCCTGTCTAAGCAATTAATGTCAATTGCTTTTAGCGATCATGAGATGGATAATTTCATAGTAATTTCTACCGAATATTATTGGCATTGGGATCTAAAAACTAGCGGTCTTTCAATTTGGGATTACCGAAAAGTCATGGAGAAAGTCATGAATAGCGCCGGAATGGAATACTTCGCTACTGACGATCCAGAGATATGCTCCCATCCTGCCAATTTACTTATGGCAAGAATCGGTCCTAATGTACCAATGGAATCAATTGAGAAATTCGATAATCTACGTTTCAAAAATCGTCACATGTATTAATTTATTTGGGGAGGGTGTTTATATGCTTGTAGATGAAATAATGAAAAGAGAAGTTATTACCGTTAATCCGGAGGACAGCTTGGCTACTGCATTATTAATTATAAAAAAACACCGAATACGACATTTACCAGTTGTTGAAAACAACATACTAGTTGGGATTGTTTCTGACAGAGACCTACGAGATGTATGTCCATCTCGTTTAGTAAATGAAGATCAGGACGACTTATTACAAAACACCAAAATCAAAGATATTATGAACAGTAATGTTATTACTGCCCACCCATTAGATTTCGTAGAGGATGCTGCGAGCGTCTTCTATGAATTCAGAATAGGATGCCTACCTGTTATTCAAAAAGGTAAATTAGTGGGAATTGTAACAGAATCAGATGTGCTTCACACGCTGGTAGAATTGATGGGGGTAAATCAGCCAAGCTCTCATATTGAGGTAGAAGTAATAGATGAACCTGGTGTATTGGCTGATGTGGCAACTATTCTCAGAGATCTGAAGGTAAATGTAACGAGCATATATCTAAAACCAAGCGCTAATAAAAATAATAAAGCTTTAGTCTTGCGTGTACAGACTATGGATCCTCGTCGAATTTGCACAGAAATCCAAAAAGCTGGCTATCCAGTAAAAGGCCCGTTAGGGCTTTCATAGGATTATCATGAATAGAAAAAGTCTGCTTTTCCACGACTCGTTATATTATAAATATTGCTTTGGTGAAGATCATCCATTTAACCCTGTTCGACTGCATATGACTTTAGATTTACTTGAACATATGAAATTAATAAATAATAACCAAATCATTAAGCCTGACTTAGTAAGTGAACAGCTACTTGCTACGGTCCATAGTCAGCAATATATTGACGCTGTCAAACAGGCTTCTGTCGATCCTAACTATATATCTACCACTTACGGTTTAGGTACCGATGATACTCCAATCTTTAGTAATATGCATGAAATCTCGTCATTAATTGTTGGCGGCACAGTAAAAGCTGCTGAATATGTAATGGAAGGCGAATGTAACCATGCGCTGAATTTAGCAGGTGGATTACATCATTCCTTTTCAACTAAAGCATCAGGTTTTTGTGTATATAACGATGCTGCTGTCGCTATTAAATTTTTACAACATAAGTATAACGCACGTATCATATATATTGATACAGATGCTCATCACGGAGATGGTGTACAGTCTATTTTTAATCAGGACCCAAATGTATTGACTGTATCTTTCCATGAAACTGGTAAATACCTTTTCCCTGGCACTGGTCATATTCACGAACGCGGAGAAGGTGAGGGCTTTGGATATGCTTATAATATACCACTTGAACCTTTTACCGAGGATGACAGTTTACTAACTGTTATAAATGAAGTTCTGCCTGAGCTATTCGAGTCATTTAAGCCAGATATAATTATCAGCCAAAATGGATGCGATGCTCATTATCTCGATCCATTAACACATCTATATGCAACCATTAATACTTTCGCTGAAATTCCAAAGCTTGTTCACAACCTAGCACATACCTATTGCAACGGTAAATGGGTAGCAATAGGTGGAGGCGGTTATGACATATGGCGTGTTGTACCACGAGCATGGTCATTATTATGGGCTGAAATGAATGAGATAGATATCACTAACAACCAGCTTCCTAAATCTTGGCGTGATAAATGGTCTGTTAATGCACCTACTAATTTACCACCGACAATGAAAGACCCCAAAAACATGTACGAACCAGTACCAAGAAAACCAGAAATTGATGACAAGAACCTTTTAACGGTAAAGAAAGTATTGCATAAGGCATAGGCCATATCGCATAACAAAAACCTTGACTAAATCACTCTTAATTAAGTGGTCGTCAAGGTTTTTCACCTGATATAACTTGATTCAATTAGCTTCTGCACGTTCCATCAATTCAGACTCTGACAACTTCCCTATATGAATTACAACCCGACGATTTAAGGCTCGATCATCAGCTGTGTCATTAGTTGCGATTGGACGAAATTCTCCAAATCCGACTGCCGTCATTCTTACAGGATCAACATTATGCTCATCTATGAAATATCTAACCACTCGACTTGCACGGGCAGTCGATAATTCCCAGTTAGACGGAAATTGTAATGTAGCTATAGGTCGATTATCTGTATGTCCTTCAACCTCTATTGGATTAAGCATATTCTGTATCAATTGAGCTACCCTAGCCAAAAAGGGAACACCTTCTGTTTTAATTTCAGCCCTACCCGAATCAAAAAGCACACGATCTCGTATTTCCAGAGTAACACCAGCACTATCTCGGCTTGCAGTGATTACAGATTCCAGCTTATTATCTTCTAGATATTTTGCAATAGCTTCGTATAAATTATCTAATTGTCGTTCTTGCATTTGTTGTACTTCATTTTGCTTTTGTTGTTCGTCAGTACTATGTCTATCCTCGTCTAATGGCGTATTAGTATTGGCATGTAAGGGCGGATCTGGCGATATAATATTAACTCCACCTTCAACTATACTCTGCATTTTAAAAGAATCCGAAACAGCTTTAAACTTTACTACATCTATTGTTGAAAAGGCAAACAGCAACACAAAAAAACATAATATCAATGTAACTAAATCAGAGT
>Ga0265293_10011411_pt1 | contig 12104 bp, 12 predicted proteins | sample Munlanlewell138R_FD_192505 | JGI IMG/M metagenome (GOLD analysis project Ga0265293, IMG submission 192505) | Leachate microbial communities from a municipal landfill in Southern Ontario, Canada - Leachate well 138R | ecosystem: Engineered > Solid waste > Landfill > Unclassified | place: Canada... | reverse complement strand
TTTAGACACCTATGTAACCTCTTACAAATTAACCAAGGCGATATTGATGCAGTAATAGAGAGTTTAGAAGATGTTAAACCCTCTCAAGTTGATAGATTAAAAGTTAGATGTGAGTGTGCTTGGAACTGGATTACCAAATTTAGCCCTGAAGATTTTAGATGGATTTTAAGAGGTGAAGATGATCCTCTTACTTCAATAAGTGAGAATGAAAGAAAGGCAGTTAAAGAACTTTATGAAAGGGTAGTTGATTTAGATAATTATGATGAGAAAAAGCTTAGTGAAGAAATTTTCTCAATAGCTAAAGAGTTTGAGATTGCTCCACCAGATTTTTTCAAAGTAGCTTATCAAATTATTATTGGTAAAGAAAAAGGGCCTAAATTAGCAGGTTTTATTAAAACTTGTGGCAAAGAGAAAATTTTACCAATTTTAGAGCGTTATATTTAATTATATAAAGCGTTTAAGGACATGCTCTTTTTTACGCCACTTGTGGTGAGCTTTAACCCTTAAATCTAAATGTAAATTCTTTTGTTTAAAAAGGCGCCGAATCTCCTTAAAGGAGGCTTGGCGTATTTTTTTTATCCCCTCTCCCCCTTTTCCAACAACAATTCCTTTTTGAGACTCTTTTTCAACGTTGATAACAGCCCTTATCCAAATGGAATCTTGCTCTTCAGAGTACTCCATATCGATTACTTCAACATAGATAGCATGAGGTAACTCCTCTTTTACACTGTTGATTGCTTTTTCTCTAATGATTTCTGAAATTCTGAATTCTAAAGGTTGGTCGGTATAACTATCTTCAGGATACATTAAAGGCCCAGTTGGAGATACTTTGTATAACTCAATAAGTAATTCATCAACACCCTTATCTTGGGCAGCAGATATTTCTAAAACTGTTTTAAAATTCTTTTCTAAGAAGATGCGAGCTTTAGTAACCTCTTTGTTTGTGGCAATATCGATTTTATTAATTGCAGCAACAATGGGAACTTTTAATTTTAGAAGGTGACTAACTATAGCCTCCTCTTCCTCTTTGGGCTCTCTTTTAGGATCAATTATATACAAAACTAAATCGGTCTCTTTTATGTGAGATAAGGTGGTCTCTTGTAAAAGGGTGTTTAGTTTTTGTTCAGAGAGGTGAAAACCAGGGGTATCAACAAAAACTAGTTGCCCCCTTTGATCGGTATAAATCCCTCTAATTGCATTGCGAGTAGTTTGAGCAGTTGGACTCACTATTGAGACTTTATGCTCACAAATTGTATTAATGAGAGTAGATTTACCACTAGAAGGGCGTCCAATTACGCCAACGATTGCACTTACCATACTTAAAATATAATCGGTATGAGATTAAGAGTAAACTAGTAGCTTTTCACAACTTGATTTGTTTCTTATACTCTTTAAGTCAATCTTTTGATAATTTGGAGCAGTTATGGCTGATAATGAGAAAAAAGGGCAACTAGAAAATAGTAGTGAAGAGCGATTTTTAAAAACTCGTTCAATAATGTTAACAGGATCTATTGATAAAGAGAGCGCTGAAAAAATAATTAAGCAACTTTTAATTTTAGAATCAATTAGTGATGAACCAATTAAAATATTTATCAACTCCCCAGGGGGAGATGTGGATGCAGGGTTGGCCATTTTTGATATGGTGCGCTTTATTAAAAACGATGTTTATATGGTTGGAATGGGCCTTATTGCCTCTGCTGCAACTTTAGTCTTATTAGCTGTTGATAAAAAGTACAGAGTGGGCCTAGAAAACTCCTCTTATTTAATTCACCAACCGATGAGTAGAATGGAAGGGGTTGCTACCGACATTGAAATTTACACCAACCAACTAGAAAAAACTCGCCAAAGATTAAATAAAATTATTAGTGACCAAACTCAACAACCGATTGAGCGAGTTGAAAAAGATACAGATCGTGATTACTGGTTGGATTCAGATCAAGCAATTGAGTATGGACTAATTGATCGAGTAATCTCATCCCATAAAGAACTAAATTAAGTTGAAGCAATTTTGCCTTACCAAAGGTTTTTTTGGTGAGGCATATTGTGAAAACACTTAAAAAATTATCTTTTTTATTACTAATATTTATATTTTTTAGTTGCTCATTATTTGATGTTGAAAATGATAATCAATATTTGATTATGAGTTACAACGTTCAAAATCTATTTGACCAATACGACAATGGAAATGAGTATCCTGAGTTTACCACATCAAGTGGATGGAATTATGAAAAGTATAAAACTAGATTAAGTAGATTAGCTGAAGTAATTGTTCAAAATAATCCAACTCTCCCTTCTGTAGTTATGTTTCAAGAAATAGAGAATGAAAAAGTCTTAGAAGACTTATTAACTAGCCACTTGGGAAAAAGGGGTTTTAAATACTATAGTGCAACAAATGATTTAAACTCCCCAATTCAAGTTGGCATTATTAGTCGTTATCCCATAGTTGATACTAAAATCCACGCTGTTCAAAATAACCGCTCAATCTTAGAGTGCACTATCGATTTTGATGGCTCTTTAGTAATACTTTTTAACTACCATGCTAAAAGTAGGTTAGGTGGAGTAGAAGAGACAGAGAGTTTAAGAATTGCCACCTCAGAGGCAATCACTATTAGATACAACAAAATTTTAAACCAAAAGCCCTTTTTACCAGTTATAGTGGCTGCTGATTTTAATCAAAGTGCAGATAACATAATTAAAGAGGGCTCTTCTTACCCTAAAGCTCTAATTGTAGCAGGTTATGAAACTAAGGATGATACAGGTTTAGTAGTTACAGGTTCTAAACCCAATAAAAATCAATGGTACACATGGTGGTTAGATCAAAAGATGACTCTTTTATCTGATAAAGATGGTTCTTACTATTACAACGGAAGGTGGGAGAGCTTTGATCAGATTTTATTATCACACCACTTCTTTGATGGGTGGGATTTAGAGTTTGTAAAAGGGGAGGTGCGAGGTTATCAACCATTGGTGACTGATAAAGGTATTCCCAATTCTTATAACTTAAAAACTACAAAGGGGTATTCTGATCATCTACCAGTAACAGTTTTAATTAAAAGAGAATAATCTACTCTTTAGGTGGAAACTGCAATTGGTAAAAGATTTGTTCCAATTCTAAAGCGATGTTCATGTTTCTAATTACAGGAAGAGAGCCATCGGGAAGTTTAATAGGCTTTAAAGTAATTGGACTGAAATTTAAAATTCCACTAATTCCAATTTCAACTAAACGGTGGTACACATCGGCAGAAGCAGATTCAGGAACTGTAATTAGGGCCACTTTTACACCGTGGGCACTGACAACCTCTTCAATTTTGCTGATTGGATAAACTGGGACAGGGTGGTTACTGTCGTTGTAGATTAAAGGATCTGAATCAAAACCGGCAACAATTCTAATTCCATCAACTTCAAAACCGTTGTAGTGCATTAAAGCTTTTCCAATTCTTCCACACCCAACAATAATTACATTCTCTGGTTCATCACTTTTTCCTAAAATTTTTCCAAGGTGTTCTAGAAGTTCTGTAATTTCATAACCACCCCTTTTTTGTCCGTAAATTTCTAACAAAGAAAAATCTTTACGAACGATAGTGGCGGAAACTCCAGAACCATCTGCAAGGTTGTGGGCAAAAACTTTCTCGAGGCCCAAGGCTCTAAGCCTATTTAGAATTCGATAGTAGCGGGTAATGCGACTGAGCATATCACTATTCATGCTGTTTTCCTCATTTATGTGAAAAATTGTACAATAAAGTTACATAATTTTCAATATTTCATATTAAAAATAAGTTTCAGCTAAAAATTGACAATCGATAAACAAATATATATTGTAATTTTTAGACTAACCGTGTAATATATGATTATAGATAAAATAGTACTGATTACGGGAGGTTCATTGTAAATATGAAAGACGATAATAATTTTTCTAAACCATTAGTAACTTTTATTAAAGATTGGAAAGATAAACCAGGCAACTTGATTATGGTTTTGCACCGAGTTCAAGAAGAATTTGGTTATATCTCTCGTGAATCAGCTGATAAAGTTGCCGAACTATTAGATACTCCTTTGGCAACAATTTATGGAGTGTTAACATTCTACCACTTCTTTAAAATCACTAAACCAGGTGAACACAACATGCAAGTTTGTTTAGGTACTGCCTGTTATCTGAAAGGGGCAGATGATTTAGTGGGTGAGTTATCTAATCTTTTAGGCATCGAAGTTAATGGTGTAACAGAAGATGGAAAGTTCTCCTTAGAAGGAGTTAGATGTGTTGGATGTTGTGGATTGGCACCAGTTGTTACTGTTGGTTCTGAAGTGTTTGGTAAAGTAACTAAAGATATGTTGCCAGGCATTATCTCAAAGTTTAGTTAAAAAAGTATGCATGCATCTTTGTGTGATTTCCTATTAGATATCGTACAAAATGCGATTGAGGCTGACTCTAAAAATGTTAGCCTTTTAATTGAGGAGGATGCAACTTCAATAAAGTTTGTTGTTGAAGATGATGGGAAGGGGATGAGCGAAGAGGTTCAAAAACGGGTAACCGACCCCTTTTATACTGATGGGATTAAACATGTCACTAGAAAAGTTGGCTTGGGAATTCCCTTTTTGATTCAAGCTGTTCAGAGTGTTAATGGAGAATTCTCCTTACAATCTGAGAAGGGAGTTGGAACAACGGTATCGTATCGATTCTTTACAGACAATATTGATTGTCCCCCAGTTGGGGATTTTGCATCGACGATGGTGGTAATGCTTAGTTTCGGTTCCGATTACCAGATGGTAATTAATCGAACTTTAAATTTGCCTCAAGGTGAAGAGTCTTACCAACTAGATAGATTGGAGTTGTTAGATTTGCTTGGAGATTTTAATACAAGTGGATCTTTGAATCTTTTGAAAACGTATGTGCGGTCTCAAGAAGCTGCGTTGGATGAAATAAGGAAGCAGACCCCAGAGGTCTGATTACAGGAGGCTGAAATGGCTAAGATGACATTAGAGGAGCTCAGAAAGCTCCGTGATTCTAAAAAAGGAGATCTCCGTAAAAGGGACATAGCTGGTAAAGATTTTCAAATCATTATTGGAATGGGAACTTGCGGAATCGCTGCTGGAGCAAAAAGTGTTTTTGACTCTTTTATGCAAGAACTTGATGCACACAAGCTCGATAACGTCGCAGTAACTCAAACTGGATGTATGGGGCTTTGTTATGTAGAGCCAACAGTTGAGGTTTTAGCTCCCGATATGCCTCCAGTGATCTACGGAAAAGTTGATAGTGCTGTTGTTAAATTAATTGTTGAAGATCATATCATGCGGAAGAAGATGGTTTCAGAACACGTTTTTGACCGCCCCTCTATAGATATCATTAAGGATGGAGGCAAATAATGACATTTAGAAACTACATCTTGGTTTGCGGAGGAACAGCCTGTGAATCGAGTAAGGCAGATGATATTTACCAAGCTCTGTTAAGCGAAAGCAAAAAACAGGGTGTTGAGAATGAGGTCCAAATTGTAAAAACTGGATGTTTCGGATTTTGTGAGCAAGGTCCAATTGTAAAGATTCTTCCAGAAGACTCATTCTATGTGCAAATTAAACCTGAAGATGCCCAAGAGCTTATTGCCGAGCACGTTATTAAAGGTCGCGAAGTTAAACGCCTACTTTATAACAAAGAGGGCAAAACAAAGCACACTAAAGTTGAAGATATAGAATTCTACCAAAAGCAGTACAGAATCGTCCTTAGAAACTGTGGATTCATTGATCCAGAAAACATTGATGAGTACATCGCTCGTGAAGGGTATGCTGCTTTAGAAAAAGTTCTTTTTGAGATGAGTTCTGACGATGTCATTGGCGAACTCAGAGAATCCAACCTACGCGGTCGTGGTGGAGCAGGTTTCCCAACTTGGATGAAGTGGAACTTTACCCGCCAAGCTAAAGGGGATCTAAAATATATAGTCGTTAACGCTGACGAAGGGGACCCAGGCGCATACATGGACCGCTCAACCTTAGAAGGTGATCCCCACTCAGTTTTAGAGGCAATGGCAATTGCTGGTAAAACTGTTGGCTCAAATCACGGTTTTATCTACATCAGAGCTGAATATCCTTTAGCAATTAGACGCTTAGAGATTGCTATGGCTCAAGCTCGTGAGTATGGCCTTTTAGGTGAAAATATCTTAGGAAGCGGATTTGATTTTGATGTTGAAATTAGATTGGGTGCAGGAGCATTCGTTTGTGGTGAAGAGACCGCCCTTTTAGCCTCCATTGAAGGTAGTAGAGGAACACCTGTTCCCCGCCCTCCGTTTCCCGCAGTTAAAGGACTTTGGGGTAAGCCCACAGTTATTAATAACGTAGAAACTTGGGCAAATATTCCTGTAATTATCCTTAAAGGCGGAAACTGGTTTAGCAAAATTGGAACCGAAGATAGCCATGGAACCAAAGTATTTGCCCTTACTGGAAAGATTAGAAACTCAGGGTTAGTTGAAGTTCCAATGGGAACAACCTTAAGAGAAATTATTTATGATATTGGTGGTGGAATTGCCAATGGTAAAGAGTTCAAAGCTGTCCAAACTGGTGGACCTAGCGGTGGAGTTATTACCAAAGAGTTCTTAGATACACCAATTGACTTTGGATCTTTAACGAAACTTGGTTCAATGATGGGCTCAGGTGGAATGATTGTAATGGACGAAGATGATTGTATCGTCGACGTTGCTAAGTTCTACCTAAACTTTACAGTTGATGAGTCTTGTGGAAAGTGTGCTCCTTGTAGAATTGGAGGACGCTCATTGGCCAACTTGTTAGAGAAAATTACTAAAGGTAATGGAGAATTAGCTGATTTAGATCAAATGGTTGAAATTGGTGAAGCAATGAAAAAAGCCTCCCTTTGTGCTTTAGGGCAAACTGCACCAAACCCAATTTTATCAACACTCCATTTCTTTAGAGATGAGTATCTAGCCCACGTTGTTGATAAAAAATGCCCTGCAGGAAAGTGTAAGAGCTTAGTTAGCTACTACATTCTTGAAGATAAATGTATCGGATGTACCGCATGTGCACGCAAGTGCCCCACAGCTGCAATTAGTGGTGAAAGACGTGAAGTTCACGTTATCGACCAAGCTGCTTGTATTAAGTGTGGTGTCTGTTTTGAAACATGTAAATTTGGAGCTATTGAGGTCCGTTAGGGCCTCATAGTTGAGGAGGAAACTTGTGAGTACTGTTCATATGAAGATAAATGGGATGCCAGTTGAGATTGAGGCAGGATCGAACATCCTTGCTGCAGCCAAAAAGGTCCATGTAAATATTCCTACGTTGTGCTACCACCCCGACTTGCCTGCTTGGGCAGCTTGTGGCTTGTGTGTAGTAAAACAAGAGAATTCACCAAAATTGCTTAGAGCTTGTGCAGCTCCTGTTCAAGAGAACTTGAGCATCATTACCCACGACGCTGAATTGTTCCAAATAAGAAAGACAGTCATTGAGATGATTATGTCGAATCACCCAAACGAGTGTCTAACATGTGCAAGAAACGGTACATGTGAATTGCAAAGATTTGCAGCAGAGTTTGGTGTTAGAGAGCAACCATACGAAGTTAGAATTGCTGAATTACCCCAAGACACTTCAACAACATCTTTAGTTTTAGATCCTAGAAAGTGTATCAAATGTGGTCGCTGTGTACAGGTTTGCCAAGACATGCAAGGTGTTTACGCCCTTGAGTTCATTGGTCGTGGTGATAACACCCTAATGAGCCCAGCTGCTGGTCTTCCTTTAAACGATAGTCCATGTATTAAGTGTGGTCAGTGTGCAGCCCACTGTCCTGTTGGAGCAATCTTTGAAAAAGATGAGACTCAAGATCTCATTAGGGCAATCAGTGATCCTGAAAAACACGTTGTTGTCCAAATTGCACCTGCAGTTCGTGTAGCTGTTGGAGAGGCCTTCAACCTTCCTGCTGGAACTATTACAACTGGAAAAATCTACTCAGCTTTAAGACGCTTAGGTGTTGATACTGTGTTTGATACAAACTTCAGTGCCGATCTGACAATCATGGAAGAGGGTAGCGAACTAGTAAAAAGATTAACAACTGGTGAGGGTGCTATTCCTCAAATTACCAGCTGTTGTCCAGCTTGGACCGACTACATGGAGAAATACTACTCCGATATGATTCCTAACTTCTCATCGGCAAAAAGTCCAATGATGATGCAAGGGGCAATTACAAAAACTTACTATGCAGAGAATGCTAAAATTGATCCTGCTAATATCTACTCAGTTGCCATTATGCCTTGTACTGCGAAAAAGTTTGAGATTTCAAGAGATGAGAACATGTATGTTTCAGGGCATGCAGATGTAGATCTAGTTTTAACAACAAGAGAATTTGCCCGCTTAATCCAAGCTTCTGGAATTGACTTTGTCAAATTAGAAGATGAAGAAGCAGATAGCCCAATCGGAAAATATGCTGGAGCTGGAACAATCTTTGGTAACACTGGTGGAGTTATGGAGGCTGCTATTAGAACAGCTTACAACTTAATCACTGGTGAAGACCTTAAAGATGTTAACATCGAGGCTGTTAGAGGAATGGATGGAGTTAGAACTGGTGAAGTTGATATCAAAGGAACCAAAGTAAAAGTTGCTGTTGCCCACGGTATGGCCAACGTAAGTGACCTTCTAGAAGAGGTACGCCACGCTCGTGATAACAACCTTGAGCCCCCTTACCACTTTATTGAGGTAATGGCATGTCGTGGTGGATGTATCAGCGGTGGTGGACAACCTTATGCTTCAACTGACGATGTTCGTGAAAAGAGAATTGCTGGTCTTTATACTGATGACGAAAAAGCAACCGTTCGCTGTTCACACCAAAACCCAGAGATTCAACAAATCTACGATGAGTTCCTTGGTGCCCCTCTTAGTGAAAAAGCTCACCACTTGTTACACACAACTTACACTGAGAGAAAAATATACAAGAAGTAGTTTCACACTACAAAAAAAGAGAGCCGATAAAAAGGCTCTCTTTTTATTTGTCCAAATTAGTAATTATTCAATTACATTCTCTGTTTCGTAATCGAAGAACTTAACTTTCTCCATATCAGGAATGAGGCTAATGGTTTGATCAACTTTTAAAACAATGTGTGGTTCAACTTTAGCAACGTACTGGTGTTTACCTGTTGAGAGATAGACGTGAATCTCAGATCCTAAAGGCTCAATGACAGTTACTTGTCCATTGATAGTTTCACCATCAACAGCTTTGTCAGAGAACTTAACATCTTCGGGTCTTATACCAAAGGTAACTTTTTTATCAACGTACGATTTTAAAACTTTAGCATTCTTTTCAGTAAGTTTAATTTTAAAAGAGCCTTCATTGGCAAATAGATTTTCACCCTCTTTAACGATATCTACTGTTAAAAAGTTCATTGGAGGAGAGCCAATAAAACCGGCAACAAATTTGTTTGCTGGATTGTTGTACAACTCTAATGGACCACCAATTTGGTAGATAAGGCCATCTTTTAAGACAACGATTTTATCAGCCATAGTTAATGCTTCAACTTGGTCGTGTGTAACATAAATCATCGTAGCTTTTAATCTGTTGTGCAATGATGAAATCTCTGCTCTCATTTGAACTCTAAGTTTTGCATCTAAGTTTGAAAGTGGTTCGTCAAATAGGAATACTTTAGGCTTACGAACAATAGCTCTACCTACAGCAACTCTTTGTCTTTGACCTCCACTAAGAGCTTTAGGTTTACGCTCTAAAAGCTGCTCAATATCTAATATTTTAGCAGCTTCTCTAACTCTTTGATCGATTTCTTCTTTAGAAAACTTTCTAATTTTTAATCCAAACGCCATGTTGTCGTAAACAGTCATGTGTGGATAAAGTGCGTAGTTCTGAAATACCATTGCTATATCACGATCTTTAGGTGGAACATCGTTGACTAGTTTCCCATCGATGTACAACTCTCCATCGGTGATATCTTCTAAACCGGCGACCATTCTCAATGTTGTCGATTTTCCGCAACCAGAAGGACCAACTAAAACTACAAATTCGCGATCCTTGATGTCGATATTTACACTATCGACAGCCTTAACATTACCATCATAAACTTTTGTAATGTTCTTTAGTTCTACAGTGGCCATAAAAACCCCCTACTTATCTTATTAAGAATAAGTTTACCCCTCTCCAATATAGAAGTCAATTTAAAAGGGGGAACCTAGTTGATTTGTAAAACAGTTTTAGCTATTATGTTGTGGTAGTGCGACTGTCGTATAACGGCTATTACCCGAGCTTCCCAAGCTCGTGACGAGGGTTCGACTCCCTTCAGTCGCTTCTTTTCTTTCCTACTTATGTCCATAAAGTTATAACAATCTTTACATATGTTAATTAGCTATTTTTTAACTGATATATCATAAATATAAATAAATCCTTTATATATATGGCATTATTAGCCCAAAAATACCCCTTTTATTGAAATATTATTATTGCAGTTCTCAAAACCATGGTACAATTGACTATAGTCAGAATCCCGCTTTGCGGCGATTAAATTATAACAGGAGGTCTCTGTATGAAGAAATTAGTTGTAGGACTGGTTCTTGTCTCGCTACTACTCTTTCCAGTTTTTGCAAAAGGACAAAAAGACGTAGCACCAAAAAAAGATGGACTAATTCCTGTAACCTATGTATTTCCTGCTGACCCTGAAAGATTAGAAGATACACCTTTCTGGGCAGCCATCAAGATGGGTTATTTTGAAGAAGAGGGTCTTGATGTAAAAATTGAAGGTGCATTTGGAACAACGGACCTTAAGATGGTCGCAACAGGTAATGCAGATTTCTGTGGGCCTGGTCCAATGTTGATTTTAGCTTCAATTGAAGAGGAACTTCCAATCAAGGTAATCAGTGCTTATGATGCAATCAACATTTGGGGTATGTGTGTACCTTCAAATAGCAGAATCCAAGATTGGGCAGACATGAGAGATGCACAAGCAAAATATGGTAGAAAACTTACAGTAGCTTTAGGTGATGCCTCTTGGGAGATGTTGGTAACTCCAACACTCGTAGCTGCTGGCGTTGATCCCAGAAATGATATTGAGTGGGTCGTCGCTGGTGAGAACCGTTTCATCCAAGTTGCTGAAGGAAAACTCGATATGCTCTTCTCATGGCCTGGTGAAGCATGGCAATTACAAGGACAAGGATTTGACTTCAAATACATCGATGGTGATGAAGTTCTAAAAACAAACTCAAACTCAATCGTAACAAACATTGATACAATTAAAAACAGACCTGAAGTTGTAGCAGGATTTGTAAGAGCCCTTTCAAAAGGTACTTACTTCACCAAATACAACAGCGAAGCTGCAGCGGCATTAGTTTGTGACGTATTCCCTAACATTGACGTAACTTGGAAAGCAGCTGTTTACGTTCAAAAAGGAAGAGCTTATCAAATGTTTGGTGCCGAAGGTGGACCAGATGAAGAAAAATTGTTGAACAACATTGGTTATAGCTGGCCAGATAAATGGGAGCTAAACGTTCAAGCAGCACTTGAAAGTGGTGTTATTACAAAACCAATTGCACTTGATGACATTTATACTAACGAATTCTTTGACAACTCTTGGGACAAAAAAGCAGTTGAAAGAGATGCCGACAATTATGACGTAGCTTCAACTAAAGCTCGTTATAAACCTGAGTAAAAGTGGTAAACACTAACTTTACAATGGAGGAAGGCAACTTCCTCCATTATAATATGAGGATAGAATGAAACATATACTTTGTTATGGCGATAGCAATACTTGGGGATGTGTTCCTGAACTATTTACCCGTTATGGGGTTAATGAGAGATGGCCAGGAGTTTTACAAAACCTTTTGGGTAGCGAATACCATATTTATGAAAATGGTTTAAATGGGAGAACTACTGTTTTTGAAGATCCCATTGAAGAGATGCGTAATGGACGCAGTGGCTTTGAAACAACATTGATGGTTAACGCCCCTTTAGATTTAATTATCATTATGCTAGGGACAAACGATGTTAAAGATCGTCACAACCAAACAGCTTGGGATATTGGGTGGGGAGTTGATTTACTTGTTCAACTGGTTAGAAAACAACTAAATCCAGCCCCCGAAGTTCTTATAGCTTCCCCAATTCATTTAAATGATAAATTTGGCTCAAC